>OIZB01000057.1_pt1 | contig 109422 bp, 105 predicted proteins | sample 1588401 | NCBI WGS metagenome assembly OIZB01 (sample SAMN03283270) | human gut metagenome | biome: human-associated habitat; material: feces | host: Homo sapiens | place: USA | collected 2013
ACAAAAAAGTAAAAAAATTCTCAAAAAAAGTGTCCAAAAACTTGACATAGATCCATTATATATAATAATGGGACAATAGAAGACTTTAAAAAGAATATTGATGATAAAATAAAAATATTTTTAGGAGATTAATTAGGAGATTAATATGTTTAATATTATAGAAATTGATGAATTAAATGTATGTGATTCATATAAAGATAATATTATGAAATTTTATAAAGAAATAAAAAATATATTACAAGATAATTTAATGTTATTTATGGTAACTGGAAGTGTAGGTATAGAAAAAATACATGAAGGGAAGTAATAAGCAAGTTATCTAATATAAAAATAGGGACAACCATTTATTCGCAGAAAGAATTTGAGGACTATTTAAAAAAATTTATTGAATTTATTTCAAATAATAAATTACTGATAGAATACAAAAATATATGAGAAAGAAGAATTATCAATATTTTTGTATCAACGTATAGTAACAATAAAAAAGTATATAAACTAGATATAGATTGAGATTTTCAAGCAGAGATATTAAGAAATTAGTATCTCTTTTTTTGTGTAGATAAAAAATAAGAAAATTTTAAATTTTGACTTAACGAATTGCACTTTTGTATACAAATAAATGAAGGGGAAAATAATTTTTTAAAAAATTTTGAAAAAAAGTTGTACAAACCCTCATTTTTTTCCTTTATATAAGTAGAGGGGTAAATATTTTTTCTTATATAAAGGAAAAAATAACCTTTGGAAATTTATGTGCTGTTAATCATAAAAGAAGAAATATGCTACTAGCACATAGAACATTGAAAATTGAATAAATCAATCATTAAATACATTCCTATTATATCTGAGCTACTTATAACAGGTACGCCAAGACCTTTTTCAAATAGAGCGAGAAATACTTAAGTTATAGATATTAGGAGAGCTAACTAATATGGCGATGAAGAATAGTAGGTATAATGATACTCTCATCTAGTCACAGTCCGAGCGTGATAAAACCGTCTAAGGCAATGAAGATGACTCTATTAAAAAGTAGAGAGGTGTAGCCTGTGAAACTGATTAGCTATCAGTCGTTTAATGATTATCAAAACATAGTATTTATGCTATTTACATTCATTTTTGCATATATATTAAATATTATTAGTTAAAGGAGCAAGTCGCTTATGAAAATAACAACAACAATTATTGAAAACCAAAGTTATTCGCAAATATTTGTAGATGAAGAAGAACTAGAAAATAAGGAAATAAAAAATAAAATAGAAGAACAGAAGAAAAAAGCAAATAAAGTAGCAATATTCATTTCTGGAAAGGAAGAAATGATACAAATAATTAAAAAAAATATAATTTACACATTTGGAAATACTGAGAATAGTTTGATATAAGTATATAAATTATTTAAATCTTTCTTCAAAACTATTTAAGTATATCTAAATTTTGCAAAAAGGAGGATATAATGAGTTTTGTAGAAAATGAAAATAACTTGAAATTAAACAATAGAATAAGTCTAATTACACCAAAGCATAATTACTATAAAGAACAAAGCAAAACTATTACTGTATCAGCCTATGCAAGATTAAGTAGAGATGAAGATAGAGAAAACTATTCTAGCATTGAAGAACAAATCAATATTATTAAAGAATATGCTAAAAGTAGAGGTTGGGATATAGCAGATGAAAATGTATATATTGACGATAATGTGTCTGGCTATACTTTTGATAGACCAAAATTTGCTCAAATGTTAGAAAATGTAAGTGCAGGAAAAATAGATGTAGTAATAGCAAAAGACTTATCAAGAATAGGAAGAAATAACGGGAAAGTTCTTTGTTTAATTGAAGATTTTAAGAAAGCTGGTAAGAATTTAATACTTATATCAGAAATGGGAGGTGTATATGATGTACAAAATGACAGAGATGATACTATAGGAATTACAACATGGTTTAATGAAAGATATGTAAAGGATATATCAAGAAAAGTAAGAACTAATATGTTATCTAAACAAAAAGACGGTAGGTTAATTATGGGCAACTATTATGGATATGAAAAAGTATTTGAAAATGGAATACCTAAATTATATGTAGTAGAGGAACTAAGGGGAGTAATAGAATTAATTTTCAAGCTATATGTAGAACAAGGTTTAGGTAGAAAGAAAATAACGGATGTATTAAATAGTAAAAAATATAATTATCCAACTCCTTCAGTTTATTATCAAAGAAAGCATTTAGAAAGAGGTAGAATATATAAGCATAAAGTACAAGAGCTGTGGAGTACAGATATGGTAAAAAATATTTTAGAAAATGATGTATATTGTGGAAATCTAAGGGTGCATAAAAAACAAACAATAAGTATAAGAGGGAAAGCTGTTAAATTACCAAAGGAAGAGCATTTTATTTTTGAAAATCATCACGAAGCAATAATATCAAAAGAAATGTTTGAATTAGCACAAGAACTAAAGGTAGCTAGAATAAAATGCAAGAGTACTAAAACAAAAAGGAATTATTTATTTGGTGGAATGTGCACTTGTGGAGACTGTGGAGCAGGAGTAAGTGGAACCTTTATTAGGAGAAAGCAAGAAAAAGTATATGAGTGTACAGATTATAGAAGATATGGTTTAGCTAGATGTAAAATTCATGAAATTTCAGAAAAAGATATGATAATACATTTAAAAGAATATTTGAAACTCTTGAGAAAAAACTTTTACGAAGAAATAGAAAAAATTAAATTAAATAAAATTGAAAATAAAGTGAAAGTAAATAGAGGAAAATTAGAAAGACAATATAATATGTTGACAGAAGAATATAAATGTCTATTATCTCAAAAAATAAAAGACCTAGCTCAAGCTACATCACAAGAACAAAAAGAAATGATAGAAAATGCCTATAAAGAATTAGAAAATGATAAGCAAAATCAGATTATAAGTTTAAAAGAAATACTGTCAAAAGAAGATGAAAAAATACTTCAAGATAGAAAGGAGAAAGTAGAAACAGCCATAGAAGTATTTGACCAAATAATAGATTCAAATGAGCCAAGTAAGTTCTTATTAAATTCTATTATAGATAAAATTATTATATATAGTGATAGAACGATAGAATTTAGATTGAAAGGAAATATTGAAAAGCTCATAAAAAATTAGTTTCTAACATTAGGATTTTACCCCCGTATGCACAACAGAGATAATTGCTTTTTCTAGAGCTAATATTTATTTTGAAAAGATGAACACTTGTTTAATTGGGTTAAGTGTTGATAGTAATGCTTCTCATTTGGCTTGGATATATGATATTTATTGTAAAACAGGTATTAAAGTACCATTTCCAATAATAGCAGATGCAAATGGAGAAATTGCAAGAAAATATGGTATGATAGCTAATGATATAAGTAATACAGAAACAGTAAGAAATGTTTTTATAATAGATGATAAAGGAATAATACGAGCTATGTTTGTATATCCTATGGAGATAGGAAGAGCTATACCAGAAATATTAAGAACGTTACAAGCATTACAAATTTCCGATTCTAATAATGCAATGACTCCTGCAAATTGGGTGCCATGTGAACCAATAATATTGCCACCTCCTCAAACTTTTCAAGAACTACAGAAGAGGATGGAAGAAATAGAAAAAGAAAGAAGCGGAATTAATTGGTATTTGGGTTTCAAACAACCAAGTAATTGTAAATGGATAGATAATAAAAATTAAATTTTTTATTTATAAAATGTAGAAATGTAATTCATCTTAAACAAATTAAAATATATTTATAGTAAAATATATTTATAGTAGGATAATTGATAATGTTTTCCTTTTATGATATTATTTGAATAATTATAAAAATAAATTATAAATATTAAATGAAAGGAGGCACAAACATGGAAGAAATAATAAAGAAATTAACAGAACTTTCAAAAACCATAGCAACAATGGAATCATGTACAGGTGGAGCAGTTGCAAATTCTATAACAAATATAGAGGGAGCTAGTTTGGTATTTAAGTTTGGTGCAGTAACTTATTCTAATGAGTATAAAATAAAAATGGGTGTTGATTCAAATATTATTGATAAATATACTGTTTATAGCATTGAAACCGCTATGGAAATGAGTAAAAATATCGCAGAATTTTCAAATGCAGACTATGGTATTGGTATAACTGGTAAGATTAATAGAGAAGATCAAAACAATATGTTTGGTGATAACAGCAAAATTTTTATTAGTATATTTGAGAGTGGAAAAAATAATTTTTCAAATTTTGAAATTGTAGCAGATTCAAATTTGGATAGAGAAGGAAACAAAAAGATTGTTATAAATAAAATTATTGAAAAGATGAAGGAATTGCTAAAGTTAAATCAATAATAAACATTTTATATATAAAATAAAAAAGTGAAAAAGTTAATAATAAAAGAGAAAATAGCCATAATAGTATTATTAAGAAATATAAAGGAGGCTATTTTTATGGAAAAAAAGCAAAAAATAAATTGTACAGTAGGAAGTTGTAGATATAATGATGTAGGAAGGCAGGAATGTAAATTAGAACAAATTATTGTAACTCCTGTAGTTGGGTGTGATACCAAGCAAGCAGATGAGTCTATGTGTAGTAGTTATAAATGTGAAAATAATTAATAATAAAAAGAAATGATGCAGCATAAAATACTGCATCATTTCTAACTTAAATCTTAAATACTAAGATTTGAAGATTACTGGAAGTGTGTGCTCATTGATTTTACACACTTATATGGGTCAATACGGAAAAACGTATCTCTACTTGAGATGCCAACCTCCTTTACGTTGTTTACTTCCCGAAGAATTCGAGAAGCAAATTTTTCCTTTACTTCTGGCTCACCATGATTAACAATAATGAAGTTGATGTGATTGAAATCATTCAAAAAATCAATCATTTCATCAGCTTTAGCATGTGCCGAGAATTCTGTGGTATACATGACTTCAGCTCGTTTGATTTTCATGAGAGAACCAATTCTTACGTCTTGGTTAATCTCAGTGTCTTTCAAACGTCTTCCGAGAGTACCTTCGGCAGTATATCCAGTAAAATGGATTAGTGCGTTGGAACTGGAAATAAGCTTAGAGATATATTCCTGAGCAGGACCATAAGACCCCATGCCGCTAGTTGTAACAATAATTTTGCTGTGCATATCAGCAATTACGTTACTTCTAGTTTCACTGTCAAAAATGAAATTGACGTTTTCAGGAAGAAAACTTGTCATTTCGAGGTCAATTCCAAGATAGGGATTGTTCAGGAACATATTGGTGTATGCTGCTGCGAGCTTACCATCTGCATAAATTGGAACGTTAATGTCCAAAGCATTCTTTTCCTGCAATTGTTTTAGAAAATAAAGCACTTCTTGATAACGACCCAAAGAAAATGCTGGAATCACAATGTTTTTTTTCTCGCGAATTCCACTAAGAATATTTTGTTCAAAACACTCCTCGATTTCGCTAGAGTTCATTGTGCCATATGTGCTTTCCTGAATGATAGTTACAGGAAGTTCACAAAGCCAGCTAGATAATTTAGGAACCGTGAAAAACATATTTTTGTTATTATAATCTCCAGTAAAAAGAAGATTAATAACTTCATCGGTGGCATCAGAGTAAATCTGAACTAAGATTAACGCTGCGCCGACAAGGTGCCCGTTTTTAAACAGGGTAACCTTGATTTTGTCAGGTACCAAGTAATACGGATCATCATAAGGAATTCCAGTAAAATGTGAAAGTGCCTCATTGACATCAGTTTCTGTATAAAGTGCAGAATTGTGAGCCCGTTTAGCCGTTTCGCGAAGAACCTTGCAGCTATCATTAAGTGAGTACTTAATGAGTTCCTTTGTAGGAATTGACATGAAAGTGTTTCCTCTAAATCCATTTTTATAAAGAAGAGGAAGTCTGCCTACATGGTCAACATGGTTGTGCGTTACAAGTGCAAAGTCCAATTCGTTTTCATTGAAAGGAAAACTCTTGTTGTAAATCTCGTTAATATTAACAAGATTTACCTCTCCTTCATCGTTAACTTTTGTAACCTTTTCTTGGAAAAGGCCACAGTCAACGATAAAACGAATAGTACTGCCATCAGGAAATTTTGCAATACACAAATGTAAAGAACCTGTAACTGCATCGTTTAACGTCTGGATATCGACGAAAAACCGTTTTCTTAATCCCATAAAAAAGCCTCCAATCGTTGTAGTTAACTGCACTGCAGCTAACAAATATATAAGTTTAAAAATTGTACATATAAATATTTTATCATTATGACAAAAATAAGTCAATTAATATTTAAAATAATATATTGACATTAATAAAATTTAGAAATACAATAGGTATACTAGGTAAAAAGGAGGAATTTTTATGCCATTAGTAACAACTAAAGATATGTTTGAAAAATCAATGAAAGAACACTTTGCAATAGGAGCTTTTAATGTAAATAATATGGAAATTGTACAGGCAATTGTAAAAGCAGCAGCTGACGAAAATTCTCCAATTATATTACAAGCTTCATCAAGTGCAATAAAATATGCAGGAATTGAATATTTGAAAAAAATGATAGAATCTGCTTTAGATGAATATGATATTCCATTAGCATTACATTTAGATCACGGACCAGACTTCGAGACATGTAAAATGTGTATAGATAATGGTTTTTCATCAGTTATGATAGATGGTTCAAAATATGATTTTGAAGAAAACATAGCTTTAACGAGAAAAGTAGTAGAATATGCACATTCAAAGGGAGTTGTAGTAGAAGCAGAACTTGGAAAATTAGCTGGAATAGAAGATGATGTTAATGTATCAGCTTCAGATGCTATGTACACAGATCCAGACCAAGCAAAGGAATTTGTAGATAGAACATCTTGCGACTCTTTAGCAATAGCAATTGGAACAAGTCATGGAGCATATAAATTTAAAGGTGAGGCTAAATTAAGATTTGATATATTAGCAAATGTAAAACAAAAATTACCAAATACACCAATAGTATTACATGGAGCATCAACTGTAATACCAGAACTAGTAGAGATGTGTAATAAATATGGGGGAGATATACCAGGTGCAAAAGGTGTTCCAGACGAAATTTTACATGAGGCAAGTATTTCTGGAGTTTCAAAAATAAATGTAGATACAGACTTAAGGTTAGCAATGACAGCTGCAATAAGAAAAACATTTGCAGAAGATCCAGCTGTATTTGACCCAAGAAAATATTTAGGAAATGCAAGAACATTAATAGAAGAAGTAGTAAAACATAAAATAAGAGATGTGTTTGGTTCAAGCAATAAAGCTTAGATATTAAATTTTTAATTTAATGTTATTTATAAAATAAAAAGGGAGTATATATAATTTTTTTGTTCGTCCCAACTGCATAATAAGCTGTAATAAACTTTTCGCAAAAAATTGCTTAAGTTTATACAGCTTATAATTTGTCGGTCCCCACACAAGCTCACTGCAAAAATTATATATACTCCCTAAAATAATTATTAAAACTTTATAAACATTGCAATATAACATTAAATTAAAAATTTAATATCTAGCACTTTGTTTTTTTATACGCAATTCTGCATCTTTTTTTGCAATGTCTTCGCGTTTATCATAAAGTTTTTTTCCTTTTCCAATTCCTAATTCTAATTTAATAAAATGACCGGAAAAATATAAGTTCATTGGAACCAAAGTATAGCCTTTTTGCTTTATTAATCCTACTAATTTATTAATTTCACGTCTATTTAGTAAAAGTTTTCTATCACGTAAAGGGTCTTTATTAAAAATATTACCTTGTTCGTAAGGACTAATATGCATACTATATATAAATACTTCACCATTTCTTATACCAGCATAACTATCTTTTAAATTTACTTTACCATTGATAATTGATTTAATTTCAGTTCCAGAAAGGACAATTCCTGCCTCTATAGTGTCTGTTATTGTGTAATTTCTTTTAGCAACTGGATTTGTTGCTATTATTTTTTTATTCATATGTAAAACCTCACTTTATTACTTATAACATATAAATGTAAAAAAAGTTTAACTAAAAGAATATAATAGGAATAATATATTTTTTAGTTAATATACAGACATTATAACATTTATTAGTATAGTAGTAAATAGTGAGAAGTGGAAACTATTATATGAAAATAATAAAATATTTTTACAATTTATCCATAAAATTATGCAATATTTTTAAAAAGTTATTAAATAGAAAAATTAATACAATATTTCTATTTAATAACTTTTATATAAGTTTGCAAATAAAATAGTGTTATTATTAGTTGTCTCTGTGATTATTGTAAATATTATTAGTTGTTTTATTTTGTCTCATATAAAATACAATTAAAGAAATAATTGCAATAGCTGTTATACCAATAATAAGCCATGTCCATACTGTGTTAGAAATACCTAAAAAAGCAACGTCGCTTGTAGTAGCAGTTCTTGTAGCTGTATAATTGTTATTAGTTCTTCCAATTTTGTCTGAATCATTTGGGTTACTCATACTACCAGACATAGTATTAGTATTATTAGACTTCATAGAATCTTTTACATCTGTAACACCATTTTGTACATCGTTTCCAATTCTTTCGCCACCATTTTCTATAGCATTTGTACCATTTTTAATAGCTCCTGCAGTACCTTTAGCAGCATCCTCAACTACATTTTCAGCTCCACCAATTGCATTTCTAACAAAATTAGTAGCACTACCAGCAGCATTTTTTATATCGTTTGTGTTTGCTGAAACTGTTATGCTAAAAATTATAGAGAAAATGAGTGCAATAATAGCAATGACAGTAACTTTTCTTTTCATGTTATAACCTCCTTAAAAAATTACTCATTATTAGTATTATTTTTTTAAAATAAATTATACATAAAAAGAAATAAAAAAGTCTTTAATTGTTTAAAATTAAAGACTTGGAAATTTTTAAAAATATTTTTTTAAAATAATGTTATTTAATAATAATATAATTAATAGCAAAAAAATAATTATTTATATATTAATTATTTTTGACTATTTTATAAATTTGATTTTAAAATTTGTAATTGAATACATTAATATTAAACATTTAGATTAAAATAAAATTTTATTTTAATCTAATAATTATAGCAATAGCTAAAAAGATAATTATTATTCCAACTGCTATTAATAATATATTAATTATTGAACTAACACTTAAGCCAGAAGAATTAGTAGAAATACCAACAGCTTGTTCATGTGAATAAGCATCTTCTAAAGGATCTTCAGGAAGTGCTGTATTATCTTCTTCTGGAGCACCATTTAAGTATTCATCTTCTAAAGAACTATTAGAGTCTGTGTTAGTAGTGTTTTCATTATTAGACGCATTATTTGTTACATTTTCATCCACAGATTCAGAGTTATTATTAGGTAAATCCATTGTAACATTACTTGCATATACAAAATTTAAACAAAAAATAAAACTTAATATTAATACTAAAAAAATTTTAAAAACTTTTGACATTTGTTCCCTCCGTAAATAGAATTATTGATATTATAATACACAAAATAAAATGAAAAGTCTAGTATTTTTATAAAAATAATTAATTTTATAATAAGAGTAAATTAGTTATAGAAAAGTAAAGAATATTTAAAAGAGTAAAACTAAATTTTACTATAGTTTAAGAATTAATAAATTTTTTTGCAATTATTATTTAATTGGCTAATGATATTTGAAGATATAAATACAATTTTTTATTGACAATTTAGAAATAAAAAATTATTATAAACAAAAAGAAATTTTAGACTTGAAAAATAGTTGAATTTATTTTATAGTAAATTGATACTTTAGAAAGGATGAGATTATTTATGAAAGTTGTAATACAACGTGTAAAATGTGCACAGGTAGAAGTAGATAAAAAAATAGTAGGAAAAATTAATGAAGGTTTTTTAATTTTATTAGGTATAGCTCCAGATGATACTAAAGAAAAAGTTGACAACATGGTAAACAAAATAACTAAATTAAGAATTTTTGAAGATGAAAATGAAAAAATGAATTTATCAATTAAAGATATAAATGGAGAACTTTTGATAGTATCTCAATTTACATTATATGCAGATTGTTCAGGAGGAAATAGACCTAGTTTTGTAAATGCGGCAAAACCAGACTTAGCAAATGAACTATATGAATATTTTGTTAAGAAGAGTAAAGAAAATATTCCAGTTGTGCAAACAGGAGTATTTGGAGCACATATGGAAGTAAGTTTAATAAATAATGGACCTGTTACAATAGAATTAGAAATGTAGTAAATATATATTTAAAATCCTTTACATAATCTTAAAATAATGATATAATCTTATATACGATGTTTCTTTACCAGAAGCTGCGTTGTAACGTAGCACACATCGAATTTTATTATTGGAGGAATAGATATGACAGATGGAATTGACCGCCGAGAGCGGTTAGACCTCCTGGATTGGTTCGAGGGACTAGCTTCGAGCAGAGGATATGTTTTCGCTATGCGAGAGCTATATCCTAAGCAAAAGGAAAAACTCATTTCCTGGGGCTTTACAGTGACCACCGTGGGGAAAGTAGAGCGTAGTAATGCTCTGGAACTCTGTGGAGTATCTGCCTTAGGTGCTCCAAAAGATAGTGCAGCATATCGTATGCTGGAAGTTGCAGCCAAGCGCAGCAAAAGACTTAGCTATGCTTTGGAACATCAGTCAACTAAGAAACCCAAAACCATAAAACGTCCTTATCAAGTAAATGAGGAAGGTGGTGGGTGGAACCAGTAATAAGAAAACCCTCGGAGTATTTCCGGGGGTCCATTTTTATTTTAAGTAAAATTTTCTAATTCTTTTATTTTGTCACGTAATTCTGCAGCTTTTTCAAATTCCATATCTGCTGCATATTTTAACATTTCATCAGTAAGTTTATTAATTACATCTTGCATATTTGCATTTTTATCTAATTTATATTCTTCTTGAATATCTTCAACATAGCTTGCTTTAATAGTATCTCTAATAGATTTTTGAATTGTTTGAGGAGTAATATTATGAATTTTATTATATTCCATTTGTATTTTTCTTCTACGATTTGTTTCACTAATTGCTTTTTCCATAGATTCGGTTAGTTCATCTGCATACATTATAACTTTTCCATCGGTGTTTCTTGCTGCACGTCCTATAGTTTGTATTAAAGAGCGTTCTGAACGCAAGAAACCTTCTTTGTCTGCATCTAATATGGCAACTAATGAAACCTCAGGGATATCTAAACCTTCTCTTAAAAGGTTTATTCCTACTAAAACATCAAATTCGCCTAAACGTAAATCTCTTATAATTTCCATTCTTTCTAATGCTTTAATATCAGAATGCATATATCTAACTTTTATATCTATTCCAGCTAAATAAGATGTTAAATCTTCTGCCATTTTTTTAGTTAAGGTTGTAACTAAAATTCTTTCGTTTTTTGAAGTTCTTTCCTTAATTTGCTCAATTAAATCATCTATCTGGTTAGTAACTGGTTTAACCTCTATTTGAGGGTCAAGCAATCCAGTTGGTCTTATAATCTGCTCTACAACATTTTCCTTTGAGTGTTCTTTTTCATATTCAGCAGGAGTAGCACTAACAAATACAATTTGATTTATTCTTTCTTCAAATTCTTTAAAAGTTAAAGGTCTATTATCAAAAGCAGAAGGTAACCTAAAACCATATTTTACTAAAGACTCTTTTCTAGCTCTGTCTCCATTATACATTGCTCTTACTTGAGGAATTGTAGCATGTGACTCATCTATTAGTAGTAAAAAGTCTTTTGGAAAATAGTCAAATAAAGTGAAAGGGGGAGAGCCAGGAGCACGACCACTTATATGTCTTGAGTAGTTTTCAATACCTTGGCAAAATCCAGTTTCTTTCATCATTTCTATATCAAAATTTGTTCTTTCCTCAATTCTTTGAGCTTCAATTAATTTATTATTTTCCTTAAAATATTTTACTTGCAATTCTTTTTCTTTTTCAATACTATCTAAAGCTTTTAGCATTTTTTCGGATGTAGTTACATAGTGAGAGTTAGGGAAAATTATAACATGAGTTCTATTAGCTGTAACTTTTCCAGTTAGAGGATTTATTTCAACCAATTTTTCTATTTCATTTCCCCAGAATTCAACACGGATAGCAGCTTCACTTTCATTTGAAGGATATATTTCTACAATATCTCCTTTTGCTCTAAAAGTACCACGCTTAAAATCAAGTTCATTTCTTGTATATTGCATATTAACTAATTTTTTAAGCATTTCGTTTCTTTCTACCTTCATATTAGGTCTTAATGAAACAGCCATATTTTCATAATCAATAGGGTCACCTAACCCATAAATACAAGAAACAGAAGCTACTATTATAACATCGCGAGTTTCGAAAAGTGCTGCAGTAGCAGAGTGACGTAATTTATCTATTTCATCATTTATAGATGCATCTTTTTCTATATATGTATCTGACTGTGGAATATAGGCTTCTGGTTGGTAATAGTCATAATATGATACAAAATATTCAACATTATTCTCAGGAAAGAATTCTTTAAATTCGCTGTATAGTTGACCTGCTAATGTTTTATTATGTGCTAAAACAAGAGTGGGTTTTTGAACTTGCTGTATTATATTAGCCATAGTAAATGTTTTTCCGTGAACCTGTAACTCCTAGAAGAGTCTGGAATTTCTTGCCTTCTTTTATTCCATTTGATAAATATTCTATTGCCTTAGGTTGATCTCCTGTTGGCTTATAATTTGATACTAATTTAAACATATATTGCCCCCTACATATAACATATTATTTATACCATAATTTAGAAAAAAATACAAATAACATTTATGTAAAACACATAAAAGTTAACAAAATTGTTAAGTGAAAAGTTAACAATTTTTTGGCTCAATTGATATAAATTTTTCTAGACATTTACTCAAAAAAATGCTATAATATATCTGTATGAAAAAAAGAAGAAAATGGTAAACTAAATAAAGTTTATTATATAGGAGGTACTTATGGGAATATTTGATATTACAGATAAATATATAGAAGCAAAATCAGCACAAGTTAACTCAGAGTTTAAACCATCAAAATTACATGAACAACCATTAGTTGTTGAAGTGCAAAATAGAGAAAACAACAATGAAAAATCTTTTATATATAGAGAAACATTATAATATAATTTAATTAAAAACATATGAAAACTAAGTTATTAGATAAAATCTATGGACTTAGTTTTTATTATTAAATATCAACTATATAAAATATAACAATAAACATGTAATATAAAAACGATTATATAAATTGATTTTTGAATTTATGTAATATTATTAAATTGTAAAAGTAAAACATAATTTATAAAATTAAAAGAAACAATTTATATAACTTCTTGACAATAACGAACTAATGTTTTATAATATTAATGCAGAAATTTTTATACAAAATAGGGGGCAACTATGCAAAATAGTATAGTAATAAAAGGAGCAAAAGAGCATAACTTAAAAAATATAAATGTGGAGATACCAAGAGACAAATTAGTTGTTATAACAGGGCTTTCTGGTTCTGGAAAATCTTCACTAGCATTTGATACTCTATATGCAGAGGGGCAAAGAAGGTATGTAGAGAGTTTGTCTTCTTATGCAAGACAATTTTTAGGTTTAATGGAAAAACCAGATGTAGAATCTATAGATGGACTTTCTCCAGCAATTTCTATAGACCAGAAGACTACATCAAGAAATCCACGTTCAACTGTAGGAACTGTAACAGAAATATATGACTATATTCGTCTTTTATATGCTAGAATTGGTGTACCATATTGTCCAAAATGTGGTAAAAAAATAGAAAAACAATCTATAGACCAAATTATAGATAATATTATGTCTTTGGAAGAAGGAACTAAAATTCAAGTTTTAGCACCTATTGTTCGTGGTAGAAAAGGTGAATATACAAAACAGTTACAAGAGTTCCAAAAACAAGGATTTGTACGTGTTAGGGTAGATGGTGAAATATATGAACTAACAGACGATATAAATATAGATAGAAAGAAAAAACATAATATAGAACTTGTAGTAGACAGATTAATTATAAAAGAAGATATTAGAAGTAGACTTACAGAGTCTGTAGAAATAGCTCTTAAAAATGCCAATAATTTAGTAAGTATAGATATTCCAGGAGATAAAGAATTATTATTTAGTCAAAATTATGCTTGTCCAGATTGTGGTATAAGCTTTGAAGAATTAACTCCAAGAATGTTTTCATTTAATAATCCTATAGGAGCTTGTCCTGCATGTACTGGTATTGGTTACTTGATGAAAATGGATGAAGACTTAATAATTCCAGATAAAAGCAAAACTTTATATGATGGAGTTAAAGCTTTTGGTGCTAGTACAATGAAAAAAGGCGATACCATGGCAAAAATGTATTTTGAGAGTATTGCACGTCATTATGGTGTAGATATTAAAGTTCCAATAAAAAAGTTACCAAGAGATTTCCTAAATAAAATCTTATATGGAACTGGAACAGAAGAGATAGACTTTGAATATACTTCAGCTGCTGGAACACGTAAATATAGAGCACCATTTGAAGGAGTTATTCCAACATTAGAAAGAAGATATAATGAAACAAAGTCTCAAGGAATGAGAGACTTTTATGAGATGTATATGAGTGACAGTGAATGTCCAGAGTGTCATGGAGCAAGATTAAAACCAGAAGTTTTAGCTGTAAAAATTGGTGATAAAAATATAAACGAATTAACAGATATGTCAATAGATAAAATAAAGAATTATTTAAATTCTTTAACATTAAATAAAACGGAACAGATGATAGCAGACCAAATTTTAAAAGAACTAAATAAAAGGTTACAATTTTTAATAGATGTTGGGTTAGATTATTTAACATTATCTAGAAATGCAGGTAGCCTATCTGGAGGAGAAGCACAACGTATTAGACTTGCAACACAAATTGGTTCTGGACTTACAGGAGTTTTATATATACTAGATGAGCCAAGTATAGGACTTCACCAAAGAGATAATGATAAACTTTTAGCTACATTAAAAAAATTAAGGGATTTAGGTAATAGTGTTTTAGTTGTAGAACATGATGAAGATACAATGTATGCAGCAGACCAAGTTATAGATATAGGACCAGGAGCAGGTGTTCATGGTGGAAATGTTATGGCACAAGGTACTGCAGAAGAAATAAAATTAGTTCCAGAATCTATAACAGGTCAATATTTAAGTGGTAAAAAGCAAATACGTGTCCCAGAAAAAAGAAGGAAATCTAATGGAAGAGCAATTGAAGTTAAAGGAGCAACAGAGCATAATTTAAAAAACATAAATGTTAAGTTTCCACTAGGACAATTTGTTTGTGTTACAGGTGTTTCAGGTTCTGGAAAAAGTACATTAGTTAACGAAATATTATATAAAACTATTGCAAGAGAACTAAATGGTTCTAACGAAAAACCAGGTAAATGTAAAGAAATAAAAGGTATAGATAATATAGATAAAATAATTAATATAGACCAATCTCCAATTGGAAGAACTCCACGTTCAAATCCAGCCACATATACTGGTGTATTTGACTTTATTCGTGATATTTTTGCAGGGACAAATGAAGCAAAAATGCGTGGATATGATAAGGGCAGATTTAGTTTTAATGTAGCTGGGGGAAGATGTGAGGCTTGTAATGGTGATGGTGTACTTAAAATAGAAATGCATTTTTTACCAGACATATATGTACCTTGTGAAATTTGTAAAGGTCAAAGATATAATAGAGAAACTTTAGAAGTAAAATATAAAGATAAAACAATTTCTGATGTTTTAAATATGACAGTGGAAGAAGCATTAGAATTCTTTAAAAATATACCTAAAATAAAAAATAAAATTCAAACACTATATGATGTTGGATTAGGATATATAAAATTAGGACAGCCTTCTACAACATTATCTGGTGGAGAAGCTCAACGTATAAAACTTGCAACAGAGCTTTCTAAAAAGGCTACAGGAAAAACTTTGTATATATTAGACGAACCTACAACAGGTCTTCATATTGCAGATGTTCATAAGTTAGTAGATATATTACAAAGGCTTGTAGACACTGGTAACAGTATAATAGTTATTGAGCATAATTTAGATTTAATTAAAACAGCTGACTATATTATAGATTTAGGACCAGAAGGAGGAGACAAGGGAGGTCAAATTATATCTGTTGGTACTCCTGAGCAAGTTGCAAGAAATGAATATAGTTATACAGGAAAGTTTTTGAGAAAATATTTAGAAAAATAATATATAAATTTTTAACAAGTTATATTAAATATACTGTGTTTATATTTTAAATATACAATCAAAGATAAAAGTATAATAACTTTAAAAATATAATGTAAAAAATAAAATTAAAATAGAAAGATTTGAATTTAATGGAGATAAGAAAATTAGAAGATTTTATAAAAAATATGCCAGAAAATATAACAGGAATAGTTCAAAAAGCGAGATATTTATACTTAGAGCTTGGCAAACGTAGTTTTTATGATCCAGAATATAAATATTTTATGTTTGGAGAGGAAAATTACAATCATATATATGTGAATAAACCTTATTCAAATCCCAATATTATAATGTGTACGACATTGGCTAAACAATATTTAAGATTGTTACAAATGGCAGGAATTAATAGTTCTATAGAAATTGAAGATGGTGGAGAACATTGGCTTAATACATTTACAGATGAACATTTCAAAAACCATACTGTAGATATTACCCAAGACCTAAAAAATATTCAATTTGGTTGTAGTACAAATTATTTTGCAACAGAAACCATATCTCCAGAACAACTACGTGCAATAGATATAGGATTGGGGTATATTTCCGAAAGAAAAGGGTATTCTGACGAATATTGGTATATTGTAAAAGATGCAATTACAGATGAAAGACTGTCTGCTAAAAATAGACTAGAAATTGCACTATCAAATATAGAAAGATTTGGAGACATAAAAAGTCTTGGTATGACAGAATTATTTAACATATACCAAAAATTTGTTAGATATGTTATGCCACAAACCGACAATATATGGATTTATTCTGTGAAAACTAATCAAAGAGAACCTGAAAAATGTATTATTGAATTAAAAGAAGATAATGCTACAGCAATTAAATATATTCTAAATTTTAAAACAAGAAAGTTTGAGGAAGTTTTAGAAAAGAAAAAAGAAGAAAAAGTTAAATAAGCAACTATATTATTTTTACAAATATATTTTAGAGGTAAAATTTATCAAAATTTTATACTATTAAATTGTACAAAAGAACTTTAATGTATACATTATAACCAAAATGGCAGCCTTACAAGGCTGCCATCTATATGTTATAGTTATTTACAATTATTTTTTTCATTTCTATTGTTGTTTTGATTTTGGTTATTGTTGTTATTCTTGTTGCTATTATTGTTTTTGTTATTTTTCTTATCTGGCATTTTTCAGCACCTCCATTTCATATTTCAATTATATTTTGTGTAAAAAAATAAAAAATATACAAAATACATAAAAAATGTAGTATAATATTTTTGAAAATTTAAAATTTAATTAAAAATATTATATAAGATAATAAGATACAAGACTGTAATCTAAATAATGAAAATAAATATTTATAATTTTTACGTAAAAATATTTTATGAAGCAGTATATAAAAGACAGTATGTTTATTAACATTTAATAAATAAAAAGAAATGAGATGAATTTTATGGAAAATAAAGTTATTGGAATTGAAGGATATGTTGGAGCAGGAAAAACATCAATTTGTAGAAAGTTAATTAATTTAATTCCAAACAGCATTATTTTAGAAGGCGGAAACTTATATAGAGCAATTGTATATTCTTTAATGACTTCAGGAATAAATTTAGAAGATTTAAAAAAGAATATGAACCATGTAGATATAAAATCTGTAATGGAAAAGTTAAATATTGAAATAAAAATTGAAAACAGAGATACAATAATTTTAATCGATGGAAAAGAAATTGATGAACAAAAAATACAATCTGCAAAGTCTTCTGTAGCAGTTTCTGAAATAAGCAAAGTGGCAGATAATAAAAATTTTTATGCTTTTGGAAAGAAAATAATAGACCAGTTTAAAGAAAAATATAATGTTATTGTTTCTGGAAGAGATTTAATGAAAATATATCCCGAACTTGATTACCATATTTTTATTATAGCATCTTTAGATGAACGTATACATAGAAAATGCATACAATATAATGGAAAATGTGATGAAGAGGAAGTTAGAAGAAATATTTTAGAAAGAGATAAGTTGCAAGAAGAATCAGGATATTATAAAATATATGACAAAACAATAGTTATTGATGTCACAAATTGTAAAAGTGCAGAAGAATCAGCAAATGAAGTTTTAAGTAGGATAGGAGTGTTATAAAATGTCATATTTTAATACAAAATTAGACGATTTCGAAAAATCTTTAAATAATAAAAAAGTAGCCATTATCGGTTTAGGTGTAAGTAACCTGCCAATGCTCGATTATTTACATAGTTTAAATGCAAAAGTATCAATTTTTGATAAAAAAAATAAAGAAAAATTTGATATGGAAGTAATAAAAAAAATAGAAGAATGTAATTTTAATTTATATACAGGAGAAAACAATCTTGAAAATTTACATGGATTTGATTTTATTTTTAGATCTCCAAGTTGCAGACCGGATAAACCAGAAATAGTAAAAGAAGTACATAATGGAGCTATTTTAACATCTGAGATAGAAATGGTTTTAAAACTTGCACCATGTAAAATTATTGGAGTTACAGGTAGCGATGGAAAAACAACCACTACAAGTTTAATTTATGCAATTTTAAAAGATGCAGGATATAACTGTTTTTTAGGTGGAAATATAGGAATACCATTATTTACACAAATAAAAAACATGACACCAAACGATATTGTAGTTCTAGAAATGAGTAGCTTTCAATTAATGGATATGGAAGTAAGCCCTAATATTTCTGTTATAACAAATATTGCACCAAATCATTTAGACATACATAAATCTTATGAAGAATATATAGACTCAAAGAAAAATATTTTTAAATATCAAAAAGAAAATAGTACTTTAGTAATAAATTATGATAATGAAATTACTAAAAAATTTGTAAAAGAAGCAAAAGGTAATGTTATTTATTTTAGTAGCAAAAATAAGCTAGATAATGGTGTTATTTTTGATGACGGAATGATAAAAATTTGCAAAGATGGAATAAGAAGACACATTTTGGCGCAAAAAGATATGAAATTAAGAGGTGTACATAATTGCGAAAATGCATGTGCAGCAATTGCAGCTACAGCATCACTTGTAAGTGTTGAAGAACAGATAAAAACTATTCAAGAATTTTCAGGAGTCGAACATAGACTTGAACTTGTAAGAAATATTAATGGAGTAAACTGGTATAATGACTCTATAGGTACAAGTCCATCTAGAACGATAGCAGGTTTAAACTCTTTTAATGAAAAAATAGTTTTAATAGCAGGAGGATATGACAAACACTTGGATTATACACCAATTGCAAAACCTATAGTAGATAATGTAAGTAAATTAATTTTAATGGGTGCGACAGCAGACAAAATACATGATGCAGTTGTAAAAGAGCTGACATTGGAACAGAAGAGTATGCCCATTTATCATTGCTCTACATTAAAAGAAACTGTGGAACTAGCAAATAAGATTGTAGAAAAAGGAGAAATTGTATTATTTTCTCCTGCAAGTGCAAGTTTTGATTTATTCAAAAACTTTGCAGAAAGAGGAGATAAATTTAAAGAGTTAGTAAATGAATTGTAATAATAAAATAAACATGGCTTACAACATATATATTATAAAATTAAAATAGTAAGAACAATTATTTTTATAAATACATATAATATACAGAAATAGGGAGGTATGTTATATGTATTATCAAAATTACGAAGATTATATGCGCACAATTTTAGGATATCCAGTAGAAAGACAAAATACATATTCAAATTATAATACTAATAATTGTTTGCGTTTTAATGATACAAATTTGGCTATTCAAAATATGCCAAGAGAAAATCAATATGTACAAGTAAACTCTGGGAGAAATGATGAAAGTGATGTTTTAAATTTTTATCCTGAAATATATAGAATTGTAAATCCAATGATATGTAAAGTTTGTGAAAAATATAAGGAACCTATAACAAAAGAATTAATAGTTAAAATGACAGATGAGGTATATAATAATTTAGAAGAAACCGATTCTACAACTGTTGTGAATATAAATGCTACTTTAAGTAACAATACAGTAGTAAAAAATGAACGAATATCTACAACAAATAACGAGAGCAATGCAGAAGTAGAGAATAAAATACAGAATAGAAATAGTAAAACTAGCCAATCAATGCAAACATATTTACGCAATAAAGATAATATTTCTAGTGTAAAAAATAAAGAAAATGTTGAAACAAGACAAGTGAAACCTAAAAATAATTTATTAAGAGACTTAATACAAATTTTAATTTTAAAAAGATTACTAGAAGGGAATAGACCTCCAGTAATTAATCCTCCAAGGCCTCCACGTCCACCAATTAGACCAAGAGATTATAATGATATGTATAAATTTTAAATTAAATTTGTTATATTATTAATTAAAAAAATAAAAAAATTTTTCAAAGATGTGTAAATTATAAATGCATATCTTTGTTTTTTTTGTACAAAATAATTATTGAAGATTTAAAATTGTAGAGAAAAATTTAACTTTAATGTATTTTCGATATTTTATATATCTGTAATTTTAAATCTTAAGAAAGGTAGGGAATTATGAAAGTAAAAGATTGTATGTGTAATGAAGTTTGTTGTGTGAGTCCTAATAGTACAATAAAAGATTGTGCTAAATTAATGATGGACAATCACATAGGGTGTGTTCCAATTTGTGATGATTCACAAAAAGTAGTTGGTGTTGTAACAGATAGAGATATTATTTTAAGAACTATTGCATGTGATAAAGATGTAAAAACTACTCCAGTTAGTGATATTATGTCTTGCAATGTATGTTGCTGTACACCAAATACTGATATAAATGAGGCAGAAAAAATGATGTCTCAAAATCAAATAAGAAGAATTCCTGTAATTGATAATGATAAAATAGTTGGAATTTTAACTTTAGGGGATTTAGCAGCAAACGAAAATGTAAATACACAAGAACTTTGTAATACCCTTGAGAATATTTGTGGTGATAACACAAAAAACGCAGAATAATTTGCATTTTCCAAAAGAGCGCTCCTACGCGCTCTTAAATATATTAATTATAATAATTCATATAATATTAATTAATAAAAGTGAGTTTTTATTAATATATTAAAAATTTAAATACATATTATAAGAGTTTATGCATATTAATAAAATAGGAGGGTTGTACATATGGTAATTGATATGAACTATTGGGGAAAAGTGTTTAAAAATATTGTGATTGTTCTAATTACTATTATTGGAATATATTTAGCTTTTAAATTAGCAATATTTTATATGCCATTTTTAATAGCCTTTATTTTATCTTTAATGATAGAACCTATAGTAAAATTAATAATGAAAAAAACTAAACTAAAAAGAAAGACAAGTTCAATTATAGTTTTTATTATTTCATTTACTATAATAATAGCACTAATAGTATGGGGAACAACCACTATAATAACTGAGGCATCAAAACTCTTAGAAAATTTGAATACTTATTTTGATATGGCTGTAAATTTTGTTGAAACTTTTATAAGTAAAATAGATATAAGTAAATGGAATATTCCAGAGAGTGTTATGAGTACAATCCAAAATTCTGCAATGGAATTTGTTGGTGTAATTATAAATTTTGTAAAAAATTGGCTTACATCTGTACTTAGTTTTTTAACATCTATACCAACAATAGGGATATATACTGCAATTACATTTTTAGCTTTATATTTTATATGTGTAGATAGAATTTATATGCTTGATCAATTAGAACATCATTTTCCTCAGCAATGGGTAAAAACATTTGCAATACATTTAAGAAAATTGGTAAAATCACTTGGTGGATACTTAAAAGCAGAATTAATACTTGTACTAATTTCTTTCATAATATCTTTAATAGGTTTATACATTTTTCATATAATAGGGTTAAATGTTCAATATCCTTTAATGGCTGCATTACTAATAGGATTTATAGATTTACTTCCAATATTTGGCTCAGGATTTGTAATGCTTCCATGGGCAATAATTTCTGCTTGTACAGGAGATATAACATTAGGAGTTGCTATTTTAATTTTATGGGCAATAATGTCAATTGTAAGGCAATTTATAGAGCCAAGGATAGTAAGTGGGCAAATAGGAATACATCCAATATTTACTTTAATTGCAATGTATACAGGTTATAAATTTATAGGAATATTAGGTATGATTGTTGGACCAATTATTTTAATTATTATAAAAAATGTATTTGCAACTTTAATTGATAAAGGAGTATTTAAAACAATTTTTGAAAGATCAAGCTAAAAGCATAATAAATATATTATTACATTTAATTATGTGTAAGAATTTTATATAATTCTCTTTATATAAAAAATAATAAGTGTTAACAAATTTTTTTATATTTTGTCAACACTCTAAATAATGCTAAAAAACTATCCTTTTAGCATTATTTTTCATTTATTTTTTATTAAAAGTTATTAATTTAATATTAGAAATTTTATTTATAAAACAGTAGAAGTCTGCACAAACGAACTATCTGGAGGGTAGACAATTTCTTCATTTGGTATATCTATCCTATTAATGTAAGTAACTTTAATTATAGGCATATCACCATGATAGTCTCCTTTGACTATCTCTCCTTCTAATTCAACCCATTCATTGTCTTTATAAGTTTTAGCATCATTACACTCGCATAAAAAACCAACTACAACAGTTTGAAAATCTGACGAAACAATCATGTCTCTTGCAAGAACAAATTGTTTTTCTGTAAAGTCAAATATTCTGTATATATAACCAGAAAACTTAATTTTTTGACCAACATAGTCGTCTATATTGTTATGAACAGTTTGAAGTACATTTGCATAGTTTTGAGGAGAAAGTTCATATACAACATTTTTATTATATACATCATTTGTTTTAAAACGAGATTTAGTAAATAAGTTATAGCACACAATTCCTGTTACTATTAGAATTATTATAATTAATATAGCAAGTAATGCTTTTCCTAATTTATTTCCATTTACTTTAACATTAAAAATAAACATATAAATCACCTTTTCATTTAATTTATTAAAGCGTATGAAGAAAACTAAGCAAATATGATAAAATATTAAAGAAAGAATAATAAAAATCTTATGATTTTTTTCTTGCGATTTTTTTACAAAAGTGATATAGTAAAGTAGATAAATTTTAATTACATAAAGTAAAAAGGAGAGAAAGACATGGGATTATTTAGGTCTTACAGCGAGAAAGAAGTAAAAAGAGTACAACCTATCGTTAATAAAATAAATGCATTAGAACCAGAAATGCAGAAATTAACAGATGCGGAGTTAAGAGCAAAGAAAGATGAATTTCAAAAAATGCTTGCAGAAGGTAAAACATTAGATGATATTTTACCAGAAGCATTTGCAGTTGTTAGAGAAGCTTCAAGAAGAGTTTTAGGGATGCGTCATTTTGATGTTCAGTTAATAGGTGGTATTATACTTCACCAAGGTAGAATTGCAGAGATGAAAACTGGTGAAGGAAAAACATTAGTTGCTACATTACCAGCATATTTAAACGCATTAGAAGGAAAAGGTGTACATATTATAACAGTTAATGATTACCTAGCTAAAAGAGATAGTGAATGGATGGGTAAATTATATAAATTTTTAGGTATGTCTGTTGGATTAGTTATAGCAGGGATGGAACCTAAAGATAAACAAAAGGCTTATGCATGTGATATAACATATGGAACAAATAACGAATTTGGATTTGACTATTTAAGAGATAATATGGTTATTTATAAAGAACAATTGGTTCAAAGACCTTTACATTATGCAGTAGTAGACGAAATTGATAGTATTTTAATAGATGAAGCGCGTACTCCACTTATTATTTCAGGTAGAGGTACACAATCTTCTAATTTATATAAAAAAGCTGATAATTTCGTTTCAAAATTAACACCTAAAGTTTTAGTAGAAGAAGATGTAAAAAATGAAGAACAGGCAGAAGACAATGAAAAATATGATTATATTGTAGATTTAAAAGCAAAGTCTGCTTCATTAACACAAAAAGGTATTAAAAAAGCTGAAAAAGAATTTGGTTTAGAAAACTTTAATGATATAGAAAATTCAGAATTGGTTCATAATGTTAATCAAGCACTTCGTGCACATGGAATTATGAAAAAAGATATTGATTACATTGTAAAAGATGGACAAGTTTTAATTGTTGATGAATTTACAGGAAGAATTATGTATGGTAGAAGATATAATAATGGTTTACATCAAGCAATTGAAGCTAAGGAGCATGTAAAGATTGCAGATGAATCTAAAACTCTTGCAACAATTACATTCCAAAATTACTTTAGAATGTATGATAAATTATCTGGTATGACTGGTACTGCGATGACAGAGCAAACAGAATTTGAAGAAATTTATAAGTTGGATGTTATAGAAATACCAACAAATAAACCTATGATTAGAAAAGACCAAAAAGATATTATATTTAAAAATGAAGATGCTAAATTTAGAGCAGTAATTAAAGATATAAAAGAAAGCTATGAAAAAGGTCAACCAGTATTAGTTGGTACAATTTCAATTGAAAAGTCTGAAAAATTAAGTAAATTATTAGATAAAGAACAAATACCACATGAAGTATTAAATGCTAAGTATCATGAGAAAGAGGCAGAAATTGTTTCTCAAGCAGGTAAGTTTGGTGCTGTTACAATAGCAACAAATATGGCTGGACGTGGTACTGATATTATGCTTGGTGGCAATAGTGAATTTTTAGCCAAAAGACAGATGAGAAAATTAAAATATACTACAGAAGAAATAGAAGACGCATCTGCATATAATGAAACAGATGATGAAAAAATATTAACACTAAGAAAGAAATATCAAGAAATTAAGAATAAATTTGATGAAGAAATTTCTAAGGAAAAGGAAAAAGTTGTCGCCGTTGGTGGATTAAAAATAATTGGTACATCAAGACATGAATCTAGAAGAATTGATAACCAATTAAGAGGACGTAGTGGTCGTCAAGGAGACCCAGGAGAGTCAAGATTTTATTTAAGCCTTGATGATGATTTAATGAAAATTTTTGGTGGAGATGCAATTACTAAAGTATATAATACATTAGGTGCAGATGAGGATTTACCAATAGAATCAAAATTAATAAGTAGAGCAGTAGAAAATGCTCAAAAGAAAGTCGAAAGTAGGAACTTTAGTATAAGAAAGAACGTTTTACAATATGATGATGTTATGAATGTTCAAAGAACAATTATATATAAGCAAAGACGTGAAGTTCTTGATGGAGAAAACATTAGAAATAATGTACTAAATATGGTTAACTCTGTAATAGACGAAATAGTTGATACATATTGTAGCGACCCATTAAACATTCAAAAAGAAGCATTGATTCAAGAAATTGAAACAGATTTAGGAATAACACAAATAGATGCTTTAAAAGAGAAGAAAATTCATATAGATAAAGTTAGTGAAGAATTAAAAGATAAAGCTCTAAAAATTTATGAAGAAAAAGAACAACAAATTGGCGAAAAGCAAATGAGAGAGCTAGAAAGAATAGTAGTTTTAAAAATAGTTGACAACAGATGGATGGACCATATTGATAATATGGATGAATTAAAAGATGGTATAGGGTTACGCGCTTATGGACAAAAAGATCCAGTTGTACAATACAGAACAGAAGGTTCTGATATGTTTGAGCAAATGGTTTATGATATTAAATCTGATGTTGTTAAATTATTAATGAATGCAAGAAAAAGAGAAGATACAGTAACTAGGCAAGAATCTGTACAAATAACAAATGCAACACTTGCAAATAGTACAATAGAAAATGTAAGTAGAGATAATAAAACTAAAAAGCAAGCTCCAAGTTTAGGACATATTCCAGTAGTTAATCAAGGACCAAAAGTTGGCAGAAATGACCCATGTCCATGTGGTTCGGGCAAAAAATATAAGAATTGCTGTGGAAGAGACCAGTAATAGCAATGGTAAAAAATAATATAATCAATAAAAAAGCAAAGTGCTAATAAAACAAGCATTTGCTTTTTTTGTTATATAAAGATAAAAAAAGATATTGACAAATGTTATATACTGTTATATAGTGTTATAAGAAAAAAGGAGGATCTTATGAATATTATTATAAGTAACAGTAGTAGTGTACCTATATATGAACAAATAAAGCAATCAATAAAACAAGCAATATTGAATAATGAATTAAGAGAAGAAGATATGTTACCATCTGTTAGAGTAATGGCAAATGATTTAAAAATAAGTTTTTTAACAGTTAAAAAGGCTTATGATGAATTAGAAGAAGAAGGTTATATAAAAAGTGTACAAGGAAAGGGAAGTTTTGTAGCTCCAAAGAATTCAGAGTTCGTACAGGAGGAAAAAAGAAAAGAAATACAAAATTATATAGAAAAGATTATTAAACTAGCACAAATGTCAGATATATCTGAACAAGAAATTATAGAGCTTTTTAAATTAATGTATAAGGGGGAAATATAGCATGGAAAATAACATAGAGGTAAATAATTTATCAAAGAAATATGATACTTTCGAATTGAAAAACATTAATTTTACAGTACCAAAAGGAAGTATATTAGGATTTGTAGGAGAAAATGGAGCTGGGAAAACGACAACAATAAAATCAATTTTGAATATAACAAACTCAAGTGGAAATATAAAGATATTAGGTAAAGATATAAAACAATATGAAAAAGAAATTAAACAAAATATCGGAGTCGTTTTAGATGATAGCTTTTTATCAGAGTATTTAACTGCTAAACAAATAAATTCTATTATGAAAGATATTTACAACGAATGGGATGAAAATAAATATATAAATTATTTAAAACAATTTAATTTGCCAATAAATAAATTATTAAAGGATTATTCAAGTGGTATGAAAATGAAATTAAAAATTGCAACTGCAATTTCTCATAATCCTAAACTTCTTATTTTAGATGAGCCAACAAATGGATTAGATCCAGTTGTCAGAAACGAAATTTTAGATATTTTTAGAAATTATATAGAAGAAGATGAGACAAGATCAATTTTTATTTCTACTCATATAACAACAGATTTAGAACATATATCAGACTATATTGTATTTATAAAAAATGGAGAGATAATTTTTAATCTTCCAACTATAGAATTATTAGAAAATTATGGAATAATCAAATGTAGTAAAGAAGATTTTTCAAAAATAGATGAACAAGATTATATAAGATTTAAACAAGAAAAATATCAATATGAAGTTTTAACAGATAATAAGGAAAATATTATAAAAAAATACGATATAACAACTATAGATAAACCTAGTATTGAGGATATAATGTTATTGTATGTAAAGGGGGAAAAATAATTATGATAAAAGGATTACTAAAAAAAGATTTATATAATTTAGCAGCTTATAAAACATCTATGATTATTATGGTTTTATTTTGTGGAATTGCAATAATAGGTTCAAGAGCAGTTACATTTGGACCAATTATAATATGTACTATGGTCGGGATGATAGCTCTTTCTACATTTAATTATGATGAAATAGCAAAATCAAATAAATACATTTTATCATTACCAACAAATAGGAATGAAATAGTAAAGGCAAAATTTATTTTGGCAATAGCTTCTGTAATAATTGGAGGAATAATTGGTATAATAATTACCATAATAGTTATTAATATTATTAATTACATAAAACCAGAAGACATAATAAATATAGATTATAGAGGATTAATTATTTCTACAGTAGGAGGAATGTTTGGTATAGCTTTAATACAGTCAATTCAAATACCAAGTATATATAAATGGGGAGCAGAAAAAGGAAGAATTCAAATGTTTGTATTAGTTTTTGGTATGGTTGTAATTATATCTGGAATAGCTTTCCTATTTATGAAAACGAACGTAGTTATAAATACAGAAATAATAGAAAATCTTTTAAATAATTATGGAATACCTTTGCTTGTTGGAGTAATTATATTAATGTATTTTATTTCTTATAAAATATCATGTAAAATATTTTATAAGAAAGATTTTTAAAACTGAGAATTTTATATTAAGAGCAGTAATTCTGCTCTTTTTTGATTATTACAAAACTGTAATTTTATTTTAATAACAAACTTGCTATAATTAATTTAATAACAAACATGTATTTTAATATTAAAAATAAGAGAAGAGGAGAAAAGATATGGGAGAAGTTAAAAGAAATTACCTAATATGAAATTAATTCAAAAAGAAAATTAATAATTTATTAAAGAAAATTAATAATTTATTAATGTAATTTACTTGTCGCTTTGTATGATTTAAAATAAAAGATATTATATGAAGGAGAAGTCTAAAACTTCACTTTCATTAACAAAACAAGATTCATCAGTCGCCAATATAAAAGAAAAAGAATATTATCTTCAAAACCTATTTGCAGCAATGCTAGTACCATCTGGAAATGATGCAGCTTATGCTGTAGCCGATTATTGTGGTAGTATTCTTTCAAAAGAATCAAAAACAACTAAAGAACGAATAAATATATTTATGAATAATTTAAATAAATATTTAGAAAAAGAAGGGTATGTCAATACTAAATTGTATGATCCAAGTGGGTATGATATGGATGCACAAACAACAGTATTGGATTTAGCAAAATTAGTAAAAAAATTGTTAAAACATCAATGGTTTAGAGATATAGTATCTCAATCATCTTATACTGCAATTTTACCAGATGGAAGTAAACAAACTTGGGAAAATACAAATATATTTCTTGATTCAACATCAGAATACTATAATGAAAATGTACTAGGAGTAAAAACAGGTTCATTGTCAGATGATTATAATTTAATTGTACTTTATAAAAAGCACGGAAAAGAATTTTTAATATGTAGCCTGGGTTCTCAATCAAATACTTCACGTTATGATGATGTAAGTTATATTTTAAAAACTATAGATGAATCCGATTATTTAAAAAAATAAAAAGAGATAATACTCTTTTATAATAATAAATTATATTGCAATATTGTAAAATTTAATATAAAATTAATTTAAATGAATAATTATTTACAAAACTGGGTCTTATTTAATATTAACGTTAGGAGTAATTATGTTACAGATAAAAAATATTTCAAAACAATATAAAACAGGAGATTTAGTTCAAATTGCATTAAATAATGTAAGTTTAAATTTTAGAGACAATGAATTTGTATCTATTCTTGGACCTTCTGGTTCAGGAAAAACAACATTATTAAATATAATTGGTGGTTTGGATAATTATGATAAAGGCGATTTAATAATAAATAATATTTCAACAAAAAAATATAAAGATAGAGATTGGGATTCCTACAGAAATCATACAATTGGATTTGTTTTTCAAAGCTATAATTTAATACCACATCAAACAATTCTTGCAAATGTTGAACTTGCACTAACAATAAGTGGTGTTTCTAAAAAAGAAAGAAGAAAAAGAGCTATTCAGGCTTTAGATAAAGTAGGATTAAAGAATCAAATACATAAAAAACCTAACCAAATGTCTGGAGGACAAATGCAGAGAGTTGCAATAGCAAGAGCATTAGTTAATAATCCAGATATTCTTCTTGCAGATGAACCAACAGGTGCATTAGATTCAACTACTAGCGTTCAGGTAATGGAACTTTTAAAAGAAGTTGCAAATGATAGATTAGTAATTATGGTTACACATAACCCAGAATTAGCACAAAAATATTCTACTAGAATTGTTAATTTAAAAGATGGAGAAATACAAGGAGATACTAATCCTTTTAACCCAGAAGATACTTATAAAGAAAAACCAAAGCATAAGAATTTAGGTAAATCTTCTATGTCATTATTAACTGCCTTTTCTTTAAGTTTAAACAATTTACTTACTAAAAAAGGACGTTCAATTTTAACATCTTTTGCAGGCTCTATAGGAATTATTGGTATAGCATTAATTTTAGCATTATCTTCTGGATTTCAAAATTATGTAGATAAAATACAAGAAGATACATTAACGTCATATCCTCTAACAGTTCAATCTGAAACAACAGATATGGCATCATTATTACTTTCATCAAATGGAAAATCTGAAGAAAATTTAGATTTACCAGATAGAACTGTAGAAGAAAAGCAAAATATGGAAGAAATGTTTGGAACAGTAGGAAAAAATGATTTAAAGACTTTTAAAACATATCTTGAAGAAAATAGAGAAGAAGTAAGTAAAATGGTTTCTTTAACAAGCTACCAATATTCTGTTGCTCCGACTGTTTATACAAAAAATTTAAAAAATGAATTAGTAAAAGTAAATCCAAGTGATATAATGTCTTCTATTATGGGTGGAGCATCAGTAATGATGGAAAGTTCTATGTCAATTTTTTCTGAGTTACCTGAAAGCAGGGATATGACAGAAGCAGAGTATGAAATTATAGAGGGTAAATTTCCTGAAACATATAATGAAGTAGCTCTTGTTTTACCAACTCAGAATACAATTTCAGATTTATTATTATATAATTTAGGACTAAAAGATATAAGTGAATTAGAAAACCTAGTTTCAAAAGTTATGAAAGGCGAAAAAATTGACAATACAAGTAATCCATTAGAAATATCATATGATGAGTTAAGGAAAATTGAACTTAAATTAATTGAACCATCAAATTTATATAAGTTTAATAAAGACTATAATGTATATGAAGATATGTCAAATGATGAAGAATTTATGAATGCGGTATACAATAAAGCTACTCCATTAAATATAGTTGGTATTGTTATACCTAAAAATGAAAGTTTAAATATGACAGGGGTGCTTTATACACGTGACTTAACAAAATATGTAATTAATAGTGCATCTGAATCTGAAATAGTAAAAAAACAGCTAAAAAATAAAGATATCAATGTATTTAATGGTAGGAATTTTAATGAAAAAGATAATAGTACAAATATAGATTTTCAAGATTTAGTTAGTGTGGATGAAAGTGCCTTAGAATCAGCATTTGATATTAATATAACTCAGGATGACATAGAAAATATAACTAAAGGATATATGTCAGAAATTTCTGAGGCTATAACTGCAGATAATTCAAAGGCTCAAAAGGTAATAATAAATAATTTATCTACTATTACTAAAAATATATTAAATGATTATATTAAAGAAAACTCAATAGGAGGTTTTGCAAAATTAAAACTTAGCGATGTAGATAGCGTAGTAGACAATGGATTAAAGCAAGAAAACAATATAAAAATTTTGGCAACTATGGAAAAAGAATTCGTAATTTCACAGAAAAATTTTAGTCAAATGTATAATGGAATAATTAAAGGATTCCTAAAACAATACGTAAAAATGATGTCAGGAATAAATACTGAACTAAAAGAAGAAAAAAGAAATAATACTATAAACAATGAAATAGAGGACAATGGTATTAGCAATATAACAAACAATATAATAAGTAATATAACAAATGATATAACAAATGAAAATAATAATTCATCTGAAAATACAACAGATAAACCAAATGAACCAACAGCAATTTTAATGCCAGCTATGGTAGATAAGATGGTAGATACATTAGTAAAACAAGATTCTATTGTTTCTGGAACTTCTAAAATAGCACAAGCGATGACTGAAGCTACAATGCAAAAAACAATATTAACAAAAGTTGGAGAATTAACAGGAAAACTTATGGAAACTTTGGCATCTTCATTTAATATAGATACGAGCAAATTTGCAGAAGCATTTAAATTTACAATGGATGAAGATGAGATAAGACGTTTAATGCAATCTATGTCTACAACAGCTGCCGTGCATAATGCAGATACAAATCTCTTATCCTTAGGTTATCAAAATTTAGATAAACCAACAAGTATACGTTTTTATTTTAAGAATTTTGACTCAAAAGAATTATTTTTAGATTTTATTGATAATTATAATTCTAAAATGGGTCAAGAAGATGAAGAAAAAGTTATAAAATATACAGATATAACAGGATTACTTATGTCTTCTGTAAAAACAATTATAGATAGTGTAAGCTATGTATTAATTGCTTTTGTTAGTATTTCTTTAATAGTATCATCTATTATGATTGGAATTATTACATATATTTCTGTATTGGAAAGAACAAAAGAAATAGGTATATTAAGAGCAATTGGAGCATCAAAAAGGAATATATCTTCAATATTTAATGCAGAAACTTTTATAGTAGGACTATTTTCTGGAATAATGGGAATTGGAATAACAATATTACTACTTATTCCAATAAATCTTATAATACATAGCTTTAATACAGATATTACTGCTGTTTTACCGTTTACAGGAGGAACGATTTTAGTAATATTAAGTGTAATTTTAACATTAATTGGAGGATTAATACCTTCTAGAAAAGCTGCAAAACAAGATCCAGTAACAGCATTAAGAACTGAATAAGTAAATAAAAATTAAAAAAATTTTGAAAGGATGTGATAATATGTTGGAACTAGAAGAAAATAGTTTTAAATTGTCTGAACTATCAGAAAGAATGAAGAAAATAGGTGATTCACTTTGATGTAGTAAGTAAAGAAAAAGAATTGTTAGAATTAGAAAAACAAACTATGTCAAATGAATTTTGGAGTGATACTGAAAATAGTTCAAAGGTATTAAAAAGAATTACAGATTTAAAAAATAAATTAAATAATTTTAAGAAGATAAATTCTGGTCTTGAAAATTTAAAAGATATGAACGAATTACTACAACAAGAGCCAGATGAAGAACTTGTAAAAGAGCTTTTAAATAATACAATATATACAGAAAAAGAAATTGATAAATTGGAAATAACTATACTTTTATCTGGCAATTATGATATGAATAATGCTATTGTAACAATACATCCAGGAGCAGGAGGAACAGAGGCACAAGATTGGGCAGAAATGCTTTATAGAATGTATTCTAGATGGGCTACAGATAATGGATATGAAATTAAAGAATTAGATTATTTAGATGGGGAAGAGGCGGGCATAAAAAGTGTTACTTTCTTAGTATCTGGCAGCTATGCTTATGGCTATTTAAAAGGAGAAATGGGTGTACACAGATTAGTGCGTATTTCGCCTTTTGATGCAGGGGGAAGGAGACATACCTCCTTTGCATCTGTCGAGGTGTTACCAGAAATAGCAGAAGATATAGAAGTATATATTAATCCAGATGACTTACGAATAGATACATACAGAGCATCTGGTGCAGGTGGACAGCATGTAAACAAAACATCTTCTGCTATAAGAATAACACATATTCCAACTAATATAGTTGTTGCATGTCAATCAGAACGTTCTCAAATTCAAAATAGAGAAACAGCAATGAAAATGCTTAAATCTAAACTTATAAATTTAAAAGAAAGAGAGCAAAAAGAAAAAATTGAAGATTTAAAAGGTATTCAAATGGATATAGCATGGGGGAGCCAGATAAGATCTTATGTATTTTGTCCATATACACTTGTAAAAGACCATAGAACGAATTATGAAGTTGGAAATGTGCAAGCTGTTATGGACGGGGATTTAAATGAATTTATGGATGCATATTTAAAACATATTGCTAATAATAAATAAGTTTAAATATAAGAGATATGTTCGTTAATAAATCAATCTAATATGAGCAATATTTTTGGTAATAAATCAATTTTTTCAGTTAGTATATATTCAAAAATCACAATTTTACATAAATTTAATAAAATATAATATAGTATTTTTATAATTAAATTTACTATATTATATTTTTTTATTAGGTGCATTTTTATGGATACAATAGTTTTAAAATTTGGTGGAAGTTCTTTAGCCAACGATAAAAATTTAAAAAATGTTGCAGAAAAAATAATAGATTATTATAACTCAAATAATCGTGTAGTAGTTGTTTTGTCTGCACAAGGAAAAACAACAGATAATTTAATAGGAGAAGTTAATAATTTAACTCAAAGCCCAAATAAGAGAGAATTAGATGCACTTTTAAGTGTAGGGGAACAAATATCTATTACTAAAATGTCTATATTACTTAATTCAATGGGATATCCAACAATTTCTTTACTTGGATGGCAAGTAGGCATTTTTACAGATGAAGAGTATTCTGAAGCTAAAATTGAAAAAATAGCAAAAAGTAGACTAGAAAAAGAATTAAATGAGGGTAAAATAGTAATTATTGCAGGATTTCAAGGCATAGATGATAAAAACAACATTACAACATTAGGAAGAGGAGGTTCGGACACTACAGCAATAGCGATAGCTGCTACTTTGGGAGCAAAAAAATGTTATATTTATTCTGATGTAGAAGGAGTTTATACTGCAGATCCAAAAAAAATTGCAAATGCTAAGCAATTAGATAAAATATCGTATGAAGAAATGAGAGAAATATCTGGGGAAGGAGCAAAAGTTCTTCATAATAGATGTGTCACAATCGCAGAAAAATTTAATGTACCTATAGAAACTAAATCTACTTTTAGTAATAAAAAAGGTACTATAATTTGTAATAGTCCTAATACAATTTGTGGCGATGCAGATATGAATAATAATAAAAATGCTGAAAATTTAGAAGCGAAAAAAATAAAAAGTATAGTAAGAAATAAAAACTTAAGTAGAGTTTCAATAATTGGATATGGTTGTACTTATGATAATAAAATATTAAGTAAAGTATTTAAATTTATTATAGAAAAGAATCTAAAAATATTTAACATTAATATTGATGAGTGCAAAATAACAATTAACTTTAAAGAAGAGATAACTGATAGCATTTTACAAGAATTTCACGATGTTTTGTTCTAAAATAGACAAGGGCTGAATATAATTTATTAGACACTTAAAATAGAACAAGGAGCTGATTTTATGGCAATGGATATGAAAAGAGATAATCTACAAACAAACAATGTGATTCAAAATATAGTTTTAGAAAATAGAGAAAAGTTAAGTATATCTGGGGTTCTAGATGTACTTAGCTTTGATGATCAAATTATTATAGTTGAAACAGAACTAGGACTTTTAACTATAAAAGGAGAAGATTTAAGAATTAATAAATTAAGTATAGATACTTCTGAAACAATAGTAAATGGAAATATAATGCAAATAGCATATAGTGAAAACACAGTAGATAAAAAAGGAGAAGGGATATTTTCTAAAATATTTAAATAATTTAATTTAATATTAAACATTTAATTTAATTATTTTATTAAATTAAAAATTACCAATTTTAAAATATTCATTAAAGGATTGAGGAACGAATTGAATCAAATATATTGTTTTATTATATTTATTGTTGTTGGAATAATTATTTCGATTTTATTTGATATTTTTAGAATATTAAGGAAAGTATTTAAAACTCCAGATTTTATTACATATATTGAAGACATTATCTTTGGAGTCTTTTCTGGAATAATTATAATATATTCGATATTTATTTTTAATAATGGCGAAATACGACTTTATTTATTTTTAGGAATTCTATTAGGAATTTTGTCTTATTTATGTACATTAAGTAAGTTGTTTATTAAATTTGGTGACAAAATTTTAACATTTTTTAAGAAAATTTTACTTTTTCCAATAAAAAAAGCTTTACTTTTTAGTAAAAATGTTCTAAAATTTATAAATAGGAATATATTTCGACCTTTTTCAAAATTTATTAATAACTTAAGAAATAAAATTCCAAAATTTTCTATAAAAAAATGTAAAAATCGTCGAAAAAAAGAAGGATTTTAAATTTATATGTAGAAAAAATAATATATAGAACTTTTAAAAAATAAACTAAGGAGAAGCTATGAAAAGCAAACTTTTAAAACGAATTATTATAGTAGCTGTTTTAATATATGCTATATATACATTTATTTCACAACAGAAATTATTAAATACATATACTGCTGAAGCTAAACAAATTAATACTCAAATAGAAGAAGCAGAAGAAATAAAACAAGAACTTGCTGACACAAAAGAACATTTAGATTCAAAAGAATATATAGAAGATGTTGCAAGAGAAAAATTAGATATGTATTTACCAAATGAAAAAGTTTACATAGATATCAGTAAATGAATTATATAAGAGGTAATATCCTCTTATATATTATTTGTTTTCAAATTATGTTGTAAATTAATCAAAATTATTTTAAATTTGTTTTTTCTAAAGTTTTTTATCTTAATATTCCTTTCAATATACAATTAAATAAAACTTTAAATTATATATAATTATTTATTTTATGGGGGCTTAGAATGGAAAATTATACATTAGTTGAATTGCGCCAAATGGCAAAAGAAAAAGGTATTAAAAATGTCTCAAAACTAAAAAAAGATGAATTATTAGACTTATTATTTAGTAATAATAGCAGTAATATAGATGATAAAAAAGAAAATAATGTTACAGAAGACAATAAACTTGCAAATGTTAACGAAACAAGTAATCTAAAAGAAACTGTTAGAAAAAACGATGATGAAATTTATGATATTGAAAAAAATAAAGATAGTATAAGTTATGTAAGAAATAGTGAAAATACAGATAATTCTATAAAAAATAATAATACTCCTTCTACTCGTATAGAAGGAGGTTATAAACTTACAAATGAAGATGACCAAATAGTAGAGGGCATATTAGAAGTATTGCCAGATGGTTACGGATTTTTAAGAGGAAAAAACTATTTATCTAGTCCTAAAGATGTATATATATCTTCTGTTCAAATAAGAAGGTTTAGACTAGATAAAGGAGACAAAATTAAAGGCATTGCAAGGGTTCCACAAGATACAGAAAAGGACAAGTTTCCTGCACTAATTTTTGTTGGAGAAGTAAATGGTGAATCTCCAGAAAAGGCTTATAGAAGAAAAAAATTTGATGATTTAATTCCTATTTATCCAAATGAGAGAATTAGATTGGAAACTACTCCAAATGAATATGCAATGAGAATTATAGATTTAATATCACCTATTGGAAAAGGACAAAGAGGTATGATTGTTGCACCTCCTAAAGTTGGAAAGACAACATTAATTAAAAAAATTGCCAATAGCATTTCTATTAATAATCCAGAAGTAGAATTAATTGTTTTGCTAATAGATGAAAGACCTGAGGAAGTTACAGACATGACAAGATCTATAAAAGGGGATGTTATTTATTCTACTTTTGACGAACTTCCTGAACACCATGTTAAAGTTGCAGAGATGGTTCTTGAAAGAGCAAAAAGACTTACAGAGCAAGGAAAAGATGTTGTTATATTATTAGATAGTATTACACGTCTTGCAAGAGCCTACAACCTTGTTATCCCATCTTCTGGAAGAACATTATCTGGTGGACTTGATCCAAGTGCATTACATAAGCCTAAAAAGTTCTTTGGAGCAGCAAGAAATATAGAAAATGGTGGTAGCTTAACAATTCTAGCTACAGCTTTAATAGAAACTGGAAGCAGAATGGATGATGTTATATTTGAAGAATTTAAAGGTACAGGAAATATGGAAGTTCACTTAGACAAAAAATTATCTGAAAAAAGAATATTCCCTGCAATTGATATAAATAAATCTGGAACAAGAAGAGAGGAACTTCTTTTAACACAGAAAGAACTAGAAACAGTATTTGCTTTAAGAAAAGCTATGTCTTCTATGTCTATATCAGATGTTACAGAAGAGCTAATAGATGAAATGGTTTCTACTAAAAATAACGAAGAATTTATAGAAAAAATGTCAATATTTTTAAAAAATGTAAAATAAAACCATATTAATATTTTTGTTCTACATTTAACTAGTTAAAGTAATGTTAAATAGATAAAAATATTGTAAAAAAATAATTGAAGCTAAATAATTGAAGTTGAATAAAATATATACTTCAATTATTTTTTATGATATAATTTATCAAAATAAATTTATTAATTTAAGAGAGTAGGGGAAGCAGAAGTGGAGCACTGGAGCATAGATGATTATAAAGAATTTACTAATGGGTCTAAAAAAAAGAGTAAATATAGATCTTATAAAATATCCATAGACGGTCATAGATTTGACAGTCAGAAAGAGGCGGATTACTATTGTGAATTAAAATTAAAATTGAAAGCTAATGAGATAAAAGGTTTTTGTTTACAACCAACATTTATATTAGCACCAGGATTAAAATATAAAGCAGATTTTATAGTTTTTTATAACGATAATACAAATGAAATTATAGATGTAAAAGGTTTTAAAACGAAAGAATATATTGCAAAAAAGAAAGTATTTGAAGATAAATTTAATTTGAAAATTACAGAAATATAAATAAAAAGAATTAAAAAAATAATAAAATATTGTAAGAAACATTTAATGTAAACCTTTCAATAGTGTAGGGAGTATACTTATATATAATTAATAAAGAATAAATCCAATTGCACAAAATCAAAGTTTTGTGCAAAAAGGAGTAGGAGTAAAATATAGAACCATGCAAAATGGTCCTCTCTCCAAAATTTTGCTATTCCTTTAATAAAGCCTATTTCAGCCTATTATTACAACAACAAACTATATTACTTTCTTATAAAAAGCTCTTAAAATCGATTCTGTAGCTTCATTTTTTTATATTATTCCTGGTTTGATTTTTTTTCATTATTGTAACTACATTTTTAAAAAAATTTTTATATAACTTTAGATTATTTTATCAAAATTTCCTAAATCCTTATATTTCAGTATTTTGCTTGATTTTTTAGACAACAAGTTATATTACCTTTTTATAAAAACGGCTTAAAATCGATTCTCGTGCGTCACTTTTTTAACCATTTTTAAGTATTTTTAATAAATGCATAAAAATCAGCATTTATACTTATTTTTATATATAAAGACTAGCTTTTTTAATTTACACATCTAATTTAAAACATATAACTTGTTAGATAAAATATTAAAATGTCTTAAAATCGATTTTGGTGCGTCCATAATATGAAATTATATTATTGATTAGTAATCTAAATTTATATAATTATTATACACAATGATTTTATAAATTTATAATAAAAAATTTATTTAAAAACATTTTAGACAAATGTTCGTTTTAAAAAATTTATATTTAAAATTAACTTTGCACAAAATTTTAAAAATTTAATTGTTTAAAATCTAATTATAAAAAATTTTTGTAATTTTAAATTTAAAATTTTATTTTTTACTTTTAATATTTTTATTTTAATTCATTTTAAAATGATTAAAAAAATATCTTTAAATTTTATTTTCATTTTAAAAAGTTATTTTAAAATTTCTATTTTATTTAATTCGCTCTAAAATAGCCTATTCCCCTATTCCCTACTTATTTTGATACATATATTAAAAATATCTATATGACCTTTAAGTTCTTGTTTGGCTGAATTTGACCAAAATTTTTACTTAATAATTTGCCTAAACTACTCAAATTATCAAGATTATTGGCTTTTGAATCTACTTGTTCAGCTTGTGTTGCTAATACTTGCTCATAAGTATATTTCAACATTGCTATCTTTTCTTGTCTTAATTCATCTGTTGCATCACTACCATTAAGCATATATTCAAGATTATAGCCATATAATTCTAAAGCTCTCAAAATTATTTCAACTTGTCCATCTAATAAATTCAATTCAACAGAATGAATATTGTTTGTATCAAATTTCTTTTCATAATCTATCATTATATATCAGCTCCTTTACTATAAATTAAGCACAAAATGCCTCTGCATTTGCCATTTTAAATTGTGATAAAGGATGATCTAACATTGCATCCATAACTTCCTGGTCATGCAAATGTGTATATATTTCTGTAGTATCAATTTGAACATGTCCTAATATTTCTTGAATTGTTCTAATATCTACACCGTTTCTATATAATAGTGTAGCACAAGTATGTCTTACTTTTAAATATTCATCTAAAGCCTTTCTTGTAATATCATTTATATAACCTGTTCTTTCTTTATTACCTTTACCAATTATAGAAAATTTATTATCTTTTAAATCTAAATCATCAATAGATAGATTTTTTAATTCAGCTAAACGTAGTCCACTATTTTTATCTTTCCATCTGCTACTATTGAACCTATTATAAATGTTGCAAATATAGTTACTGCATCAATTTCATCTTCTGTAATTTCATTTAATGCTGGTAATATTTCTAATGATTTTTTTGCTAATACAGCACTATAAGTTAAAACATCCATATTTTCTACACTTTTACATATTTCATTAAATTTTCTCACTATTCCAACCTCTTTCTGAATATCTAGTTTTTTATATGAATAACTAATTATTAGATTTATGATTATAAAAGCAAGTATATCCCTGCTTTTATAATCATTATATATATTAAATACAATCCACTAAATTATTTTATACTCTTTAAGAAGTTTCTCTATATCAGTTCCTTCTATCTTTTTAATAGCTTCTTTTAACGCAATTCTTTCCTTTAGTCCTAAATCCATATCTGTAATTGATTTTCCATCTCTTAGCTGAACAGTAGCATTTAATAAATCACGAATATCATATACACTTCCCCAAACTTCTGGAACTCCACGGTCTATATCTAATAAAGTATAAACTGCTTCCATTGCTGTACGAATTGAATATTCTGTTGTAAATATGGTATCTCTCTTTGTTTCAGCAAATTGTCCTAAAAATGCAAAGTTACAACTTCCTTCTGGAACAACTAAAGGTCTATCTCCAGCTGCTCTTGGCATAAAGAATGCTGTAATATATGGCATCATACAAGGAATTGTGTTTGCACTATTTTCAGCCATATCTTCAATTTGGTTCTCTGGAACTCCTAAGTGATATAGCCATTCCATACATATTTCTTTACCTGTACAATCTCTCATTGCTTTTTTAACATAGTTACCTGGTTTATCACTAAATAATCCATAAATCCATCCTACAAGTTGGTCTTTTGGTTGGCTTCTAAATTGTGGTTGGCGATTGAATGTCCAGCTTAATAACCAATTTGAGTCCTTAACAGTAACAATTCCTCCTGTTACAACTTTTCCTGTAAATGGATCTCTTTGACAAATCTTTTGAATATATGGTGGAATACGATCATCTAAAGTTGTTACAGTAGCACTCATCCAGTTACTTTGTTCTGGATCATAACAAAATTTATCTGGGTTTCCAAATGATGGATCTTGTGCTGCAATTTTACGCCACATATCCCATCCTCCACCTGGTTTAATTTCAGTATTAAATGGTGCTACTTCGTTTTGACTACCTAATGTAGAATTTTCAACACAACCACCATTTGTTATAAATACTAAGTCATCTTCTAATAAATCAATATGATCTTCTGTACCATCACGAAGTATAACAATTCTTTTTGCTAGTTTTTTATCTTCTTGAATATCAAATTCAATATTCTCAACTTTTACTCCATAATGGAATTGTACTCCAAAACTTTCTAGGTATTTAAGCATTGGAAGTATCATTGATTCATATTGATTATATTTTGTAAATCTTAATGCTGTAAAGTCAGGAAGTCCTCCAACATGATGTATGAAACGCTTAATATATAATTTCATTTCTAATGCACTATGCCAATTTTCAAATGCAAACATAGTACGCCAATATAACCAGAAATTTGAATTTAATACTTCATCATCAAAGTAGTCTGTAATTTTTTTATCATATAGTTCTTCATCAGGTGTGAAAAATAATTTCATTATTTCCATTGCACCTTTATCAGATAAAGCAAATTTTTTATCTGTATGAGCATCTTCTCCTCTATTTACTGTTGCTCTCATTAATGAATAGTTTGGATCTTCTTTATTTAACCAATAATATTCATCTAGTACACTTACTCCTTCTGTTTCAATTGATGGTATAGAACGGAATAAATCCCACATACATTCAAAATGGTTGTCCATTTCCCTACCGCCACGCATTACATATCCTAAATTTTCATAAAGGTATCCATCACATGCTCCTCCTGGGATTGGATCTTTTTCTAAAATGTGAACTCTCTCCCCTTTCATTTGTCCATCACGAACTAAAAAACATGCTGCTGCTAATGCTCCTAAACCTGAGCCAACAATGTAGGCAGATTTTCTCTCTACACCTTCTGGTTTCTTTGGTCTAGCAAATGCTTCATAATTTCCACTACTATAATACATAATTTTTCCTCCTTCATTATTATTATGACTTATTATAAAAATAAGATTTTAAATTTTACAATAAACAATAAAAACCAAATGTATGATTTTTTTACATTTTGCTTGTTTTGTCTAAATTTTGATTTTATAGTAGTTTCTTATTAAAAAATGTAGTATTCAATTACTACATTTTAATTTCTCTAGTGCATTTTCAAAATTCCCCTCTATTATGCTATTTAATTTTTTTATTATATTATCAGGTTTTTCTTTCATTCCACTTTCAATCCAATCTTGCATAATTCCTACAAAGCCATATTTATAAAAATCTGCCATAAACTGTTTATCTTCTCTTCTTACTTTCATTCCCTTTGACTTTTCATCTATTATATTCATTAGTAATACCGTTGTTTGTTTATAAATAAATCTTAAAAAGAAATCTCTACTAATAGAATAATATGTATTTTTTACAAATTCTTTATTTTCTAACACATATTCAAAAATAGATAAAAAACCTTGTTGCCAAGTATCGTATGTATCATTTCCCTCCATTGATTGTATTACTTCATTCATATAGATCCATTCTAATAAATCATATACATCTTTAAAATGATAATAAAAAGTCTGTCTATTAACTCCACAATCTTTCGTAATATTAGTAATTGTTATTTTAGATAATTCTTTTTTAGAAAGTAATTTCTTTAATGATGTAGCTAATGCTTTTTTTGTTATTTCTGACATCTTATCACCTCTATTTTGTTATTTTGATTAAGGAATAACGAGCTATTTCCACATCCTTTTAAATCTGAAACTACAAATTTTTCCATATATTTTGAATTATTTTCACAATCTTCTCTTATTAGGCTTGAACTAACTGGAATCATCTTTCTTTCTAAATCTATCATTCTATTTTCTATATTTAAGTATTCTGCTACCTTTTCCCCATATAATTCACTACTATAAAAATGGGTTACAGGAATATCTTTTATTAATTCTGACAAATAATTCATTTGAATTTTTACACTTTCTTTATCAAGTCCATATTGTTTTGGACTATCATAAGCATAAATAATATGAATATTAGGATATAATTGCTTTATCCAATTCGCTCTTTTTTCTACATTAATATCTATAATATCTGTATCATATACCACAACATAAACTTCATCCATTTCTTTTAATGCTGTTTCAATTAAAAGTTGATGTCCTTTATGCAATGGTGCAAACTTTCCTATGGTAAAACCTATATTTTTATTATACATTTTTCCTCTTTTCTAATTTCAAAACTTTCTAGTAAAACTTAATAATTGCATGTGTCTTGCTTTCTTCTTTACTTTTTATTTCTACTATCCAATCCTTATTTTCTTTATAGGTATCACATTTTATAGTATTAAGTTCTGTAATTTCTTTTTGGTAACAAGCATCTAAATTATGTGCATTATTGATTGGTTCTATTGTATTTTGTGCAAAATCTATATATTTTACATTATTTACATGACCATTTATATCTATATCATGCTTTTGTATTTTAAAATACTCGGTATTTGTTGTTTGTTGTTCTTCTAAATGTTCTATTTTATTATATTTATTTGCATGATTATCATAAATGAACTTATGATATAATTCTAAATTATTAGATAGTTGCTCATCAATTTTCTTAGGTCTTTTATTTTCCAAATCATAAACTAATAATTTATTGAAAGCTGTACCAATAACTTGTTTTTGATTATTTATTATCTCATAATTTCTATAACAATAAATTTTATCTAGTTCATTACACCAAGTTCTAATTGTTATCATTTCACTCCATTTAGGCAATTCTATCATATTAATCTTTAAATATAGTAATAGAAATGCTGTATGATTTTGTTTTCTACCCTCTATACCATATCCATATTGATCATAATCTAATATAGCTGCTTCTTGTAACATATCTTCTAAACTTTCCCATGATATTGTCAAATCTTCTTTTACATCTGAATATTTTACTCTAAATTCTATATTTTCTAACATTTTTTCCTCTCTATTCTTCCCTACTATTCGACAAATTTTATTATGTTTTGTATTTTATCAAAGAATTATGAACTTTTTTTTAACAAATTGCATTTTGTTAATATTTTGTTAATATTTTTTTGCTACAATAAACAAAATTAATTGTAGGTGTTGTTAAATATGGAAAAGATAAAAAGAGCTTGGATTTTTTTTATGAAATTATTTTGGATTTTTATTTTAGGGAGTTTTTTTGGATATGTTGTTGAAACCATTTATGCTTTTATAAAATCTGGAGGTCATTTTGTAATAAGGCAAGGTTTGCTTTATGGTCCTTTTATACAGGTATATGGTTTGGGAGCAATGGCATATTATATTTTACTTCTTAAGACACAAGAACCTAAAAAGGTATTTATTCTTAGTTTTTTAATTGGAGGACTATTAGAATTTATTTGTTCCTATTTGCAAGAGATAATCTTTGGCTCTGTTTCTTGGGATTATTCAGGAACATTTTTAAACATTAATGGCAGAACGAATCTTCAATATTGTATTTATTGGGGTATTATTGGTATTGTTTTTCTTAAATTTTTTTGGCGATTCACACCTAACTTAGATAATATTATTAATAGTAAAAAATGGAGAATAATAACCTATATTTTAATGGCTTTTATGCTTTTTGATATTACTATTTCTTGCGTAGCTTGTGCAAGACAAAATGAAAGAAAACACGATATTCCTCCTAAAAATAGTTTTGATGTATTCCTTGATAATAAATATCCCGATGAATTTATGGATAAAATATACAACAATAGAATATTAATTGAAAAATAAGATATAGCACTTTCGACAATGTGCTATATCTTATTTCTATTCTATAATTATTTTGTTATTTTTTTCACTTGGTTTTGGCAATTTTACGATTACAGTTGTGCCTTTATTTTCTTTACTTTCGATTTCTATTTTTCCATCTGATAATTCTATAATTCTTTTAACAATTGCTAAACCTAGTCCACTTCCTTCTTCTGAATGGGATTTATCTATTTGATAAAATCTTTCAAATGCCTTTTCTATTTCATCTTCTTGCATTCCAACTCCATAATCTTTTATAGTTACAATTATATCATTATTTTGATGAGATACTTTAACATCAATTTTGCCATTTGGTTTTGAAAATTTTATGGCATTTTCTAATAGATTTATCCAGACTTGAAATATTAATTCTTCATCTCCTAAAAAAATATTTTCTTCAAAACTAACATTTATTTTTATACCATTTTCTGTCCATTTAGGATCTAATAGCGAAATAGCTTTTCTTAGTTGTTCTGCAATTAAAATTTCTTGTTTATTAATAATTCTATCTTGATTATGTAGTTTTGCAAGTTTTAGCATTTTTCCTGTCAAATTTGTTAGTCTTTCTGATTCTTCTATAATGATATTTGAATATTCTTCTCTTTCTTCATCTGATAAATTTTTATCTTTTAATAATTTAGCAAATCCCTGTATGGAAGAAATAGGTGTTTTTATCTCATGAGATACATTATTGATAAATTCTTTTTGTAGATTTTCTATACTTTGTAAGCCTTTTGTCATTTTATTGAAATTTTGTGTTAACTCTCCTATCTCATCTTCTCTCTTTGTTTCTAATTCTATATCATAATCTCCAGCAGTAACTTTTTTGGTTGCTTCATTAATTTGTTTCATTGGTTGCAACATTTTTTTCGTGTTAATCCTAATCAATACTACGCTAATTAATATGATATTTACTATGGTTATTCCTAAAAATCTTCTTACAACATATATTAGACTGTTTACATTTTCTTTACTAATATCTATTAATTGGGTATTAATAGATGGTAGTACAAATATAGAAAACTCTATAATAGTAATAATAATTACCAATGCAATTGATATAATGAAACTTCTCACTAATGATCTTTGTATTGATTTCTTTTTACCAAAAATTTTTTCAAACATCTAATTTTCTCCTTTTATAATTGATTTATAACCAATTCCTCTTACTGTTACTATTTCAAATTCATCTACGTCTTCTAATTTTTCCCTAATTCTTTTTATATGAACATCTATTGTTCTAAAATCTGATTCATTTTCTAATCCCCATATTTCTTCCATTAGTTCTTGTCTTGTAAAAATTGTATTAGGTGTACTAAGTAATTTATATAATAGATAAAATTCTTTTTGAGCTAATTGATAGTTCTTTTCTCCTTTTATAACAGATAATTGATTATAATTTAGTATTAAATCTCCTATTTTTATTTTCTTCTCATTTGTCATATTTGACCTTTTTAATAAAACCTTTACTCGAAGTGATAATTCCTCTATATCAATTGGTTTTACCATATAATCATCAGCACCTGACAAAAAGCCTTCTTTTTTATCACTTAATGTACTCTTAGCTGTTATCAATAATATTGGTATATTATATTTAGCATTTCTTAATTCTCTTGTTAGTTCATATCCATCCATTTCAGGCATCATAATATCAGTTACCACTAAATCTATATAATTTTTGTCTAGTATTTCTAATGCTTCCATTCCATTTGTTGCCTCATAAGTTTGATAATTTTCTCTTTTTAGGCAAGTTGTTATTAATTTTCGCAAATTCTTATCATCTTCTACTACTAAAACATTAAACATATTTTACACCTCTATTCATTACTAAATTAGGAGTAGGTCATAAAATAAAAGGGGATTTTTTACTTTTAACAATTTTTATACTACTCCTAACATATTGTTATTATAATTTATCAATATGAATTCTTTATGAATTTACTTCTATAATACCAAAAAAAGTATCAAAAATCTACATTTTTAATACTTTTTTGATTTAGATTATGTTATTTATGTTTGTCATCTAGTATAATATCTTGTTTACTATCTTCTTCTTTTTTTATGCTATCCATTATCATAATAAATTTAACATTTCCTTTGTTTCCATCATTTAGCATTGTAAAGTTATTATAATCTTCTGATAATTCTTGTAATTTTTCTAATCTTGCACTAATATCTTTTAAATCTCCATTAATGTAATCACAGATTTTATCTATTCCTTCTTCATTAAATTTTGTTATTCCTTCTGCTAGAGTAGTTGCTCCTTCTGATAATGTATTTGCACCTTCTGTTAATTGGTTACTTGCTGTTCCTAATTTAGTTCCACCAGCATCTAATGTATTTAATCCTTGTTTTAATTGAGTTGAACCAGAATTTAGTGTTGCAGTTCCTTCTGATATTTTTATTGTTCCTTCATATAAACTTTGTGTTCCTTGTGCTAATTCTTTTGTTTTAGATGCTAATGCCCCTGTTCCTGTTTGTAATGCTGTTGTTCCATTATATAATGTATCTGTTCCTGTTTGCAAACTTTGAAGTCCTTGTTTTAAATTACTTAATGCTGTTTGTAATTCTTTTATACTTGACATGTCAGCACTTTTTAGGGTTGAAATTGTTTCATTATATGCTACTATATTTGTTTCTAACAATTTAATGATTGATTTGTTGTTTTCTATTTGTGTAGTTATTGTTTGTTTGGTTTCCTCATCTTCAATTGCTTTAAGTTGTATAGTTAAAGTTTCATTTGCTGATTTTAAGCTATTTATAGTATTTTGGTTTGCTGTTATTAATTGGTTTAATTCAGTAATTTTTGCAGAATTATCTGTTCCTTGAATAGTACTTACACTTGTTATTATTTGATCTAATCCTGCTTCTAACTGTACTTCTCCTTGCTTTAAACTTTGTGTTCCTGTTTGTAATTCGGTTAATTTAGAACTTATTGTCTGCAAATTTTCAGAAACAGCTAGTGTTCCTTCACTTACGCTTTTGGCTCCAGATTCTAAAGTGGCACTACTATCATTTAAGCTACTTATTCCTGCATCTATTTTTGAATAATTTTGATTAACACTACTTACTCCTTTTGACACTTGTTCTACTGCATTATTAAACTCTTGTGATTTTTCACTATAAGTAGCTGTTCCTTCTTTTAAACTATTTGCTCCTTCTTCTATTTGTTTACTTGAACTTTGCAAAGTGTCCACTTGATTATATATTTTATCAAGTTTTTTAAATAATTCCATGTCGTTTTCTTCTAGAACTTTGGGAGTAACATAAGTTACAATGTTATTTAGTTCAAAATCGGTTGAATCCATAGTAATTTCTATTGTATTTGGAATATCTATTTTATCTTTTGAAATATTTAGACTTTCTTGCAAACCTGGTAAACTAATTCCAATAACTGTTGTTTTACTTCCATCATCTACTGTTTTTCCGTTTGTTATTTCAATATTTCTATTGTTATTATTATCAATAATTGTACCACAAACTACAACAAATGGTGTGTATAAAGTTTGATCTTTTCCATTGATATTAACAGTATGTGCATCTTTATTAATATACTCAATTGTTATTTTTACTTTTCCATTTTTACCTACTAATTCACTTGCAGTTATTTCATTTCCATCTAATTCATATTTCACATTACATTCTATTGGCAATTCTTTTTGTGATTCTCCTTGGTAATATATATCACTTTCTTCTGCATGCCATGCTAAATTGTTTCCATCTTGAGAGAATTCCTCATCACCATTTACATTCTTTATGTTTAATAAATCTGATATGTCATTAATTAGTTGCTCCTGCTCATCATTTATTATATGGTCATTTACAATTGTATTATAATTATTTCCATTTGAATCTATTTTAGAATAAACTGTTTCATCCTTTGTAAAAGCAAGTACTGGTGTTGTATAAGCTAACATTGTGCATAATAATACACCTGAAGTTATTTTTGAAATCACTTTTTTATTCATTTTTAATCAAATCCTTTCTTTTTATTTTTTGACTTTCATTCCAATGGTTGTTTTGCAAATTATTTTATCAAAAATCATTAAGAATGATGGTAATATAGTAATAACACAAATCATACTAACAATAGCTCCTCTTGACATTAAAGTACATAAAGTTCCTATCATTTCTATTTGTGAATAAACACCTACACCAAAAGTTGCTCCAAAGAAACATAGTCCACTTATAGCAATAGAACTAATAGATGTTCCTAATGCTTCACTAATAGCCTCTTTCTTGTCTTTACCACATTTTCTTCCATTTATATATTTATTAGTGATTAATATTGCATAATCAATAGTAGCTCCTAATTGAATTGTTCCTATAACAATAGATGCAATAAAAGGTATTATTGTATTTGTATAATATGGTATTCCCATATTAATAAATATGGCAAATTCGATTACTGCTATTAATATAACAGGTAATGATATTGATTTTAATACAATAATCATAATAACAAATATAATTCCAATAGATACTGTATTTACACTATTAAAATCATGATTACTTATTTCTACTAGATCTTTCATCAAAGGTCCTTCTCCTGCAAGAATAGCATTTTCATCATATTTTTTTATAATTTCATTTACCTTTGTTACTTGCTCATTTAGTTCATCTGTTGCCATTTCATATTTTGAATTTATAATAATCATTTGATATTCATCATTTTGGAAAATCTCTAGTAAATCTTCTGGTAAGACTTCTTTTGGTATGCCTAAATCTGCTATTTTTGAATAACCTAAAGTCCATTCAATACCTTCTAAATTTTCTATTTCATCTAGCATATTATTTACTTGATAATCTGGAATGTCTTTATCTACTAATAATAATTCCATAGATACCATATTGAATTTATCTTTTAGTTCATTGTTAGCAGATACACTTTCTAAAGATTCAGGTAATGACTTATCTAAATTATAATAAATATCTGTTTTTTTATAACCATAGAACGCTATTGGTAATATAATTATAAATGCTATGGAAATTATTTTATAATGTTTTATTACAAAATTCTTAACTCCTGTAAATTTAGGGAATATTTCTTTATGTTTTGTTTTTTCAATTAAGTTATTTAACTCTAATATCATAGCTGGAAGGATTGTTACTACACAAATTACTCCTAAAAATACACCCTTTGCCATAACAATTCCAATGTCTTTTCCTAAAGTAAGGTCCATACTACATAATGCTAAAAATCCTGCTATTGTTGTAAGCGAGCTTCCTACTACTGATAATAGTGTTTTTCCGATAGCATTTGCCATTGCTTCTTCATTATCTTGTATAGTTTCTTTTTCTTGCATGTAACTATGATATAAGAAAATAGCAAAGTCCATTGTTACTCCTAATTGTAATACTGCACTTATTGCTTTTGTGATGTAAGATATTTCTCCTAAAAATATGTTGCTTCCCATATTATATAAAATAGCAATTCCTATATTTAAAAGTAATAAAAAAGGTGCTACATAAGAATCTAATGCTAATTCTAATATGATTAAACATAAGATTACTGCTATTACAACATAGATAGCAATTTCTGAATCTGATAAATCTCGTGTGTCTAGTACAGTTGCTGTCATTCCACTTATTTTGCAATGCTCATCTGTTATTTCTCTTAGAGTTTCAACTGTCTGCATTGTGGTATCTGCTGATATTTGATCTTTGAAGGTAACTAACATAATTGTTTCATTATCTTTATATATTTTTTCTTTTATGTCATCTGGTATCATTTCTTCGGGAATGCTTGTGCCTAAAACATCTGCAATACTTACAACCTTTTCTACATTGTCTATTTCTCTAAACTTTTCTTCTAGTTTTATAATATCTTTTGTATTCATATCTTCTAGCAATACTACTGAAAACGCTCCCATATTGAAATCTTCTGATAATATGTTTTCTCCTTGTATGGTTTCTACATCCTCTGGAAGATAGACTAATATGTCATAATTGATTTTAGTTGATTTCATTCCTATAATTGAAGGAATTAATAGTAGTAAAGCAATTATTAAAATTAATCTTCTGTGCTTGCAAATTGCTTTTCCTAGTTTGTGCATAATAAATACTCCTTTCTTTGATTTTTTGATTAGATTTATTAGTTTATTTTATGCTATGATAATTTTATTAACTTTTATATTATACAATTAAAAAATGAATTAATTATGAACTCTTTTTATGTTTTTTGCTTTTTCAGCATTATATATATGATAATTAAAATAAGATATTTCACTTTAACAGTGCTATATCTTATTTTTAATCCATTTACTATTGATATTTTCTAATTTATATTTTTATTATCTTTTCCCAAGGTAAATTCTCTTTTCCAAAATGACCATAATTTGTTGTCCTTGTATAAATTGGCTCTTTTAAACCTAAATATTCTATAATCCCATTTGGCGTTAAATCAAATTTATCTTTAATAATTTTTACAAGTTCTTCTTCTGTTTTTTCACTTGTTCCAAAAGTATTAACACAAATTGATAATGGCTCTTTCATTCCAATAGCATAGGCTACTTGAATTTCACATTTTTTGGCATAACCATTGGCTACTATATTTTTGGCAATATGTCTTAACATATAAGCTGCTGACCTATCTACTTTACTTGCATCTTTCCCAGAAAATGCACCACCACCATGTCTTGCGTATCCTCCATAAGTATCTACTATGATTTTTCTTCCTGTTAGTCCTGTATCTCCAAGAGGTCCGCCAATTACAAATCTTCCTGTCGGATTAATATATATCTTTGTATCTTTATCCATCATATCTTTTGGTATTGTTGTGCATATTACTTTTTCTATAATATCTCTTTTTAAGTCCTCCATTGAAATATTATCTAAATGTTGTGTTGATATTAAAATAGTTTCAATTCTTTTTGGTTTATCGTTTTCATATTCTACTGTTACTTGTGTTTTTCCATCTGGTCTTAAATATGCGATTTCTCCTGTTTTTCTTACTTCTGTTAATTTTTTTGATAATTTGTGTGCCATTTCAATTGCATAAGGCATATATTCTTTTGTTTCATCACAGGCATATCCAAACATCAAACCTTGATCTCCAGCTCCTCCTGTATCTACTCCCATTGCAATATCTGGACTTTGTTTTGTTATTTCTGCTTGAATTTTACAAGTTCTATAATCTATATCTGTATTTTCATTGTCAAATCCGATTTCTTTTATTTTTTCTCTTACTAATTCTCCAATTTTAAGTCTTGCTGTTGATGTTATTTGCCCTGCAATTGTTACTGTATTTGCTGATACAAATGTTTCAATGGCTACTCTTGAATTTTTGTCCTGTTTTAAACATTCATCTAATATACTGTCTGATATGTAATCACAAAGTTTATCTGGATGCCCTTCTGTTACACTTTCAGAAGTAAAATAATAGTTTTTCATTTTTTATTCCTTCTTTCTATTATATAGATATAGTTTGGAAAAGAATTGTTATTTGGCTAGGCGTACGAATTTGAAATCTATGAGGTGTACTAATGGTACATTAATTAGATTTCAAATGAAGTACAACAACGCCAAATGGCAATTATTTTTCAAATACTTCTTCTTTTATTTCATGTCCTTCCTGTTCCCATAACTTATCTGCTGTAACTTTCCAATCTCTTGATATATTATGACATTTACTACATAAATCATTTACATTCTCTGGATGAGCTAAATCTGTTGAATGAGCACCACATCTACATACCATTTCTGCTAATTTTCCTTCATTATCTAATAATGGACAAGGTCTTAATAAGTTATCACTAAATGGTTGATTTTTTTGATATTCTTTAAAGATTGGTTGTTTTAATGTTTCTAGTAAGCTCATATCTTTAACATTTGCATTTGAATAGTGAATAAATACACATGGCTCTACATCTCCGTTTGCATTTATGTGCATATAGTGTTTTCCTCCTGCAATACATCCACCTACAAATCTACCATCATTCCAGAAATCTACTGTAAATAATGGTTTTGTTTTTCTATATTCTGCTAGTTTATAATACATAGCTTCTCTTTGTTCTGGAGTTGTTAAAAGGTCTGTGTTTGCTCCACAACCTACTGGCATATAATTAAAGAACCATCCATATTTACAGCCTTTTTCTATCATCTTGTCAAAGTATGCTTCACTCATGATATATTCTGCATTTGCTGAAGTAGCACAAGTTGAAAAACCAAATAAAATCTCATTTTCTCTCAATAAGTCCATTGCTTTCATTACTTTTTGGTAAGCTCCTTTTCCTCTTCTTAAATCTGTTGATTCTTCTGTTCCTTCGACACTTATTGAGAATGATAAGTTTCCAACTTCTTTTACTTGTTTTGCAAATTCTTCATCTATTAGAGTTGCATTAGTAAATGCTACAAATATACAATCATTATGTTTTTTGCATAATTTTAAAACTTCATCTTTTTTTACTAATGGCTCTCCACCTGTAAATAGATACCAATAGCATCCTATTTCTTTTCCCTCTGTTACGATTTTATCCATTAGGTCATATCCTAAATTCAAACTTTTTCCATAGTCTGCTGCCCAGCATCCTGTACATTTCATATTACAAGCTGTTGTTGGATCCATAACAATTGCCCATGGAGCTCCACAACCTTCTTTTTCCTTTACTTCATGGTTTCTTGATATTCCTTTAATAGCTGAATTTACAATGAAATTGCATAAGAATTTTTCTATAATATCATCATCAATATCTTCCATTATATTTCTGATGTATTGATTCCAGTTATTATCTCTGTCCTTTGTTACTTTTTCTAAAAACTGATATTTACTTTCCCACATATTGTCTTTGTCAAACTTTTTAACTATCTCAACTAATTTTGGTAAATTCTTATCTGGATCCTCCTTTACTTTTTCTAATCCTTGTTTAATTGCTATTTCAATTGCTTTGTTTTTAATTGCTCCCATTTTTGCTCCTCCTAATTTTTATAAATTTTCTCGGCATCCAAATAATGTCGAATTTTGTATTGTTTTGAATTATATACTAAAAAAATGAATTAACTATGAACATTTTTGTTCATAATTAATTCATTTTTCTTTAATTTATTTTATTTTTTATTTTTTCTCTAATTCTCATTTTCATTTCTGGGAAAGCATGTACTAATCTTCTATGCAATGCAGACTTTTTTTCTAATATTGCTTTTACTTTTTCTGTTATTTCTTCAGCAATTTCTCCAGTTATTTCTTCTGTATTGTCTTTTATTTTTTTACTTGTTATATTTACATTGCTAATTATTTTAAATGATATGATATTGTCAACTAGAAAGATTAGCATTAATACGATACATATTATATTTAGTATATTTCCAGGAATTTTCTCTATTATGCTGAAAAAGAATGGATTTGACACATACATAATAAAAAGTCCTAATAGTCCAAATGGAATCATTGTTCTTAAACATATTCTACCATTTATATTGAATTTATATCTACTATAATCCCACCATCTTGCATGAAATATCTTTTCCATAAAATAACTTGTTAAATATTCTAGTATAGAGCAAACTACTACTCCCATTATAAATAAAGCTATGGGATCATCAATGTATTTCTGTAACAATATTGTGATTAATATTGCTCCATGACCATATATTGGACAATATGGTCCTATTAAAAATCCTCTATTAACAAATTTTCTTTTTTCTATTAATTTGCCTATTACTTCCATTAGCCATCCTCCAATTGAATAGATAAAGAATAGCAATAGGTATGTTTCAACTGTGTATAGCACAATAACCTCCATATCTAGAATATTTCTTTTACATTTTTCATAAATATAATATCTTCTATAATATCTATAATTGAATATACTATCATCATAACACCAATGGTTACTATGACTGCTCCTGAATTCATTGTTATATATAAACCACATATAAACATTATAATTGCTAAAATCAAGCTATAAATCCATATATTTAATTTTAATGCTTTTAATTTTGCTGATAAACTCATTCTAATAAATGAACTATATATAATCCATATTCCTATGATGATTCTAAATATAGAGCCTATTGTATTACTATAAACGATTGTAACAATTCCTAAAACACATGCCATAAGCCCATATATTAAATCATAATTATACAAGTCATATTTTCCTTTTGCTGAAAAATAATTTATCATTTTACCAATACCAACAATAATAAAAATGATACCTAAAATAAAAGAAATTGCTTTTACTGTTCCTTCTGGTTTCCATATCACAATTGCTCCAAGTATAGCAAATATTACAGATTCTAGTATGGAAATCCAACCAGTCTTTTTAAAAATCTTTTCAATATATTCCATTTTATTATTCCTCCTCTGTTGTTTCATTTTTTGCTATATCTTCTGATGATTTTTCTATTTCACTTTCAGTATTATCTTCTACGCCTTGTACTTTGACATTTACACTAACAACTTTAAAACCTGTCATTGATTCAACATCTGCTGTTATTTTTTCTTGTATTCTTGTTGCAACTTCTGGTATTTTAGCTCCATATTTTACAATTATGCTTACATCAATTTTTACTTCTTTTTCATTGATTTCTACTTTTACACCTTTGCCTAAGTTCTTTTTTCCAAATGCTTCTGAAATTCCTCCTGCAAATCCTGCTGCTACTTTTGCCACTCCTTCAATGTCTTTCATTGCTATTCCTGCTATAACAGATACTACATCTTCTGTTATTTGAATGTCATTTTTTGCTTCATTTTCTTCCATAATGAATTCCTCCTTTTAAATATTAGTGATACTATTCATTTTGTATTATCTTTATATTTTAATTTCTTAGATTATATACTAAAAAAATGAACTAATTATGAACTTTATTTTTATCTTTTTTTATTTCAGTATTATAAAATTTATTTATTTCTGCCCCTAAAAATATAATGTAAAAACAAGTATATGTCCACATCATAATCAACATCAATGCTGTTAAACTTCCATAAAATGTAGTTCTCTCATTAAAGCAAATAATCCTTTATCTGATGCAAATAGCATAAAGATTAATGATATAGGCATAGTTCCTATGGATTTTGAATATACCTCTCTTATTACTCCTAATACCCTTTCATTCATATATGATGGTATTATATTAGATATTATATCGAATAATTGTTGTGGTTCTACATTAGTATATTGAATTAGAGTTAATAACAATATCGTAAAAGGTATAAATGATAATATCACATAGTAAGCACATTGTGCTGCTGATTCTCCTATATGATCTTCTTTCATATTATTTAATATTGTTTTTATCATTTTCAATTTATTGTTTTCTTCCATAGATTTTCCTTTTCTTTGTTAATATTATTTTTATATTCTTCTTTAACATTTTCTTTAACTATTCCAAAAAGTGCAGTTATTGTAGCTGTTATCATTTTTTTATTTTCAGGTTCTATGTGCTTATATGATGACAATATTATTTTCGCATTTTTCATCAATGAAAGTTTTAAATCTGCTATTGTCCTTGCTTCTGTTGAATTAATTATTTCAAAAACAATGTCTATTACTTGCTCTCTTGTTTGCAAATCTAAATTTTTCAACCAATTTGTTATTGTTTTGTCTATAAATTTACTTCCATTTGTAACTTCTTTCAATACAACAAAGTTTCTTCCAATTACTTGCCAAGAATATACATCATGTTCCATTACACCTTTTTGGGTACTTTGTACTACAGTATATTTTTCCTCATGATTTAATAACATTCCAAATATTGAATCTTGTGGTATATATGTTATTACTTTTTCAATTGATTTTTTATATTCTTCAGTATTTATTATATCTTCATTAAAACCTGGTCCATCATTATTATATACATTTATAATTCTTTTTTTAACTTCAGAGTCTGCAAAAATAGAAGCATATACTGCTAGGTTTCCTCCTTTTGAATGTCCTCCTATTCTTATTTTTTTATTTGGATATTTTTTTGCAATATTTTCTAAATATTCTTTTGCAGATATTTGTGATGCAATATGGCTTTTAAAGATCATATTAAAATCTTCTTTCCAACCAATTAATGTATTGTCAGTTCCTCTATATGATACATAGATTGTGTTATCTGGCAAAATTACTGTGATGGCAGAAAATTGTTTTTCTGTTTCTGGTTCTATTTTATTTATATATTCTAAAGCTATCATTTCTCCAAATCTTTTACTTTTACCCATTATTGGGAATAGGTCTGCATCATCTTTCCAAAGTATTTCCATTTTGTTTTTATCTTCTTTTTCAAATCTTTCGCTCAATTCTTTTATTGATACTATTTCATTTTCTTTCATTATACTGTCTAATGGAAAATATGAGAATCTATTTAATATTAAACTGTCTATTTCATTAAACTCTGATACTTTTAATTCTAAATCTCCTCTCCATTTGACATAATCAATAATATTTGCCATTTTTCACTATATGTTAGTTTTTTACTAACATTCTCCTCCTTTTTATATAAAATTAATAATATCTTCATAAATTTGTTGTTTATTTTTTTCATTTAAAATTTCATGTCTTAAATTTTTATACAATTTTCCTGTTACATTTGAATAGCCTATTTTCTTCAAGAATTCCTGACTTTCATTCCACTTTTCTTCATCTATAATTACAGGATCATTACTTCCTGCAATAAATAATATTGGCAAGTCTTTCTTATTTAGTGTCCATCCATCTTTTTGGTAAATTTCTTTCATTAGCCTAAATAAATTCTCAAATCCATTTAATGTGAAAATAAACCCACAAAGCTCATCATTATCATAGCTTTCTACTGTTTCATTATTTGAACAAATCCATGAGTTTTTTGACTTAGCATTTTTTATATTTTTATTATAACTTCCAAATGCTAAATTTTGAATAAAATTACTTCTATATTTATCACCTTTAAATATTTTAATTATTTTTGTTATGAATATTGCTAAACCTGCAAATGGATTTTTACTTGGAGAGCCACAAACAATTAACTTATCAATATCTTTATCGTATTTTTTTATATATTTTCTTACAACCATTGAACCCATACTATGTCCAAATAAAATCATTTCTTTATTTGGATATAATTCTTTTATATATAAAGTTATTTGGTGTAAATCTTCGACTATATATTCAGAACTATTGTCATAAAAAAATCCTAAATCCTCTTTTTCTTTTATACTTTTTCCGTGTCCTCTATGATCATTTATTATAGTAACATATCCTTGATTTGCTAAGTATTCCATAAAATCAAAATATCTTTCTTTATGCTCAGCCATACCATGTGATATTTGAACTATTCCTTTTATATCTACTTCAGGTATAAACATTGTTACACTAATTGGCAATTTATCACTGTTTGAATTTATAATTATATCTTTTTTCCTCATTCTTATCTCCTTACACATTTATTACATATACATACCAATCCTTTTTTAGTTAAGTATATTGCTAAACTTTCTACTGAATTTATCTATATCTTTTGAACTTTGACTCATAATATAATTTGAAAATTTCATTGCAATTCCTCTTTTCCATTTTATTGTTTCATTAAAATTATACCTTCTATAGTTGGATGCAATAACTTCATAAAATCTGTTGCATCTTGATTTGTCCCTACTATACTTCCATAATGAGATGGTACAGCTATTTTAGGTCTTATTTCATTTGCTAGATATGCAGCTTCTTTAAAATCCATTGTATATGTGCCTCCGAACAGGAACAAATGCAACATCACATTTTACTTTTTTGTTTTCTTCTGTGATATCTGTATCTCCAGCAATATAATATCTATTACCAGCTAGTTCTATAATATATCCAACCCAACCATTTTCTTTTGGATGAAATTGTTTATTTGTATTATAGGCTGGTATTGTCTCAAATTTTTCTAACATATTTATCTCCCATAATTTAGTATCAATGTCATTATAACACAAAAAAGTAACAAAGTAAAAAAATAAACAGTACCAAGCAAAGTGTTTAAACTTTACTTGATACTATTGTTATTCATATTTTGGACTACCATAGCCCATAACTTGTACATCATCAAATGAATACATTCTTTCTGCACATTTATTACTTGTATTTCCCTCTATTGTATAAATATTTCTATTAGTTATGTCCGTTCTTGTTACAATACCAACATGATCACTTGTCCCATCTTGATTACCATTTTCATCATACCAATCAAAGAAAATTATATCTCCAATTATAGGGTAATAACTTTCTCCTCTATCATACCATTCATTCTTATCTTTAAACCAATTTATACCATCAGTACAAACAGAAAATTTTGGTATTATTCCTTTTTCTATGTAACCACATTCATTTGCACACCAGCTTACATAACAAGCACACCATGCAACATGTTCATCAAAGCCATACCATTTCCAGAACTTATATCCTCCCTCATTTCCTATTTGTGCCTTTGCAACTAATATTATTTCACTATTTGGAATTTGAGAAGTATCATAATCTGCATCTCCATTACTATTAAAAATTGCAGCTATAAATCCCCCAATAAGAGCAATTACTAATATTATAACAACTGCTACCCAACCTCCAGCAACTATTGCTGATATAATGGCTTTTGTTGCAGCAATTATTGCTTTCACTGCTTTTATAGTTGCTTTTACTGCCACTTTAGTAGCTTTTATAGTAGTTTCTACTGCTTTCTTTGATATTTTTATCGCTCGTTGTGTCATTTTAACACTTTCTTTCGCTACTATTTTACTATTTTTAGCTACTTGCTCTGATGTCTTTATTCCTTTTTTAGCAAGTGTAGTAGTATTTTTAGCTGTTTTTATACTTTGTTTTGTTCCACTTTTGATAGTTTTGTTCGTTTTCTCTACTACATTTTTCAAGTCTTTAGCTCTCTTCTGTTTAATTCTGGATTTTAATATTTCTACTTTTTGTTTTCCTTTTATAAAATTTTCTTGTGTTTCTTTTAATGATTTTTTTCCAATTTCATTTGCTTTGACTGCTCCTTTTCTTGAAACATAGCTTATATCATTTTGAATTTTTTGACTTGCATAATCTTCAGCTGTATTATTATTTTCATTTATTGTAAATTCATTTATTTTTTCTTTTGTCGTTATTAGATTATTCTTAAACTTTTGTACTTGTACCACTTCTTTTTTTAATTTCTTTATTGTGCCTTTTGGCTTTACTTTTATTTCTGTCATTTGTTCCACCTCCAGACTTTTATATTTTCTTTGCTATAATTACCATTCTTCCATTTTTCTGCGAATATTCACAAGTTGATAAAGTTATTAACTTATCTCCATATTTTAGATCTGCACCTGTATTGTAAAATTCTAAATTATGACATTTTTCTACAAAGGAATTAAATTCTTGCTCATCATAAAAATTAGTATAATTGTAATATTTGAAACCTTTATCAGAATAGGCTATTGTTTTAAATGCAATTACTATTTCATAAGTACTTTCTATTGTTTGTCCATCTCTTAAAGTATAAAAGTATATATACTTATGATTTTTATAATAACTATAGTTCTTATAATTTACTAAACTAGAAAACATTGAATTATCATTCATGTGATGTCCATAAATAATAAGATTATCACTTGTTCTTAAATTGCAATATTCAGCTAAATATGGTGTACCATGACTTGAATAATTTTTATAAATATTCCTATGAAGATAATAATCTCCATTTTGCATAATAGGATAATCTATATTAGTTCCATTTATCTTAATCCACCCTATTACATCTGCATTTATTTTTGATATATTTTCTAAATTATAGGAATTACTTGAATTTGTTTGATTTTCAGTAGATATATTTCTTGTTTCATTTTTTAAAATGTCTGTATTGTCATTCTCGTTAGTAGAATTTTCTTCATTTTGCACTATTTCTTGTAAATCTTCATATATATCATTTTCTTTTTTGTTTTCTGCAATTTCTTTTATAAAAAAGTAGCTACTAATAGCGAATAAAACTATTAGTAGCATTAAAATAATTTTATATTTCTTATTCATTAAGTCCCTCTCCTGGTTTTGTGGTCATTAAAGCATAAAGACTTGTATTCTTTGGGAACTTATTAACAAAAGGAACTAAAGATGAACCTACTTTTATAAGTCCCTCTCCAGCTCCTACATTTGTTATATAGCTCATTTGTAAATCAGAAATATTAAGCAATTTTGCAAGTTCTATTCTATCTGTACTTGCTTGGTTTAGCATTATTATAAATTCAGAGTTCGCAAGCATAGTTCTTGCTGTATGACTTTGTAATAAATCCTCTACATTTTGAGTGATACCTGTACAAAATGCTCCATATTTTCTAACTCTTTTCCAAAGTGTAAATAAGAAATTTGCAGAATATTCATATTGAAACAAAAGATATATTTCATCTATGAAAATATAAGTATTTTTTCCTTTTGTTCTATTTGCTGTTATTCTATTTAACATAGAATCTAAAACAACTAACATTCCTATTGGAAGTAGTTGCTTTCCTAAATCTAAAATATCATAACATATTAAACTGCTTGATGTATTTACATTTGTGTTCATTGCAAATGTATTTAAAGAACCATTTGTAAACAATTCTATTGCAAGTGCTATTTCTTTTGCCTCTGGTTCTGGTTGTTTTAATAGTTCTTCTCTAAAATCTTGCAAAGTTGGTGGTATTCCTTGATAATTACCTTGTTGGAATATTCTATATACACTTGCCGTACATCTATCAATAATAGACTTTTGTTTCGGTCCGAGATTACCACTACCTATAAGTTGTTCGCATAAAGATAAAATAAACTCTGATTTTAGGATTACAGGATTTGCTCCATCTCCATATTCAGAGTTCATGTCCATAGCATTTATATGATTATTACTTGTAGCTGAAATTTTTATAACCTCTCCACCTAAAGACTTAACTAATGGAGAATACTCGCGTTCTGGATCTATAATTACAATATCTGCATTTGGATCTCGCAATCTTATAGATGTTATTTCTTGTTTTCCAGCAAAAGATTTACCACTACCAGATACACCTAGAATAAATGAATTACCATTTAATAATTGTCTTCTATCTGCAATAATCATATTTTGACTAATAGTATTTTGACCATAAAAAACACCATTCTCGTGCCTTATTTCTTGCACTTTGAATGGCATAAATACTGCTAAACTTTCAGTAGTTAAAGTTCTTACTGCATCTATTTTTCTTACTCCAAAAGGTAATACTGTATTAAGTCCATCTATTTGTTGAAATCTTAATATTCCAAGCTGACATCTATTTTTACCTGCAATTTGTAAAATCGATTCTGTATCACTTTCTAATTTTTCTTTTGTTTCATCTGTAATAACTATGGTCAATACTGCTGAAAACATCTTTTGATCTCGCAAGGTTAAATCATCTAAAAATTCTTTTGAATCATTTCTTTGTTGTTCCATATCATAAGGTATAACACTATTCCAGTTATTATTTGCATTTTGTTTTCTCTGCCAATTTGTTATATTTGTTTCTACACCTAGCCTACGATTTTCTGCCTCTTTTACTGCCTCATCTGTCGGTATTGGAATAACATCTATTGATAACATCATATTTCTATTTAGGTCTGTGAGTTCTGCAACCATATCATCATTGATATAACTTGCATATTCTTTTAAGAAAAAGACTCTACCATATCTAGTCCCTAATTTAAAGTAATCACTTTCGTGTTCAAATGTATCTGAGCAAATAAAATCTTTGAAATTATGTCCTTTTCTTCTAGTTTCGTGTATATCAAAATAAAATGATGTTTCCTCTCCTGTTCTATAAAAATCATGTGCTATTCTTAATCTTTCTGTTGCATCTAATTCAATACATTTAGAACCTAATGTATTAAAGTGATTTATTAAGTCTGTACCAGCTCTTGTAAAATAATTTCTTGCCTCCTCTACAGATTTTTTATAAACAGATATTGTTATAATTTTTTCTTGCACAATTTCATTTGCATTTTTTGCTTGAGATATAAGCATTTGATTATATTCTTTTCGATATTTATCTAGCTCATCTCCTGAATCTTTTAATAATATTGTTTTTTCAAAATCTAATTTGTTTATTCTTCTATTATTTATAGTAATTTTAGTAGTAGCTCCAGCATCTAAAGAATTAAGTAATGCAGAATAATCTAAAAACATTGCCTCTTGTACATTTATTTCATTATCACAAATAGTATCTGACATTAGTGTTCCAATAGTGTTTTGCAATTCATCTTGATTATAGTACCCCATACAAGTAGTTAAGTCGCCTTGAGGATCTGCATCAATAAGTAATACTTTTTTACCTTGTTTAGCAAGAGCTACACCTAAAGAAAAAGTGGTAGTTGTTTTTCCAACTCCACCTTTTTGATTTGCTATTGCTATAACTTTACTCATTGGCATTCTCCTGTTCTTCTTTTCTTTTTCTTGATTGTTCTCTAAAACTTACAAATTGCTCATAGTATTCATGCTCTTTTATATCTTCGATATATTCTTCTGCATTTTCTATGAAATCCTCAATGGTATTATTTATTGCCATACACATTTCCTTATAGCTTGGTGCATCATAAAGTTCTTCAAAATATAATGTTAAGCTCTCTGCTATTTCATTTTCCATATCTACCAAATAATATAAGTTTTCACACATTGCTGGTATATCTTGTTTAAATGCTTGTTTTATATCATCTGTCGATAGCATTTGATATAAAAGAGTATTTAAACTATTCTCTGAAATTCTAGCAAAATGTAATGAATTTCTTAATCTATCTTGTGCATTTTTTATTCTTCTCATCTCATCTTCTGTTTTTTCTTCTTTTATAAGTAGATTACTTATTTCTGCCATATCAGGATCCATCCATGTTTCATATTTAATACAGTCTTTTACTGTATTTATTAACATTGCTTTTATTGTTTCGTGCAATGTCCTTTCATCTAATCCCTCTAAAGCCTTATCAATTAGTAAATCATCTTGTACTTCGTATTTGTTTTCAAAATCATAAATTGTTTTTTTCATTTAAAATTACCTCCTTAAATTTGAATTTGGGAGGCAAAAAAATAAAGCTAATTTTTTCAATTAACTTTTTGTTAGATATTATTTCAATAACTGCATTTTTATCTCAAGGAATTTAAAATTCTGTGTCGAATAATATAAAATGTAATCCAATATACATAAAAGCAGATGACATTTGGTTTGTATTATCAAAGTTTTGTGCAATTGAGTATAGGGGTAAAATATAGAACCATAGTTATATGGTCCTACCCACAAAATCTTGCTACTTCTTTAGTAAAGCCTATTTCGGCTTATTTAATTCTAATTAAAATTAATTCTTAAGATTCATTATTTTATATTATTCTTGGTTGGATTTTTTTTCATTATTGTAACCTCATAATTTATAAAAAATTTATATAACTTTAGATTATTTTTTTAAAAATCTGCAAACAACAAACTATATGTCTAAAAAATAAAAACGCCTTAAAATCGATTCTCGTGCGTCACTTTTTTTGCCATTTTTCAGCATTTTTAATAAACATATAAAAATCAGCATTTACACTTATTTTATATATAAATACTAGCTTTTTAAATTTACATATCTAATTTATAACATATAACTTGTTAAATAAAACATTAAAATGTCTTAAAATTGATTTTGGTGCGTTTATAATATGAAATTATATTATATAGAGTAATAATCTAAATTTATATAATTATTATAAAATATTTTTATAATAATTATATAAAAATTAATTTGCAAACATCTTATACAAATGTTCGTTTTAAAAAAATTAAGAATTAACTTTGCACAAAATTTTTCTAGTTTTAATTATTTAAAATTTAATTATAAAAATTTCTAATTTTATTTTTTTATATTATAATTTTTATGATTTTGTTTTGTAAAAATTATTATGTAGTATTTTTTATAGAATATTTAGTTGTAGTTTATTTAACTAAATTGTGTTACTACTTTATTGTATCTACAATGACATCTATTGCATTGCTTACAAAACTTATTTTCCTTTGACTAAATATCTCATCATTATAAGATAATGTAACAACTGCTATTCCAATAGGTTTGTATTTTGTTTCTTTAAATATTTGTAATTTATCTTTCTAAACTCACATAAAAATCTATAAAAGATTCCTCGTTATCGCCAATACTTTCAACAGCTATTTTGCTAATTTCAGTTTCAAAACAATCCTTCAAATCTATATCTATAATTTCATCAACTGAGCCTAATGTGATATGAGGAATATAGTATTGAGGCAAATCTTTGTTTAATAATCTATGATATATATCTATACTAATATTTCTGATAATATCATTTCCCTCTACTATATTTAAAAATATATAATATTTATTTATCCTTTTATCTTTTAGAAAACTTATTCCTTTGCACTTTATATTAAATCTATTATAACTTTTACAAATATCAGATAATTTTTTTCTTATCTCATCGTTTTTTAAATCTATTTTAAATGGAAAAACAAGAGTAATATGAGGAGGTAATATTTGTGATAACTCATCGTATCTATTTCTAATATTTTGTATCTTATCAATATTATCAAATTGAGGAAATATCAGTATATCTCTTTTTCCTTTATTTATATAATTCATAAATTAATCTCCAATACAACTTACTATCTGTTGTTGTAATATTGTTTGTATTCCATCTTTATATAAAATACCATAAAAATTCAAAAAATAAATAAATAAGGTTGCTGCAATTCTTTTATTTCCATCTGCAAATACATGGTTTTTTACTATTAAATATAAGAAATTTGCTCCTTTTTCTTCAATGCTTTTATAAATATCTTGTCCATCGAAACTTTGATAAATATTTCCTATAATTGAATCTAAACCTTTATCTCTTTCTACTGCAAATAGTGAATTTTCTTCGTTAAATCTTAACCTATTTATTATTCCTATGCATTCCTTGTATTCAATTTTTCTTTCATCTATATTTCCATCTATTTTCTTTAATGTTCTATGGTCATAGTCATCTAACAAATCAAGTGCTTTTGAATAATCTCCAATTACTTTTAAGATTTCCTTTGCATCATTTCCTTCTAGTCTTTCATCTATTCTATTAGCAATATCTATTAACTTTATTGTTTTTTCTAAATATGCTAATCTTTTTTGATTTACTGCATAACCTCTTAGCATATAATCTTTTAATATTTTATTTGCCCATTGCCTGAAAATCACACCATTTTTTGATTTGACCCTATACCCAACAGATATAATTACATCTAAATTATATATTTTAGATTTCCTTCCTCCTGTACTTTTGTCGGAAATTCCGACAGAAGTTTTCTCTTCAAGTTCCCCTTCTTTAAAAATGTTGCTAATATGTTCACTTATAGTTGCATGTTTTACATCAAATAATTCTTCCATTTGTGCTTGAGTAAGCCATACAGTTTCTTCTTTTAAGTTTACTTCTAATTTTACACCTTGATTTTCAAATAAAATAATCTCATTCTTTTTTTCTTCCATAAGAACACATCCTTTTTAAATAAATTTTAGTCCTTATATTATATTTATTCTTATATATAAAATTAATCTCTGTTTTGTGAACTAATTCTAAATTCAAAATTAGTTATCATTATAACCATGTTCTATCGTATTTAAACATTTTTTCCAATATTGTTCTCTTTTATATATTTTTTCAGTATCATAAGATAGTCCAAAATACTCAAGTAATGTAAAAGTAAAATATTTTTCAAAATATTTTTCACCATTTTGTTTGTATAAGTTTTCCAATCTTACATTTCCACCATGTTTTGAGCTTAAATAATTACCCCATCTTTGAGCAACACCATATTGACCTGTAGCTGAACCAATATATAGTTTTCCATTAGAAGTATCTGTAAGGCAATAAATACCAGTAATTTTTTTCAAAGCTTCATAATATGTTGGCATTATTTTGCCCTCAAAAATGTCATTTAATTTTTTGTAAGGTAAATTAACATTATCATATCCTTCAAATTGTTCTCCACTATATATACATGGTAATATTTCTATTACTTCTTCTTTATTGTTTAAATAGGATAAGTTAAATGTATATCTTCCCATTGTATTACCTTTATGAAATTTCATTATTAATCTTCCAAAAAGAGGTTTATATTTTTCTAAAATCTCAACATTTGATCTTCTATTTTCAGGAACATCTAAAATTGTAGCTGCAGAAATAAATAACCATTCATCATAAGATTTTCGTACAAAACTAAATACTTTTTGTCCGACATGAAAATTACTCTGAGAACCATATTTTGGCCAATATGAACAATCATTTATTCCGCTTTGCTTTTCTTTTTCTGATAATGATAACCATTTATCAATATATAATTGTCCATTTCTACCTTCTGACATATTTAATTCAATTTTACAATTATTTATTTCTTCTTTACTTAAATTAAAAATATTATTTAATTTTATTTTTTCCATATTCGTACCTCAAATTATCTTTTTTACAAGTTTTTTTCATAATACTGTATCCTTTTTAGGAATAAAGAATTTACTCATATCATTTTTTTCAAGAATAAGTAATGCTACTTTGTTTTTTATTCCACCACCATAACCTGTTAGATTTCCATTTGTTCCAACAACTCTATGGCAAGGAATAATAATACATATTGGATTCCAACCAACTGCTCCTCCAACTGCTTGACTAGACATTCTTTTTATCCCTCTATTTTTTGCAATAGTTTTAGATATATCATTATATGTTAAAGTTTTTCCAAAAGGTATATTATTCATTATATATACTACTTCTTTTCTAAATGATGTTAAATTATTTATTTTATATTCTGGTGTAAAATCTGGTTTCTTGCCACTAAAATATATATCAAGCCATTTGCTTGTTTCTTTAAATATTGGTAATTCTTTTTCTTCACAATTTATTTCATGTTTTTGTATATCTCTTGAGCCTTCAAACCATAAACCTGTTAAATATTTACCATCACTATTCATTAATATATCTGAAAATCCGTTTGGTGTTTGATATTTATATTTGTATACCATAAATATATTCTCCTAACATCTTATATAATTATATCACAAAACAGTTACATTAAAACAATCCATTTATTATACTTATTTATCCTTATATCCTAAATGAATATATAAAAGAACGTGCTCAAGATGAGATTCCTCATTGATATTCTTTTATAATTTTAAATCATCAAGTTTCATATTTGGAATACCTATATATACATCTCTATTTCCATCTAACTTATGTACTTTTATTATTGAATAATTTTCATAATGATATTCAGTACTTCCTCCATCTTTATAGATTTCTGCCTTTATTATTTTTCCATCTTTTTCATCCTTATTTGCTTTTTGTATAATTCCATCTATTGTCATCTTTCCACTCTTTAGAGAGTCTTCTAATGACATTGTTTTATTATTTAAAGTTACATTTACTTCATCTAATCCATAAAAATATAAATTATAATCTTGTTTATCTGAGCTTAAATTTTTATTGTTTAATATTTTCTTTTTTGTTATATCATTTGATTTTTTTACTGTTATTGTAAAATCTTCATATCCTTCTGTTGATATTTTATCCGTATTAATTTGTGCGGGATATGATTCCATGATATATCCAGTATAATAAATAACAACTTTTCTTCCAATTCCATACAAATAATCTATGTGGTCTGTTCCATAATTAATTTTAATTTTGTCTGCTGATTTTCTTTCTATTTCATCTTCGTTTGGCTCTACTATCATGTATGTTGTTGTTTCTTCTAATATTGTTCCTACAAAACTACTATATTGTGGAGTTGCTATATTTTCTAAACTTTCTCCGTTAGCTTGTATTATATTTTCTTTATTTATTGCTCCAAATAAAACTGCAACATTATCAATATTTAATACCATAGTTTTGTCGTTAGCTTCTAATATATTACAATTCAAAAATTCTTTACAATTAGTTTCTCCATCTAATTGAGGTAAATATTCTTCACCTATGAACATATTTATTTTTCCTATTGATTTGTTTAAATCTCCTGCATAATCAATAAGTAGATTAGATTTACCATATAAGACATTACCAAACTTAACTAATTTTGTTGCATCTATATCTTTTGTTGTTATTTTTAAATCTTTTAGTTTTATTCTTTCTTCATTATCTCTAGGTGTTTCTTCTACATTACTATATATTTTCTTACCAAAAACTTTAATTTCAATACCATCTATATAACCATCATCTATGTTTTCATCTAATCTATGATATTTAGTAATACTATACAGTAACGTCCTATATTCAACTGTTCCACCATCGTTTAACCTATTTATTTGAATTGGAAACAACAATATTATTAATAATAAAATTACTATTATAATTACAATATTTTTCTTTTTCATAACCTCACCTTTACCTTTCTATTATTTAGATGCTTTTTTCTTTGCATTTAGTTGGTGTTTTGTTAAAAAAATTGAAAAAATTATTGTTAATATTAAAAATATAGCTGAAACACTAAACATTCCTATACTTAAATAATTTGTAGTATCCATAATTTGTTCTTCTACTATAGTGTTTTCAGAAAAATCTTCATTTTCTTGTATTATTTCACTATCTTCTAATTTTTCATTTTCTTTATTTTCTGCTTCAATTTCATTTTTATTACTATTAATATTGTTTTGATCATCCTTTATAACTGGTAATTCTTTTTTATCATTTTTTAATATCATTATTCCAAATACAAAAGTTATTATAAACATACCTAAATTGCTTAATGTTATTTTTAGTGTGTGAATTGCTTTATAATATCTCCATTTCACAGTATTTGTTGATTCTCCTAATAAATTTCCTATTTCTTTAAAAGTTAAATTTGATAATAGTTTTAAAGAAACTACCTCTTGTTCTTTAGGATTTAAACTATTTATTAATCTATTATAAGAATCTTGACTTATAAATTTGTATATTTCATTATTTTCATCTTTAATACTATAAATATCTTCTAAATTAACACTATTATCTTTTTTTCTTAAAAGTAATAATGTTTCATTTTTTGTTACTGAATATAGCCAACTTCCAATTTTATCTTTAGGTAATTTATCTTTTTCTAAAGTATATATTTTTGTAAATACTGTTTGGACAACATCTTCTGAATCTGGTTTATTTTTTAATATGCTAAATGCAATTCCATATACTGTTTTGTTGTATTTACTATATAGCTTTTCAAATGCTATTTTGTTGTTATTTTTTATTTCTATAAATAGTTCTTTTAACTCTTTTTCCTTTATTTTTCCCATATTAGTGTAGTCCTTTTTTTCTTTTTCTTATCAATTTCTCCGTTAACCATTTTTTATGCATCTATTATGGTTTTCGCAATGGTGTTCTCCTTCTATATGATGGTGTTCACAATTTACATTTTCATTATATTTTAACTGTCCTAATAAATACTTTTCTATTACATCATCTGCATTACCAGAAACTCCACCAAATAATTGTATATTTGCTTTAGAAAGAGCGTCTTTTGCGCCTTGCCCTATACCTCCACAAATTAATATATCTATATTATTATTTTTTAAAAACTCCACTAATTTTTCATGTCCACATACTGATGTATCTACTATATTTTCAGATACAATTTTTCCATTGTTTATTTGATAAATTTTTATCTTTTCTGTATGTCCAAAATGTTGAAATACCTTTCCATTTTCATAAGTTATTGCTATTTTCATAATATTTTCCTCCTTATTTTTTATAATTTTATACATAAAATTTTTTATAACATTATTCTAGTATTTCCATTACTATTTAATTACAAAATACTACTTGTTTTTATAATATCATAAAAGGAAGTAATTATCAAATAATTACTTCCTCTATATAACTTAATGACATAAATATTTAACTCTAAAATTCTTAAGATATTTTATAATCATATAAGAAAAATGTCATTTTTGCTTCTTTTCCGTGAATCAAAAATGTTTTTGACTTTTCATAGCATCTATTCATTCCTTGATGTTCATAAAAACCATAATTACAAGTTGTATCTGTAAATAAATAAAAATCATTAATATTTTGTAATTTCATATATTCTAGCATATTGCAAAACATTTTCTTTCCAATTCCTTTTCCACGGGCTTTGCTAGATATTGCAAAAAATGCAACTTCTCCATCATATTTTTTCTTAGAATTTTCTAAAAATTTTTTATCTATTTCATCAACACTTGAAAAAATTTTTGATGTTTCTCGTCCTTCTTTACATAAATATAATGACATAATATCAAATACTTGCCTTATTTTCATTTTCATTACAAATTGCAAAATCATTTAGTCCATTTTCATAAGCATATCCTGTTAATTTTAAATAATTTTCTTCAGCATATTTTAACATTTTTTCATACATTTTAGGTAAATTATCCCAATCCCCTTTTATATACCCACATAAGTATTTTCCTTCAGGTTTTATAAAAATATTTTTATTATTACTTAAGCTTGGAGTAAATAAACCATCATATTCCTGAAAATTTTTATTTTTAACTTTTTCTAAAGAAATGTAACTTCCTACACCTGCTCTGCATTGTTCTATTCCCCACATTTCTTTTATATATACAAATAATTTTTGAATATCTGAATCTTTAAATGCAAATGGTGCTATTAAATATTCTTCCTGTTCACACTCTGTAATTTCAATTGTCATATTTTCCTTTTTTTCACTAAGTAATAATTGTTCTTTTTTATTACTTAGTACATCTTTAATTTTCTTTAATCTTATAATTTCCTCTTCTATCTCATTTGATTTTTTATTTACAATTGCAATAAAATCTTTTGGATTTGGTTTTCTTATATAGTTTCGAATTTCTTCTATACTCATATTTAATTCTTTAAACATGCGAATATATTCAAAGTCAATGCTTTGTAAAGCGCTATAATATCTATAATTGTTTTCTCCTTTATTTTTTGGAGAAAACAATCCTATTTTATCATAATAATGTAATGTACGCTTATTAACATTATGCAATTTTGCAAATTGAGATGTTGTTAAATTAAGAAAATCTTTATTCATAATATTTCCTCTACTTATTATATTATTGATAGTTCATTATCTATATATAATTATTTCATATATTTTTCATAAATTTCTTTATTAATTTCAAATTCTGGCGCACCACTAGAACCAGGTCCTACTTCATATTTGTCAAAAACTATTACAATATTTCCGTTTTCAGAAAAATAAAAATTTTGGTCATCATCTATTTTTCTAAAACTCCAATCTTTTGATTCTTCATCAAACCAATATACAATGTTTTCATCTTCTTCCATTCTGGAAATCATCTGTCTCTTTATCTCTTCACTTATAGCATTTTTATATCCATCATTTTCAAATAAGTCCGATATTTTAATTATTTTATCAGTGTTTTTATCTATATGGTAATATTTATATTCAAGGCTACTGCTAGCTGCTACTTGAGATATTGTTAATTTTAATGTAAACCAATTACTAGTATTTGTTATTATTTCTGGATTAATTTTTATTGAAAGATGATTTTGCGGATTTTTTTCTGCATAATACTCATCAATAATTCTTTGTGTAAGTCTTCTTATATCTTCATTTATAAGGTCATTAGACTCACTTATTGTATTATCGGCATCTTTTATACTAGGTATATCAGCATTTAATTCACTATTTCCCTCTTTATCAAAATAATTTCTTATTGTAATTACTTTAACAATATTTCCTATTATAGGTAACTCTTGCATAGCATAAGATATTTTAGGACTTATATTAGGAAGTACTATAAATGTTAATAAAATCAATGCTATTGCAAATCTTAAACTATATCTCCAAGCTAAATTAAAATTAGTTTTCTCATTTTTATCTGTTAAGTTTTCTAAAGTTTCATCTATAGATTTGTAAAATTTATTAGGTGCTTTTATATTTTCATCTTTAGCAATCTTTTTTATTTTTCGATCATCTAAAAAATTCATATATTTATAACCTCCTTAATTTTTTCTCTACCTCTTGATAATTGCTTTTTAACCGCATCTACATTTGTACCAGTTATTTTACTTATTTCTTTTATAGACATATCTTCATAATAAAATAATGTTATTGTTGTTCTATAAGGTTGATTTAATTTTTGTACTGCATTCCAAAGAGTTAAATTTGAATCTATATCTTCTTTATCAGCCTCGATATTTTCTTCTATATCTACATAATTTTTATTGTTTTTTAATATTTCAAGAGAAGTATTGGTTACTATTTTATATATCCAAGGCTTAAATTTTCTTTTATCTGTTAAATTTTCTAAATTTTTATAAGACTTATAAATAGCTTCTTGAACCGCATCTTCTGCATCCGCTTCATTTTTTAATATACTATATGAAAGTCTATACATACCATTTTCTAAATCTTTAATATTTTTACAAAACCATTCTTTTTGGTCTACTATTAACATATTTGCCTCCTTAATCTACTGCATTTTGGCATAACCAATTACTCCACTCTTTATAGTATTTTGCATAAATATGAACATTGTCACTCGTATAATTTGAATTTAAATTTCCATTGTCATCATCAAATTTCTCATTTATATCTATATAAAAAATTCTTTTATTATCTGCAAATTTAGAAATTTGATCATTAAATTTATTTATATTTGTATTATTTACTATACTGTCTTTATCCGATTTCTTCGATGCTACATGTAAATTTGCTTGTATATATATTATAGCACTACTTTGATTATCTTTTATATAATCCACTAATTTTTTATAATTTTCTAAAGTTTGATTTGTATTATATCCTAATTCATTTATACCTAACATTATATATATTTTTCCAAACTTCTTTGAACTCAATAACTGTTCTAGATTAAGTTTTCCCACTTTTGGAACAGAGACGGTCTTGCTAAATACATTATATACACTCATTCCTGTATATGCAAAAAATGTAGCATTATTCAAATCCCCATATTCTGATATTCCTACTGTTCTAGAATCTCCTATAAATAAAGCATCATTAAAATATGACTTTTCTACTGAGTGTTTTTTACTTATGTTTGACTCTTCTTTATTTTCTTTTATATTTTCATTTGTAATATTTGTCTTACTATCTTCTTGATATTGTACTACATTATTTATTTTATCTTCTTTTTTAGTTTCATTCAATATATTATTATTTGAAAGTGCAATTGAATCACTTTTTATGCTTTTTACTAAAAAAAATCCTCCTATGATTAAGACTATTAAAATTATAACTATTCTTTCTTTTTTCATACTTTTTCTTCCTCTTATACTATATTTACAATCAATTTTATAAGTTTAATTTACATTAAATAAATGATTGCATAAGAAAAGTTTAATGTAAATTATTAAGTTTCTTCTAAAAACTAAAATATAAAAATGGATTATTTAAGCCTATATATAAGTAATAGATTGAACCACAGAAAATGGTTAATAATATTAATTTCTGCAACAAATTATTTTGTTTTGATAATAATAGTTTTTCTGGTAATTTAGTAGCACATATTATTCCAACTATTATTAGAATTCCATAAATTTTTGCATATTTAACAAAATCCAGCAAATACAAACCTTCACTCCATGTAAATAACTTACTAAACATTATTCCTAATTGTTTTATATCTGTTATAGCAAAAATTGACCAAGATATTGGGATTAATAATAACATATATAAATGTCCAAAAAACTTATATTTATCTAAATACTTCTTTATCAATAACTTTTCTATAATAATTATTAAACATATAAATAAGCCCCATAATATAAAATTATAATTTGCTCCATGCCATAATCCTGTAAGAATCCACACTACTAACAAATTTAAAATAGTTCTTATTTTTCCTTTTCTATTACCTCCTAATGGAATATATATATAATTTTTAAACCAATTTCCCAAACTTATATGCCATCTTCTAAAAAATTCTGTCATACTTGTTGATAAGTAAGGCGTCTCAAAATTTATAGGAAGTTTAAATCCCATAATTTTCCCAAGACCTACAGCCATAAAAGAATATCCACAAAAATCAAAATATATTTGTAAAGAATATGCTATTACACCTAACCAAGCAAGAACTGTAGAAATACTTTCAATTCCAATCATAGAAATATCATTCCATAGACATCCTATTCTATTTGCTAATAATACTTTAAATCCTAAACCTAAAATAAAATATTTTACTCCGATTATAATATTTGATTTGTTATTTTTTCTATCATCCAATTGTCTACTTATATCGTTATATGATACTAGTGGACCTGATATTAATTGTGGAAACATAAGTACATACGTTGCATATTTAATAATAGATTTTGCTGGCTTACATTTTTCATTATATATATCAACTATATATGATATTGATTGAAAGGTATAAAAGCTTATTCCTATAGGTAATAATAAGTTTAATGGTTCTATATAAACATCACTTATGTTTGATATAATTGAAATTATAAAATCCGAATATTTAAAGAATATTAACCATATTAAATTATATATAATTCCAACTATTAAGATTTTTTTATTTTTATTTTTTTCTAGTTCTTTTCCTATAATATAGTTTAATAAGATTGCAATTCCCAAAAGTAAGACATAATGCGGATGTTCCCATGCACCTATTATATAAAATATTATACTACCTATTAGCAAAACATAATTTTTATATTTCGTAGGAGATACAAAATACAAAATTAAAAATAATGGTAAAAAAATAAATATAAACTCTAAGCTACTAAATATCATTAATAATCCATCTCCTATTTTAATATTACTTTTTAGATTATTTTAAAGATATAAAAGTGACAAAGAATTTATATTTATTTTAAAATGTTGTTAATCTTTTATAAATATTAAGTTATTGTTTATTTTTTCTCTTTACTACAAATTTATCAAGGCAAGCAATTGTCGCAGGTAATATAATTAATATTAAAACTGTTGCACACAATACTCCCTGTGATAAAGTGTTACATAGCATTGATACAATACCACTAGAAAATTTTCCTACCAATAATGTTGCAATAATTAATATTGAAGAAGATGTAAGAATTGTGTGTATTGATTTATTATAAGCATTTTTTACTGATTCTTTAACATTTAATTTTTCTCTTGATTCTATATAATATGAAGTATATACAATTGCATAGTCTATAGTTGCTCCCATTAATATACTTTGAACAACTAGCAATGCAATAAAGTATACATGTTCTCCAATCATTCCTAATATTCCCATGGTCATATATACTGCACACTGAATAATTAATACAAGTACCAGTGGTGTAGTAAATGATTTAAAAGTAAAAGCAACAACTATAAATATAGTTACCATTGTAAGAATTGATATATAATTAAATTCATTTTCAAAAGTTTTGCTCATTTCATAAGACATTAATGAATCTCCAATTATATAACTTTCTGTTCCTTCTAAATTATCATAAATTTTTTGTATAAACTCGTAAACCTCATCGGATTCCAAATCAAATTTAGTATTTATTATTACTCTTGAGTAATTACTTCCAATTAGTTTTTCTTTATTATCTTGTATTATATTTTTAGCTTGCTCAACTTTTTCTCTCATATTGTTATCTATAAAGTCATTAAATCTACTATCTGTAAATACTTCATCATTTACATAATTTATAAAATCTTCTATAGATATTGCCCAGTTATTTTGATAATATTTTTCGCTTCCATAGTAAATATATAAAATATCAATAGTATCCTTATCCATAGAATTTGTTAAATTTGAAATAATTCCAAAAATTTCTTCTGCATTATATTCTGTTTTATTTATTACTGAATTCATAATTCCATTAATTGTATTTAATTTTAATGTCTGTTCGTTACTAATTTTATTTGAATATTTTTCATTTTTAACAACATCATTTAACATAAATTCTACAAAGTCTTTTAATGATGAACTCATATTACTATCAATATTTTTAGCTGAATATAGTGAGTATAAAAGCTTCACATCATCATTTTCTAAACCTAATAAATTTGAAATTTCATTAGCTGAATATTTTTTATTATTAATTACACTTTCCATTACTTTATCAATTAATTTTAAATTGCTTACTGTATCTGCTTTTATGCTTCCCTTTAATTCACTATCTTCTTTATGTTGTAAAATAAAGTCTACAAAATTTATTGGTGTTATTTTCAACTTAGTTGTTTGTAAACTATATAATGTATATATCATCTTTGTTTGATTAGTATCAATTCCTACTAAATTTGATAATTCTTTATATGAATATTCTTTGTTATTTTCAGTGCTATTCATTATTTTATATGCCATTTGCAGTTTATTAAGATTTTCTTTATTCATATTGCTAGATATTTGCTCATTACTGCTATTATCAAGAATAAATTTAACAAACTGATATGGGGTTTGCTTCCAATTCTTAGTATTTCCTTTGGTATAATTATATAGTCCATATATTTGATATGTTTGTTTAGTATTTATATTAAATATTTTAGAAATTTGTGTTGCAGTATATTTACTAGGGTTTAAGCTATCATCTATTATTATCTTTATTAATTTAATATTACTTAATGAAGTTTTATCTAAATTATTTGATAAATTATCTACCATTAAATTAATAAATTCTTGTGGTGTCATTTGATAATTATCTGGTAATTGTAAGGTTTTATAAACGGTATCTACTAATCCTTTACTTATATTGTTAAATATATAAGATAATCTTTCTTTATTTATCTTTGTTGTATTAATGTTATTTTCATTTTTTGCAAATACTGATACTTTATTTATTGCACTTATATCAACACTATCTAAATAATTTGTATTATTTTTTAAATAATTAACAAAGTCAATAAACTCTGATATCTTTAAAGTGGTACCACTATCTATTGTCGTATATTTTAATAATAATAGTTGTTTAACTAAATTTTCATCAATTCCAAATAAGCTTGATAATTCTTTTGAATTCATATTTTTTTCAATTATATTTTTATTACTCATTGTTTGTAATAATTTTAAATTGGTAATTGTATTACTATCAAATTTATTAGAATAGTCTTTATTAGTTAATACATTATTTACAACAAAATTTGAAAATTCATTAATTGAAAGTTTGTTATCCACTCCATATATGCTGTAATAATATAAATATAATTTATCTACTGTATTTTTATCAATTTCAAATAAATTTGCCATTTCTGTTGAATTCATGCTTTTTGTTATTGTGTTTTTATTTAAAAATTTATTTAAAGTAGTTAAACTATCTTTTGCAGATTTTGGTATATTACTAGAATAGTTCTCATTAGTTAAAACATCTTTATTTATAAAATTAACAAAATCTTTAATTGGTAATTTTATATTAACTTTATTTGAATAATAATATATAAATAAGTTATAAGCATCATTTTTATCTATCTCTAAAATATTAGCAATTTCACTATATGTTCTCTTTTTATTCATTTCACTAGTAGATGTAAATTTTTTTAATCTTTCTATATTGTTTTTTGTATTATTATCTATTTTAGAAGAAAGATTTTTATTATTTAAAACATTATCTTCAGTAAATTTTATAAATTCATTAAATGTCATTGTCTTGTCTTTATTATCATTGTAATAATTATAATATAAAATTTTTAATAAATAATCATCTATTTTTGTGTCTGTATTTAATTCTTCTAGTTTATCATTAAATTCATCATATTTTAGCTTTTCTCCAATGGTATTTCCATATGCTAAAACCTCATCTACCTTTTCAGTATCTTCTAATTCTTTTAAATATTTAGAAACTTTTTCTTCATCTTTATTGTTATATACAATTGCCATTTGGTTATTTTCAGTAAAAACCTCTGCTATTTTATCTTCATCTGAAGGAGTATATAAAATTTTTAAATTACCTTTTAATATATAGCTACCCAAAAATAAGATAATTAATAATATAAATCCTATACTTCTAAATTTATAAATGAAATTTCCTAAATGATTTAAAGTAATTTTTGGTGCCTTTTTCTTTGTTTTAGTTATTAACTTATCAAATATTAATATTAAAGCTGGTAAACATGTAAATATTACTAATAAACTTAAAAGAACACCTTTAGCCAAAACTAATCCCAAGTCTTTTCCTATTGTAAAGCTCATAAATACCAATGTTATTAATCCTACAATTGTTGTTAATGAACTACTAAAAATAGATGAAAATGATTTATATAAGGCTTCTTTCATAGCTTCTACATTATTATTATTTTTCTCTTTTTCTTGTCTATAGCGGTTAATTAACATTATAGAATAGTCCATTGATAATGCTAATTGTAAAATGGCTGATATTGAACTTGTAATATTAGAAACTGTACCAAATATAATATTTGTTCCATTATTTAATAATACTGCAATTCCAATACAAACTAAAAATAGAAAAGGTTCTATATATGATTCACACATAATAATAAGTATTATTGCAACTATTGCAACTGCTAAGACTAGAATCCAAGTAGGTAATATTGTCATATTTCTATCTTTAATACTACCACTTGTATAGAATTCATAGTCTTTAAATTCATTATTTACTGTATCATAAACTGTAGCTGCTGTTTTAGAATCATCTGTATCATCAACATTTATAACATATAATGTATATTCATTAGAATTATATTTCTCACTTTCTTTTTCATAGTCAACACTAGAAACTCCATCAATTTCTAATATTTTTTTATACATATCATCTTTTTCTTCTTCTGTTAAATTTTTAAACATTATATTAAGATATGATTCTTTTTCTTCATCAAATTCTTTTTCCATAATATCCATTCCTATTTTTGTCTCAGAATCTGATGGTAAATATTCTGTCATCTCATAATTTATTTTTACTTGTTGAGATAAAAATACTGATACTATGGCGAAAAAAATAAACACTACCATTATAATGTTTCTTCTTCTTACAATAAAATCTGTTATTTTTTTCAAAAAATATCCTTCCTTTCGTTATTTTAGCATTTTCATTTAATTATATGCTGATTAATATAAAAAAACAATAGACAATTTCAGGCATTTGACTAAAACTTTTAAAAGTTATATAATTTAAAATTGAGGTGATTATATGAATAGAAAACAAGATAAAAGAAATTTAAATACTAAAATGGAACTTGCTAATGCTTTTAAAGAATTATCTAAAAAAAAGCCAATGAATAAAATAACTGTAAATGATTTAATTAAATATTGCCAATTAAATAGAAACACGTTTTATTATCATTTTGAAGATATTCATGATTTAATTAATTGGATGTTTAATGAAGAAGTAAAAAAAATAATAGATAATTTTGATAAAAGTAATTACGAAAATTTTTTAAATAGTGTCTTAGACTATATTGAAGAAAACAAACATATTCTAAACTCCGCATATAATTCTTTTGGTAGAGAACAATTAAAAAAAATATTAAAAATTCACTTTTATACAACTTTTGATGGAATTATTACTAATCATATAAAAAGTCGCAATTTAACTATAGATGAAGATTTTAAACAATTTTTAATTGATTTTTACAGTGCAGGAATTGGAGAATTAATAGTTAACTACTGTAAAGAAGAACAATGCATTGATAGAAAAAAATTAATTAGTTATTTATTTGCTTTAACTAATTCTATTCCTATTTTAAGTTAATAAATAACTAATATAATTAAAACTAAAAAAATCTTCTATTTTTTAATCCTGCTATCTGTTAATTAATAGATAATATAATAAAACCTTGTTCTAATTCATAAAAATGATAAAACAAGGTTTTATTATATTATAATGTATTACAAATTTGTTATATTCTTAGTATATTCCTATTTTAATCTCCTAAATTTATACCTATGTGTCTCACTGTTTTTAATAAATGATATTTCATGATAATTCCTCTTAATTATAATTTAATTATTTATTTTCATGTTGTTTTCTTTGTTTTTTCTGCTCAAGAACCTTTTCTAATCTCTCAAGTTCTTGTCTGGTTTCTTCTATTTCCTCTTCTGTCTTAACCATTGGCATAAATTCTTCTGTAAATTTATATTCATCTCTATTTTTAATATATAGAAGGCCTAATATAGAAAATACTACTGCCCCAACAAAATTTACTAATAAATCTTTCATAGTATCATTTATTCCAATATCTAAGTAACCATTATCTATTGTTATTACTGTAGGAGATTTATTTACTGTACCATATATTTGAGTTTTCTCAATATTTTTTATTGTAACAGCCTCATTTTTCTTTTCTTCGTTTAAATTAACAGAAGATATTTGAGAAACCACTCTATCTTTTTGCATATCCATATTAAAAGTTTTATCCATGCCATATTCAAAAAATTCCCATAAAACTCCTATTGTCATAGAAAAACAAAATGCAACTACTGCTACAAACAAAGGAGACAATTTATTTAACGAATTTTTTCTTTTCTTTCTATTTAATATATCTATCATTGAAAAGCCAATTGCTGCACACAAAAATCCATTTAAAGTATGTAAAATTGTATCCCAATGTTTAAACACTCCATAAAAATTTTGGACTTCTCCTAAAATCTCTGCTGAAAAGATAAACAAAAATATTATAATTTCTAATGTATTTGGTAATTTTATATTTAACTTTTGATCTATTATTATTGGTATTGCAAATAATATTAAAGTAAGCAAACACATAAATACATTTTCATAATTTCCTTTTAAAAACTGTAAAATCATTGTTATTATTACTAAAACTCTTAATACTAAATATACTGTTGCCGTTATTTTCTTATTTTTACCTATTACTACTAATCTTTTCATAACTTTTACCCCTTTCAATTCTTTTAATTCAATATTATCATAGATATTAATTAATATCAATTAAATAATTTAACTTGATTCCAAAATATTGCTTTATATTTCAAAATTCTAGCTCTACTAAATCTTCAATTAATAAAAAGTACTTGATAAATAGAAGAATAATGATATATTATATATGTTGAAAGGAGTTAAAACTATGATAGATTTAAAAGACAATCCCCCATTTCTAAATGAATTTTTAGAATATTTAACTGGAATATTAAATAAATCACCAAATACTGTTAAAGAATATAACTATGACCTTTCACATTTTCTGAAATTTATAATGTATCATTTTAAATTGGATAATAATAATAATATAAAAGAAATAGATATTCATAATATGGATTTTTCCGTTATAAAACGTATAACTTTAAATGATATACACTCGTTTCTATACTATCTTGCAGATAATTTTCATAGTAAGCCTACTACAAGAGCTAGAAAAGCAGCTAGCATTAGGGTGTTTTTTAATTATTTAACACAAAAAGCTAAATTATTAGAAGTAAATCCTGCTCAGGGATTAGAAACCCCTAAAATAGGAAAAAGACTTCCTAAGTATTTAACTTTAGAGCAAAGTAAAAAATTGTTAGAGGCAACTAAAAATACTTCAGATGAATATAAAGAAAGAGATTATGCTATAATAACTTTATTTTTAAATTGTGGTATGCGTTTATCTGAATTAGTTGGAATAAATATAAAAGATATAAACTTTTCAGATAAAAAACTAACTGTTATAGGTAAAGGTGATAAAGAAAGAACTATATATCTAAATCCTGCATGTATTGCAGCCATAAATGAATATCTTAAAGTAAGACCTCATGATGGTGTAAAATACAACTCAAGAGATGCATTGTTTTTAAGCAAAAGAAAAGAACGTATTAGTAATAGAATGGTACAAGAAATAGTCAAAAGAGAACTTGCTAAAGCTGGTTTAGATATAAATAAGTATTCTGTACATAAATTAAGACATACCGCAGCAACTTTAATGTACCAAAATGGTGTAGATATTAGAGCCTTACAAGTTTTACTTGGACATGAAAGTATTTCTACAACAGAAATTTATACTCATGTAGATAATATGCAAATAAAAGATGCAGTTGCTCAAAACCCTTTATCTAATGAAATTATAGGTAATACTAATAATGTATAGTCTTTTATATGATATATATTAATAAACAATATAAATAAAGTTAAAAAAATTCTGATATATTATGTTTTTGTTTAACTAATTAAAAAGAAACCTATTATAACTATTATATTTAGGTTTCTTTTTTGTATTGAATTATATTTAAATTTTTATTCTTTTTAATCTCAAAGCATTTAAAATTACAGTAAAACTACTTAGTACCATAGCTAAGCTTGCAATCATAGGATTAATATTTATTCCAATTCCACTTAACACTCCCATTGCAATTGGTATCATTAAACTATTATAAAAAAATGCCCAAAATAAATTTTGTTTTATATTTCTAATAGTTTTTTTGCTTATATTTATTAAATTCACTATACTTGTTAAATCATTTTTAGTTAAAATTACATCTGAAGAATCTCTGGCTATATCTGTTCCACTATTTACACTAACTCCTATGTCGCTTAAAGCTAAAGCAGGGCTATCATTAATTCCATCACCACACATCATTACAATTTTTCCCTCTTCTTTTAATTTCTTTATAATATTTGATTTTTCGTTTGGAGTTACATTTGCAATAACATTTTTTATTCCCAAGGTATCTGCAATTGATTTAGCAGTTTTATTATTGTCTCCTGTAAGCATTATTACTTCTATATTGTTTTTATTTAACTCTTCAATAATGTTTTTTACATTGTCTCTTATAATATCATTTACTCCAATAATACCAAGAATTTCGTTATTTTTTGCAATATAAACTATACTGTTACCATTTGTAGCAAGTAATTCTTCTTGTTCTATATATTTATTTTCTACTTTATACTTATTAAGTAATTTAGAATTTCCTACTAAAATTGTATTATTATCAATTGTTCCAACAATTCCATATCCACTTATATCTTCAAATTTTTCTACATCTAATATTTTCAAATTATTTGCTTCAATATATTCTTTAAAGGCTTTACTAATTGGATGAGTTGACTTTGACTCTAAGCTTCCAGCTAATTCTATAATTTCATTATTAGTTAAAGTACTGTAATTTAAAATTTCTGCAATTTTTAATGTTCCATATGTTAATGTTCCAGTTTTATCAAATACGATAGTATTTATTTTTGAAGCGTTTTCTAGTGTTTCACTTTTCTTTACTAAAATTCCATGTGTTGCACAAACACCTTCACTTATCACTATAGCAAGAGGAGTAGCTAATCCCAAACTACAAGGACAAGCAACAACTAAAATGGTTACAAAAGTATTTATAGCAGATGTAAAACCTAATCCTAAAAATAAATATACCAAAAATGTAATAAAAGCTATAATAATAACTGTAGGTACAAAATAACCACTTACTGTATCTGCAATCTTAGCAATAGGAGCTTTTGTATTTGTTGCCTCTATTACAAGCTTAACTATTTCAGATATAGTAGATTCTTTTCCTATTTTCTCTGCTTTATATTCTATATATCCATCATAGTTTATACTTCCTGCAATAACCTTATCTCCTTTATTTTTAGCGACAGGTTTGCTTTCTCCTGTTATAAATGACTCATCTAAATGTGTTTTGCCAATTATAATTTCTCCATCTACAGAAACTCTTTCTCCTGGTTTACTAACTACTATATCACCTTTATTTATCTCATCTATTGTAACTTTTTTCTCATCACCATTAACCTTAATTGTGGCATCTTTTGGAGTTATTTGGACTAACTTTTGTATAGCTTCCTTTGTTTTATCCTTACTAGCACCATCTATATACCTTCCAAGCTTAATAAAAAATATTACAATTGCAGCAGATTCAAAATACAAATGCTCTACATAACTAGTGTTTCCTTTTATAATCATATACATATTATATAAACTATATAACAAACTACTTAAAACTCCTATGGCAACTAATGTATCCATATTGGGAGATTTATGTATTAAATTTTTAAATCCACTTTTTATAATGTCAAAACCATAAAAGATAAATGGAATTGTTATAATTAAAAGTGTTATAGCATAACTTATTGGATGTGTATGCATATTTAAAAATTCAAAAGTAGGAAGTCCAATCATATGTCCCATTGAGACATACATTAATATAATTGATAAAATCAAAAATATTATAAATAAAACTTTGTTGTTTTTAGTATTATTCTTCGTTTTTATATCTGTGTACAAACCTAGGCTTTTAAATCCTGCCTTTTTCACAAATTCTTCAACATTTTTTATATTTAATTTAGTTTCATCATATTCTACGAAAGCATTAGACATTACTAAATTAACAGAAGCATTTATAATTCCGTCTTGTTTTAATAAATACTTTTCCAATCTATTAGAACATGCACTACAAGTCATACCATCTATTGATAATATAATTTTTTTCATATAAGTTATAAACACACAACCTTTCTATTATTCTAAATTAATATCTTTTTTATTATAATCTTCTGGTTTTAATCCAACTCTTGTTTTCATATAATCCAAAGCCAATGTAAAGAACAACAAAAATAACAACCCTACAAATAATGTTGCAAATTGTACACTTCCACCGTCTAACAATACTCCTGCTAAAAACACTAATATTGATTCAATAATATTAGTTGTAAATTCTGCTGTAAACGAAATTCTTGACCTAGTCTTTGGAGTCGAAAAATTTTTCGAGTATCTTTCAGCCAAAATAAAATAATTTGACATAGTCATACTTCTTACTGAAAGTAAAACTAATACTATAGGTAACATGTAATTAACATTTCCAAATAATAAAATTCCTATTAGAATTACACTAAATGTAAAACTCATAGATAATACAGTAAATGTCTTATTTTTATATTTTTTATGCAACTTGTCCTGAAATGTAGATGCTATTCCAGATATAAATGTTAAAATTGCATTTATTATGGAAAATGTTTCTGGTTTTATTTGCAATTCTACTAGAATATTTCCTTTATACGTACTCATTATTGTTATTAAAGCATTAAATAATCCCATAAAAATAAGCAATGCTCTTAATCTTTTTGAATTAATTATATTTCTAATTGATATTTTAAAATCGGATTTATATTCTTTAATCTTATTAGAAACTTCATTTTGTTCTAATTTATTAACATATATATCCTTAAAATTTATTGCAATTATTGTAGCAATAATTGTACAAATTAAACAACATATCATTGGCAAGTACTGATTAACAACAAATAAGTATCCAGCAACTAATGATGCAATTCCATCAAATATATAATAACCTGTTGCACCTTTACCATTAATTTTAGGATAAAGCCCCTCCCCGCCTTTTGTTGCTGTTGAATCATAAAGCATATTTGTTTCTTGTATTCCTTTTAAACTATATCCAAAAGCATATATTATATTTGCTATAAAAATTCCCACAAAACCAGGTAATATAATAAGTAACAATACATAAAATGCCATAATTATATTTCCTAAAATTAAACTTCTTTTTCTTCCAAGCAAGTCCGCACAAATTGCAGCAGGAAGTTGCATTATAATTATAAATAACGGATAAAAAGCATCTACTTTTAAAATTTCGCCTGCTGTCAATCCTTTTGTTATAGTATAAAATAAATACTGTGTTGAATAGAAAAACAACAGGTCCCAAGAAAACATTTTATATATTGGAAATATCTTAGCATTTTTACGCTTTGCTTTTATTTCTTCTCTTTTTTTAGTATATTTTGGTATCGTTTTCATTTGTTACTCCTATATTTTTGCTATGCTAAACTATTCTCATTATATATTTATAATATAACTTTGTAAAGCTTTTATTCATATTATAAATTTTGTTATTAATTATTATTACAACTTATAATATCATAGGTTGTATTTGTCTATTTTCTAAAGCTTCTTCTAATGTTGGTATAGTGTATTTTGAATCAAATACAAGTGATCTAGGTTTAGTTATTGGATTATCTTGTCTAAATGGTACAAAATAGTAATGTTTTCTATTTAGTAATTTACCTATATTTTCTGCACTTCCAGATAATCCATCATTAGTAGAAATTGCAATAACTACAGGTTTTTCATTTCTTAAATGTGATTTTGTAGCCATAGTTGCTGGTGTATTTATTATAGAATTTGCAAGCTTTGCAATAGTATTCCCCGAGCATGGCTCAATAAGTATAATATCTGTTAATCCTTTTGGACCTATTGGCTCTGCTCCTTGAATTGTATTTATAATCTTATTTTCTGTAATTTCTTCAATTTCATTTATAAAATCTTTAGCTTTGCCAAATTTAGTATCTAATTTATATGCATTATATGACATAATAGGGATAATATTTGCACCTTCTTTTTTTATATTTTTAAGTTGTTCTATAGTTGTTTTAAACATGCAAAATGACCCTGTAAAAATAAATCCAATATTTTTATTTTTTAATTTCAAAACATAATTCCTCCTTACACATAATAAATAATTATAAATTAATATATTATATGTAATATTTTGTAGAATTGTGTTGTAAGGTTATTATATAAAAGCAACCAGAAGCTGCTGACATTAGTCAAGCTAGCTTCCGGTTGCTAATTTTGTTTAAAAGGTTATAAGTTTGTTCACCATTTTGGTAACAATCCTTATTTTTTGCTTCTGGCTGTAGTCTTTAGTTGTAGGCCAACTGTTCACCACATCAAAGATCTTAGAAATCTGAAGCATTCTGTTTGCAGCGTTTGCATTTTCTCTGCTAAAACCATAGCTCTCAGGATCTTCCTCATCGAAATCTTCCTTTGAAGAAAAAAGTAGTGTAAAAGCCACTTCCTTCTCCGTATATTTTTCCCGCATTGCTTTAGAAGCAATCTTCTTACATCCGAAGTCTTGTAAAGCGACTTGGACATCTGGGATGATAGAATCGCGGTCCACATGGGGCCACATCCCTTCAAGGAAAAACAACGATTCGGGAAGTACAAAGAAGTACTTATCCTTTACCACCTCCCAAGGAGTCTCATGAATAGCAATGTTTGCAAAAAGCAAGAACTTATTCGGATCTTCAATCAGCTCTTCTGCTACAGAATGCACCAACTTTCTCCGCAGCTTTTCATGCATCTCGTTCTTTTTGTCCACTTTGCGGACTGCCACCTTGTTGTTTCTCATGTATATCAAACCTTTCATAAATTATAACAATGCAAAGAATTGCATTATTATAATTATATCACATTTTACATAATTTCTCAAATACTACTTTTAATTATATCTTTTATTACTTCACTTGCTATAATTAATCCTGCAATAGAAGGAACAAAAGATATACTTCCTGGTACCTTATTATTAGAATTTATCTCCAGCCTTATTGGTTCTTCCTTAGAATAAACAACTTTTAACTTTTTTATTCCTCTATTTTTTAATTCTTTTCTCATTACTTTTGCAAGAGGACATACACTTGTTTTATATATGTCTTCTACCTCAAATTTTGTTGGTTCTAATTTATTGCCAGTTCCCATACTTGATATTATAGGTATATTTAATGTATCCGCTTCTTGTATTAAAGCTATCTTAGCCGTAACAGTATCTATTGCATCAACTATATACGAAATATTAGATGTTAGTTCAATTTTATTATTTGGCATATAGAATTTTTTATATATAGTAACATTAGCATCTGGGTTTATTTCTAATATTCTCTCTTTTGCAACTTCTACTTTAGCTTTTCCAATAGTTTTAGTTGTTGCAATAATTTGTCTATTTATATTTGTTATATCTATATTATCATTATCCACCAGTACAAAATTACCTATTCCCGCTCTTGCTAAAGCTTCTACAACATATGAACCAACTCCACCAATGCCAAACACTGCAACTTTAGATTTTTTAAGCTTTTCTACATTTTCTTTTCCTATTAATAATTCTTCTCTAGAAAATATATTTTCCATAAAATAATCTCCTTTCTTATCTTCGTTGCTGATACATCTTTCGAAAGGCATAAATTTTTATTTTCAACATTTTATCTTTTATTTAACTATTTTACCTCCACCTAGAATCATATCATTTATATAAAATACAGCTGATTGCCCAGGTGTTATAGCTCTCTGGGGTTCTTCAAACACAACTTTTATATTTCCATTTCTTATATATTTATTATTCCCTTTTTCATATATTTCTTCATTAACTTGTACATCTTCTGCTTCTTTTAAGTCCTTATTATCCATAATTATTGTAGCCTTGGCAGATTTAGTAGAATAACGTGTTTTTACATCTACTACAATTGGACTATCTAGATTATCTATTAATAATAAATTTATATTATTTACTAATATTTCTTTTTTATATAATTCTTTTTCTTCTCCAACTATAACTTCGTTTTTAGTTTTATTAAATCCTAAAACAAATAAAGGTACTTTGTAAGCGATACCCAATCCTCTTCTTTGACCTATCGTATAATTGTATAACCCTGTATGTCTGCCAAGTATTTCACCATTAGAATTTACTATATTACCTGCTTTAGGCTTTATTGAAGAATTTATTTCTAAAAACTCTTTATAATTTCCATTTGGAATAAAACAAATATCCTCACTATCTGGTTTATTTGCGACCTCTAATCCCGCGTCTCTTGCTATCTCCCTTATTTGGTCTTTATTTTCAAAATCTGATAATGGAAATATAATATGTTCTATAACTTCTTTTGGTATATTCCACAATACATATGTTTGGTCTTTATTTCCTGCATTAGATTTTTTTATTACCCATCTATTATATTGTTCATTATATTCATTTTTAGCATAATGACCTGTTGCAACATATTTACATCCAAGCTCTTTTGCTTTTTCATACATATATCCAAACTTAATATATTTATTACACTCAATACAAGGATTAGGTGTTTTGCAATTCGAATAACATGTTATAAAATCGTCTATAACATGCTCTTTAAAGTCTTCTTTACAGCTAAAAGTATAATGTGGTATATGTAACTTTTCACATACTTTTTTTGCATCTAAAGATACATTAGAGTTTCCTTCAAACATCTCTAATGTTATTCCTATAACTTCATATCCTTGTTTTTTTAATAATAGAGCAGATACACTACTATCCACTCCTCCACTCATTCCTAATAATACTCTTTTATTTTCCATTTACAATTCCCAAATTTTAATATTTTTAAAGACGCGACATGTAGATAATCTAAATATCAAAAATTTTTAATCATGTCGTTTTTACTCTTATTACTTGTTTAATTTTCTTATTCTATTTTTTATTCAATATATCTTCTATTGTATGCCAAGCAAGTAAAGCACATTTTACTCTAGCTGGCATATGTGATACATTTCTAAAAGCTATAGCATCTTCTAGTTTTTTTAATTCTTCTTCATCTGTAATTTCTCTTTTTATCATACCAATAAAAGTAGCAATAACTTCTTTAGCTTCTTTTATAGTCTTTCCTTTTAATGTATCTATCATTATAGATGTAGAAGCTTGTGAAATTGCACAACCATGACCTGTAAAAGATATATCTTCAATTACATCTTCATTTAATTTTAATTCTAAAGTAATTTCATCTCCACAATTTGGATTATGACCAATCTCACAAAAATCTGGATTATCTAAATGTTTTTTATTATACGAATTCATGCTATGTTCCATTATTAAGTCATTGTAAACATCTGATAAATCGCTCATTTTCTTCTCCTTTCATCATTCTTATGCGTTAATCATTTAATTTTCTTCATATCATTATTTATAATTATAATATTTCATTCTAGTATTTCTTATTTTAATATCTCATAATTTATATTGTTTTATTAAATCTAGCTTTTAAAATTATATTGCTTTTTTTGTATATTTAATCTTTAATATATTTCTTAAACATATTATAGGCTTTGTTTAAAGCTTTAATTAGTTTATCAACATCTTCTTTATCATTGTAAAAACTAAAACTTGCTCTACAAGTAGAATCTATTCCTAAAAATCTCATAAGAGGTTGAGCACAATGATTTCCAGAACGTACACAAACTCCTTCTGTATCTAAGATACTGGCAATATCATGAGGATGTATACCTTTTATATTAAAAGAAATAACAGAAGAGTGTTTGTCATTATGTGGTGTCATATATAATGTTAAATAATCTAATTTAGATAATTCTTGTCTTGCATATGTTACAACTTCTTTTTCAGCTTTTTCTATGTTTTCTATTCCTATAGAGTTTATATAATCTATGGCAGCCCCAAGCCCAATAACACCTTCTACATTTTGAGTTCCTGCTTCAAACTTATTTGGAAGTGGTGCAAATGTAGTTTCTTGTTCATACACGTATTCTATCATATCTCCACCCATTATAAAAGGACTCATAGTTTCTAATATTTCTTTTTTTCCATATAGTACGCCTATTCCAAGTGGTGCTAACATTTTATGTCCTGAAAATACTAAAAAATCTGCATCTATTTCTTGTACATCTATTTTCATATGAGGAATACTTTGTGAAGCATCAACAATAATAATTGCTCCTTTTTTATGTGCATAATCTATAATTTTTTTTACATTATTTATAGTACCTAAAGCATTTGATACATGTGCTATTCCAACTATTTTAGTCTTATCTGTAATTTTACTTTCTATTTCTTCATCTGTTAATTCAAACTCATTGTTAATGTACATATATTTAAGTTTAGAACCTGTTACTTTAGAAACTTTTTGCCAAGGAACTAAGTTAGAGTGATGTTCCATTATTGAAATAACAATTTCATCATCTTCTTTTAGCTTATCAATTCCATATGAATAAGCAAGCAAATTTAAGCTCTCTGTTGCATTTTTAGAAAATATAATTTCTTCTTTATATCTAGCATTTACAAATTTGGCAATTTTAGCTCTCGTATCTTCATATAAATTAGTTGCTTCTATACTTAATGAATAAGCACCTCTGTGTGGATTAGCATTATAATTCCTATAAAAATTATCAACTGCATTTATAACTTGAAGTGGCTTTTGGCTTGTTGCACCACTATCTAAATATGCTATATTATTATTTTTTAAAATTGGAAAATCATTTTTATATTTATTCATTAATACTATATTCTCCTTATATATATTTTTATTGGAATACTAAACTTAATAATTTAATATATAAAACTAATACTTACTTTACTTTTCACTTTATTTCAATATATTAAGTTAATATTTACTTTTTGTTTTTTAATATAAGTATATATTTTTTAGACTATTATTTAATATCTATTAATCTAATCGCTTGTCTATCTCTTCTAGTATTTCTTCTTTTAATCTTTCATTAATTATATTTTCTATTATTTTATTAAATTTAGCTTTTACAATTAATTTCATAGCTTCTTTAAAATTAAAACCTCTGCTCATTATATAAAAAAGTTCTTTTTCTCCAACCTTTCCAGCTGCACTGCTATGATTTCCTTCTACTTCTTCTTCAGAGCAAAGTAACATTGGAAGTGCTATAGATTTTGCCTTATCTGATAATAAAGTACAAAATTCATTCTCATTTCCAGTTGCTTTTTTACATCCTTTTTTAAAGTCTATTGTACCCTTAAAATGCTTTTTAGCTGTATCCTTTAAAGCTCCTTGTACTTGTATATCTATATTTGACTTTTTACCTCTTAATTCACCAATATAATTTAAATCAAAAAATTGACTTTCTTTTCCTAAATAAATCCCATTAATTATATTTTCAGAGTTATCTCCTAATAAATTAGAATAATAATTAGTAATACTCTTTCTTCCTCCAAAATCTACAATTATATAATTAACTTTTGCATTATCTTCAAATAAATTTTCAAAACTTATAAAATTATTTGATTCTGTATTCATAAGATTAACTATCACTATATTTAGTTTGCAATTTTTATTAGCTAATACTTTTATTATTCCATTATGATAAGCTTTTATATTTTCTGAAGATTTATATTTTATTATAATAGTAGATTCAGTATTCTCCATTGCTATTATTTCTATATTATCTATTAAATTTAAATTTTGACTATTAAAATTAAAATCAATTTCAACATTTTGGTTTTTATTTTTTTCTACAACTATTTTAAATTTTCTATTTGCTTTTTGCTGTACTTGATTTTCTAGTTCATTACCTAACCCATATGTCAAATTATAACTACCTTTTACATCTTCAGTAACTTGCCCTATAATATTAACATTTTCAAATTTGCCAATAGTTTCTGGAATTTCTATATTTTGTATTTTAGTATTATTTATATTAAGGTTTCTTGAAGTTCTTACAGGAGTTTCATTAATCTTTAATTCTTGTAACATTAACCTATTGCTCCTTCCAATTCTAAATTTATTAAATTGTTCATTTCTACTGCATATTCCACAGGAAGTTCTTTAGATATAGGATATGCAAAACCTCTTACTATCATTGCTTTGGCATCTTCTTCTGACAAACCCCTAGACATTAAATAAAAAATAGCTTTATCACTAATTTTTCCTATTTTAGCCTCATGTGAGAATTCTACTTCATCATTTCTTATATCATTAACTGGTATTGTATCTGAAATAGATATATCATCAAGCATAAGAGATTCACAAGACACAGAGCTCTTAGAATTTTTTGCATTTTCACTTATCCTTACTAATGACCTATAAGTACACTTTCCACCATTTTTTGAAATTGATTTAGAATTTACCACACTTGATGTATTTTCTGCATTATGTATTACTTTAAATCCTGTATCTAAATTTTGACCAGCTCCTGCAAATGAAATTCCTGTGTATTCTGTTTTAGCACCTTCTCCATTTAAGATGCTCATTGGATATAACATTGATATTTTAGAGCCAAATGACCCAGATACCCATTCCATTTTAGCATTTCTTGACACTATAGCTCTTTTAGTATTTAAATTTAACATATTCTTTGACCAATTTTCAATTGTAGAATATCTTAAATATGCATTTTCTTTTACATATAATTCGACACAGCCAGCATGTAAGTTCACTTTATTATATTTTGGTGCAGAACAACCCTCTATAAAATGTAAACTTGCACCTTCATCTACTATTATTAAAGTATGCTCAAATTGTCCAGATTCTGGCGAATTTAATCTAAAATAAGATTGAAGCGGAATATCTACTTTAACTCCTTTTGGAACATACACAAAAGAACCACCAGACCAAACAGCACCATGTAATGCAACAAATTTGTGGTCTGTTACTGGTACACATTTCATAAAGTGTTTTTTTACTAAATCTGGATATTCTCTTACAGCTGTTTCCATGTCTGTGTAAACAACACCTTGTTTTATTAGCTCTTCTTTCATACTATGGTAAACTACTTCTGAGTCATATTGTGCACCAACACCTGCTAAAGAAGTTTTTTCAGCTTCTGGAATTCCTAATTTATCAAATGTATTTTTTATATCTTCTGGGACATCATCCCATGAGGTACTTAACTTAGACTTTGGTCTAACATATGTTGCAATTTCATCCATATTTAGTTCTGAAATATCTGGTCCCCATGTTGGAAGTTCTAATTTATTATATACCTCTAATGCTTTTAATCTAAACTCTTTCATCCAATCTGGGTCATTTTTTTGTTTTGATATTTCTTCAATTATTTCTTTTGTTAGTCCTTTTTTCATCTTAAAGTCATATTCATCTTTGTTTTTTATATCATAAATATTTCTATTAATGTCATTTACTTCGGTTTTACTCATTATTCAATATCCTTAAATAATATTTAGATTTTAAGGTTAAATCCATAAACCTTTTATTTTTACTTTTATTAATACTAGCTTAATAGCTTTATTTAAAATAGCGATTTTAAACATATTCTAACCTAAATTTTTGTATTTTGAATATCCTTCTTCTTCTATTTCAGCTGCTAAACTTTGGTCTCCTGTTTTTACTATTTTTCCATTAACTAATATATGAACATAGTCTACTTTTAAGCTTTTTAATATTTTTGTATTATGAGTTATTATAAGAACTGCATTATTTTCGTTTTTGAACATTTCTATTCCTTTTGACACAGTTCTAATTGCATCTACATCTAGTCCAGAATCTGTTTCATCAAGTATTGCAAGTTTTGGATTTAGTACAAGCATTTGTAAAATTTCATTTTTCTTTTTTTCTCCTCCAGAAAAACCAACATTTAAACTACGTCCAGCATATTCTGGATTCATTTTTAATTCTTCCATATACTTTCTTAGTTCATCTTTAAACTCAAATACCTTTGTAGGTTTTCCTGTAATTTTTCCTTTTGCTGACTTTAAAAAGTTAGTAACAGAAATTCCTGGTATTTCTTCTGGCAATTGAAATGACATAAAAACGCCTTTTCTCGCTATTTCATCTGTTTTTAAATTAGTTATATCTTCACTTTCAAAATTTATATTTCCTTCTACTTTATTATATAAAGGATTACTTAATATTGCATTTGCTGTAGTAGTTTTCCCAGAGCCATTTGGTCCCATTATTACATGAATTTCTCCCTTATTTATTGTTAAATCTATACCTTTTAATATTTCCTTATCTTCTACATTTACATGTAAGTTTTTAATTTCTAATAATTTATTGCTCATACTAGTTAACTCTCCTTCTTACGCAACTTCTACATCTCTCATTATTAATATCATAATCACAGTCCAAATTACTTAAATCCAATGTTTTGTGTACATATTTAGCAAGTTTATTTAAAGTATTATCCGATATAGATGACTTTATATTTTCAGCTTCTTCCTCTGCGTCTTGTTTGTTTAAATTTAAGACATCCTTTAAAAATAAATAAACAATATCATATGCCTCTATTACTTTTTTTGCTACATCTTCTCCATTTTTAGTTAGTTCAATAGTTCCATAAGCCTCGTAACTAACTAAATTATTAGCTTTTAAATTTCTTAGAGCCTTATTAACACTTGGTTTAGTACAGTTCATTTTATTTGCCACATCTGTAACTCTAATATTTCCTGTCTGTTTTTTTAATATGTACATTGTTTTTAAATATTCTTCCAAAGCCTTTGATATCATATAATTCTCCTTTTTGTTAATCACGGTTAACATTATACAATATAGATTAATGTTTGTCAAGGTTAACATTTTTATTTTTATAAAAATAGGATATAAATTATATACTTATATCCTATTTAGCTTAACTTCTTCATATTGAACTTTATAATTTTTTCCATCTTCAGCAGTATGCTCAAAAAATGAGCATACTGTATTTTCATTTAATTCTTCATCTCTATCTGTAAAATGCCATTTTTTTATTCAAACATAGTCTTTACTTTAGGTAATAAATAATGGCTACCTCCTCTGTCTTTTACATCTTCTATCATGTTTATAATTAACAATTGGTCATTTGGATTATCACTAACTTTAAATGCATTAAACCATCCAATTTCTGTTCCACTATCATCGTCTTGAGAAGCTTTTATCTCTGCTGTTCCAGTTTTTCCTGCTAAAGTCATACCATTAATTTTTGCTTCATGTCCTGTTCCATTGACATTTTCTATTGTTTGTATCATATCATCTCTTACTGTTTTTGCTGCTTCCTTTGTAAATGCATTTTTAATCCAATATTCGACTGTAGCATTTTCTTTATATTCTATATAAGGTTTTATCATATTACCTTCATTTGTAAAAGCAGAATACATTGATGCCATATGTAATGGATTTACTAAAACTTTTCCTTGTCCATAACCTGTGTCTGCAAGTTGTATTTCAGAAACAAATTTATTGTCATTTGCAAATTGTGACTTATCCATATTTATTGTAAATGGCATTTCTGTGTCAAATCCTATTTTTAATAACTGTTCTGCAAATGTATTAGCTCCGATTTTTAATGCAGACTTTGCAAAATATATATTATCTGAATATATTAAAGCATTCCTTAAATTTGCTGGACCACTATAAGTTTGCAATGTGGTAACTCTATAGTTTCCCCAGCTAGAATTATTTTGCCAGCTTAGTCCACTTGCACCATAATTTTCATTTGCACTCATTTTACCAGTTGTTAAACCAATTGCTGCTGTAATAGGTTTAAAAGAAGAACCTGGTACATAAGTATTTTGATATCTCACAAGCATTGGATTATTTTTATCATTATTCAATTTATTCCAAGCTTCATCTGAAAATCCCTTAATAAAATCATTTGAGTCATATGTAGGTGTACTAACTAAAGCTAAAACTTCACCTGTTTTTGGATTAATTGCAACAGATAAGCCATTGTCTCCATCTAATTGTTTATATATTTTGTCTTGTAATCTTATATCTATTGTAGTTGTAATAGTTTCCCCATTATTTTCCTCTGTTTTAGCTAAAGTTTTCACTTTATTTCCAGAACTATTAGTAATATATATTTCACAACCAGTTCCTGGTTTTAATCTGTTTTCATATATCTTTTCTAATCCTGTTTTTCCAATTATGCTTGACTCTGTATATCCCTTACCTGAATTTGCTTCCAATTCTTCTGCACTAATACTTCTAACATATCCTAATAAATGTGATGTTATTTTTCCATATGGATATTGTCTTTTTCCATCATCCCCAGTAATAGCAAGAGCTGTTCCATCTCTAGCAAGTATCGCTCCCCTTTTTCCTTGTGTTGTAGATACCCTTACTTTATAATCTGATTGTAAATCTGGAAATATTAGCTGAGAATACCAATTTAAATAATATTTATTATCATCTTGTCTATCAAATGTAGCTTTATTAGAAAAAGTAATATTACCTGCCATTGTGTCCATAGACATTGAATAAGTCAATTTCCTATTCTCTTTATCATAATTCAAATCTGAAATTGTAACATTTGTTGCTTCTATTCCATTGTAAATATTACTATTTCTATCTAAGTATGTTTGCTTATCTACTCTTGTTTTTGTACTATCTGATAAAAGTGTATACATTGACTCAAAATCTTTTTCATTAATGTATGATACATATTGAGTTAAAACTTCTTCTGGACTATTCTTATCTGCATTTAATACAAATATATACCAATATACTCCTCCACCAATTAATGTTAATAGTAAAACTATGCATATAACAATTATTACAATAGTCTTAGTAGAAATTTTCTTTTTCTCCATCACTTTTTCCCTCTTTCTGAAAATTTAGGCATATTTTTAATTTATCAAAACAGCCTGAAATGACTTTTGTTAGAACACTTCAGGCTATTTTATAATTATATATTATTATATTTTTTACACAATCTTTGCTAAACTATTAATTATTCACATTATATATCTAATTTATTTTACTAAGTTCATTGTATCTCTAGCTATCATTAATTCTTCATTTGTTGGAACAATATAAACTTTAACCTTTGAATCTGGTGTAGAAATTTCACATTCTTTTCCTCTTACGTTGTTCTTTTCTTCGTCTATTTTTACTCCTAAAAATTCTAATGATTTACAAATTTTGCTTCTTACTTCTGGTCCATTTTCTCCAACTCCACCAGCAAATGTAATAACATCTACTCCATTCATTTGTGCAGCATATCTTCCAATATAACCAATAACTTGATATACAAATGTATCTATTGCAAGTTTTGCTCTTTCGTTTCCTTCTTTTGCAGCAGCTTCTATATCTCTATCATCAAAGCTTACTCCAGATACTCCTAATTTTCCAGATTTTTTATTTAAAATTGTGTCCATTTCATCTGGTGTTAAATTTTCTTGCTTCATTAAAAATGTTACTATTGATGGGTCAATATCTCCACTTCTTGTTCCCATAGGAATTCCTGCAAGTGGTGTTAATCCCATAGATGTATCTACAGATTTGCCACCTTTAACAGCACATAAACTTCCACCTTGTCCTAAATGGCATGTAACCATTTTTAAATCTTCTAATGGTTTTCCCATAAGTTCTGCAACTCTTCTTGAAACAAATTTATGAGATGTTCCGTGGAAACCATATTTACGAATTCTATATTTCTCATAATATTCATATGGAATTGCATAAATATATGCTTCTTCTGGAAGTGTTTGATGAAATGCTGTATCAAACACACCTACCATTGGAACTTCTGGTAAAACTTTTCTACAAGCTTCAATTCCAGTAATTCCTGCAGGATTATGTAAAGGTGCTAAAGGAATGCATTCTTTCATAGTATCTATTACTTCATCTGTAATAATTACAGAATCACTAAATTTTTCTCCTCCATGAACCACTCTGTGTCCTATTGCATCTATTTCTTTTAGATCTTTTATAACACCATAATTTGCATCTAACAATTGATCTAAAACTAATTTAATACCATCTTCATGATTTGTTATTACTTTTTCAATTCTATGTTTTTCTCCATTTACAGTATGTGTTAAGAATGAATCTGGCAATCCGATTTTTTCTAAGTATCCTTTCGCCATTACTTCTTCATTCTCCATATTGATTAATTGATATTTAATTGATGAACTTCCACAATTTACTACTAAAACTTTCATTTTTCTACTTCCTTTAAATATATTTAGATTTTTTATGGATATACCTATAAACCAAATTAACTAATTATTATTTAATTATCTTTCTATTTACTTTTAGTTATTATAATTTTCCATATCTTGAGCTTGTACTGATGTAATAGCAACAACTCCTACTATATCATCACTACTGCAACCTCTAGATAAGTCATTTACAGCTTTTGCAATTCCTTGACATAAAGGTCCATATGCTTCTGCTCTACCAAATCTTTGTACTAATTTATATCCTATATTTCCAGCATCTAAGTCTGGGAATATTAAAACATTAGCTTTTCCAGCTATTGGACTTCCAGGAGCTTTTCTTTCTGCAACTTCTGGTATAATCGCAGCATCTAATTGTAATTCTCCATCGCAAAGCAAATCTGGAGCTTTTTCTTTTAATATTCTTGTTGCCTCTATAACCTTTTCTGTTAAAGGTGAACTTGCACTTCCATATGTAGAATATGACAACATTGCAACTCTTGGTTCTTTTCCAACTAATTGTTTAAAACTTTTCGCAGAAGAGATTGCAATTTCAGATAATCCATCTGCATCTGGATATTCATTCATACCACTATCTGCAAATATAAACACTCCATCTTCCCCATATTCTGGGCATTTAGTTACCATTAGAAAAAATGCTGACGCAAGTTTTGTTCCAGGTGCTGTTTTTAATATTTGAAGTGCTGGTCTTAATGTATGTGCTGTTGGGTGACATGCTCCAGAAACTATACCATCTGCATCTCCTACCTTAACCATCATTGTACCAAAATAAATTGGCTCTTTCATTATTTCTTTAGCTTTTTCAGGAGTCATTCCTTTAGCTTTTCTTAACTCATAAAATTTGTTTGAATATTCTCCAAATTTTTCACTTTTTAAAGGATTTATTATTGTTACTTTTGATACATCTATATTATTATCTAAAGCTATCTGTTTTACGTTTTCTTCATTTCCAATTAATACAGCTTTAGCAAATCCTTCTTCTTCAACATCTGCTGCTGCTTGTATAACACGTACATCTTCGCTTTCTGGTAATAATATGGTTTTAATATTTTGTCTAGCTTTTTCTTTCATTGTTTCAACAAAAGACATGTTTATTCCTCCCTATTATTATTTTACGATACTATTATATAAATTTTTAGGTAAAAGTACAATACTTTTTCTAAGAAATGTGATAAAATATGCTAAATTTATTATAAAATTAGAATTAAATAAGGGATTAATATTATGGAAATAACTTACACTATAGAAGAAAATAATAAAACTATAAAGCAAATTTTAAAAGAAAGACTGTTTATTTCGGATAGGCTTTTAACATTTCTAAAGAAAAACAGTTTAATTTTATATAATAATGACAAAATAACTAATTTAAATATATTAGCTAGATTAAATAGCACAGTTACAGTAGATTTAAATTTTGAAGAAGATAACAATAATATTGTACCTATAAAAATGGATTTAAAAATTATTTATGAGGATGAAGCTTTACTTATAATAGATAAGCCTGCTGGAATACCTGTTCATCCTTCTATTTTGCATTATACAAATAGTTTATCAAATGGTGTAAAATACTATTTTGATTCAATTAATTTAAAGAAAAAAATTAGACCTGTAAACAGATTAGATAGAAATACTTCTGGTATTGTTATATTTGCAAAAAACCAATACATACAAGAATGTTTAATACATCAAATGCAAACTAAGGAATTTAAAAAAACATATTTAGCAGTTGTTGAAGGTCATTTAAAAAAATTAAATGGAACTATTGATGCGCCAATTACTAGAAAGGAAAACAGCATTATAGAAAGATGTGTAGCAGAAAATGGAGAAAAATCAATTACGCATTATAAAGTCTTAAAACAAAATTTTGAAAAAAACTATGATATCGTAGAATGTTTATTAGAAACAGGTAGAACTCATCAAATTAGAGTGCATTTATCATATATAGGTCACCCTTTAATAGGCGACACTTTATATGGAAATAACTCTAAATATATTTCAAGACAAGCGCTACATGCATATAAAGTAGAATTTATACATCCTATAACTAATAAATTAACGCAATTTACTTCTGATTTACCTAAGGATTTTGTTTCTTTTATAATATAATTTATGTAACTAGCAATATATAATTAACTACGGTTTTTTGCTGATAATTGGCATATATTTACTTTTTTCTGAACGCATAACTATCCTCCAGTATGACTGAGGGATTACCCTGAAATTATTTAAAAGAGATAGCTAAAAAGCTATCTCTTATTCGCTAAAGTAAATCTATAAGCCGGGTTCTGTCTAGGACAGTCATTTATCTAGTACATATATTACTATATGTCTCAAGCCACCAAATTAAGAAGACGACGAGCAGTCTTATCCTTCTTGTCTCGGTGTTGCTCCAGATGGGGTTTACACTGACCCAGTATGTCACCATACCAGCGGTAGGCTCTTGCCCTGCCTTTTCATCCTTACCTAAAATAGGCGGTTATTTTCTGTTGCACTTTCCTTAAGGTTTCCCTCACTGGACGTTATCCAGCATCATTGCTCTATGGAGCCCGGACTTTCCTCGTACGCTACCTTTCGATATTGCTATACGCGACTGTCCAATTTACTTATACACGCAATATTATTATACTATATCTAAAATTAAAAATCAATTCCCATTATTCTAATCCTTGTATCTTTCCATAAAAAAATAATCAACATTTCTATTACTCTAACCCCTGTATTTCCTGCATAAAATTTTTGTAATTTATATAAAAAATATCTACATCCTTAACACTTGTACATCTTTGCAATTCTTTTAACAGTATATAAGTCTGGCTAACTCCTGCTGAATTTCTGGTGTTTATTTCTACATTATTAATAATATTGCCATACTCATTTATAGCATTTTCAAGCCTTTTATTTATTTCATCCCAATTTTTATCTTCTGTAAGAACATAAGCATTTAAAACTTGTACTTTAGTATCTAATAAATTTGTAAAAATATCATCTGCTACACTAGAACTATATTTGGGAAGTAGTGCATATAATTTTAATAAATTATTCATAGTATCTTTTTTGTTCTCGTCTTTAACGCTTTTGGTTGCATCATTAAGAAAAGTGTTAAATGAAAGTATATCTTCACTATTTATGTTTAACCCATTCATATCTAATGCAATTGTACTCCAAGAAGAATATAATGCTTCTAATAGCCCTTTAAGTAAATCCCAATCTGTTTTCTTATCTCTGCTTGTTAGGACTCCATTTTTCTCCATTGTCATTATACTTTGAGTCTGAGATGAATTTCCAGAATTTTGACTGTTACTTTCTGCCTTTCCTCCTTGTTGACTTAAGTCTCCTGAAGGTTGACTTTCTTGTTCTGTACTATTATTTTGCTTCTCATTATTATCGCTTTTGTTTGATTGTATATTTTTGCTAGACACTTTATAATTATCATACGAAAGATTATTTACAATATTTAATGTAGATATTAAATTATTATCCAAATATGATATTTCTTCTTTTACTTTGGATTTTAAATTATCTTGATTATTTTGGTTATTTTGATTAGAACATCCAGTTAAAGTAAAAAGTAATATAAACATCATAATACAATATATAATATATTTTAAACTCTTTCTCATATACAAAATTCATCCCTTCTAATTTTAATTAAACTATATATTTGAATAAATTTATAATCTTAATTTTAATATTGTTGCAGTCTTATTTAATTCTCTTTATTTAGAGTATAACTGTTACAACAAATCACATCTTTTTAAAATATTTTCTTATAATATTCTTGCCTAAAAAATTACATTTTATTCTAAGTATAGTTATAATAATATTGATTTATAATAATTTTATAAAAACAATATAAATTATAGAAAGGTATGTTTGATATTTACTATGGAAAGTACAGTTAGATTATATAGTTCCAAAATTGGAGAAATATTTAAATTCTTAAATAGTTTTTTTTACAATTATGAAGAAAATACAAAAATAGAAAGCTATGAAAATTCAGAAAATTTTAATAGCCCTAAAGCTTTTTCTGGTTCTAAATCTTTAACAAAAGATAAACAAGACAGTTATTCAAACAACAATTTTAATAAAAGCAAAAATAAATTAGCAAATGTAAATAAACGAACTTTAGAATGGGAAATAAACTTTCGCAACCCATTGGAAATTGCCGATATAATAGGCGCTCTTATTGAAAACAATGATAAATTTAATATAAATATGTGGGTCAGTATTGATGAAGGTTTATTTATAAATGTTACAGATTATAATGCAGATGAAATAATTAGATATTTATATGAAAGGTTTCCTTGGTAAAAAAGAGTTAATATACTTTTTAAAAATATATTAACTCTTTTTACTATTTAGCTCATAAAAGTAAAATTATACTTTTTATTTGTAACTATTTTTATATTCTATTAATTACAAGCAAATATTTTTATTCACTTTTCTTTTCTCTAGTCATTAATCTTGTAACTGCTTCATTTGGCTTTAAACCATTATATAAAACATCATACACAGCATTTACAATAGGCATTTCTATATTATACTTTTTTGCTAAAGCATGTGCAACATCTATATTATCAACACTTTCAATTGTCATACCAATTTCTTTTTTAGTTTCTTCAATTGTTAGACCTCTTCCTATACATCTTCCTGCTCGTCTATTTCTACTATGTTCGCTTAAACATGTTACAATTAAATCTCCTAAACCTGTTAATCCATAAAAAGTCTCTTTATTTGCTCCCATTGCAATACCTAAATTGGTTATCTCCTTCAAGCCTCTTGTAATAAGTGCTGCCAATGTATTATCTCCTAAATTTTGTTCCACTGCAATTCCTGCACAAAATGCAATTATATTCTTTAAAGCAGCACCCAATTCAACTCCTTTTACATCTGTACTTGTATAAATTCTTAAATGTTCATCCATAAAGGCATTTTGTATTGTATGCAAAACATCATCATTTTTTGAAGCAATAACAATTGCTGTTGGTATTTGTAAAGACACCTCTTCAGCATGACTTGGTCCACACAAAATTCCATATTTAACATTTGGCATCTCTTCTTCTACTATTTCACTTAAAGTATATAGAGTGTCTGTTTCAAAACCCTTTGAGCAAACAGCTAAAATTTGGTCTTTTACATACATCTTGTATTTCTTTATAGTTTCTCTTACAAATTTTGATGGTGTCACATGTAAAATAATATCTGAGTCTACTACTACTTCTTCTATATTTGTACTGCATAAAATATTTTCTGGCATCCTAGCATTTGGTAAGAACTTGCACTTTCTTTCATTATTTATTATATTTGCCTCTTCATCTGAAAAAGACCATATTGTTACATTATTACCTAAATTAGCAGCATGAATTGCTAATGCACATCCCCAACTTCCGCTTCCTATTATAGCTATTTTTTTCACTTTACTTTCTCCTTTTGTTTAAATTTTATAATATTAATTTTTATTTAATAAATAACAAAACTAAAATAATATTTAAATATACTATATAAATATTATATAGGTCAAAAATTTTTACCTGTAAAATTAATAAATATTATTTTAGTTTGCAATATTTCTATTTTTTTAAATTACTCTTTCAAATTATTATTTTAAATTACTTTTCTTAAAACTAATCTTATTTTCTTTTCCTGTAAATATTCTTTTTAAATTTTCTCTATGATTAAATAAAACTAATATAGCTATTATTATACTAAATATTAAATAGCTCCAATTATTTACTGGAACAATATAATTCTGTCCTATAAATACTACTAATACTGGGAATAATATTGCAGCTGCAATTGAACCTACAGATACCATTCTTGTAATAGCCATTAAGATTAAAGCAAATACTAAACATATTAATCCAATTTGCCAATTAATCATTAATAAAACTCCTAAAGATGTTGCAATTCCTTTTCCACCTTTAAATCCAAAGAAAATAGGAAATGTATGCCCTATAATTACAAATATACCTGCTAATTGTACAAGTAAAGCATCATCCAATCCATCTACAATGTTTCCTATTAATATAGCAATTAAAATAACAACTACACCTTTTAAAATATCACATAATAGAGTTATAACTGCTGCTTTAACTCCTATGCTTCTTAACATATTTGTAGTTCCTGCATTTCCACTTCCCTTTTCTCTTACATCAAATCCTGCCATCCTTTTACTAATAATAACTGAAAAATTAATACTTCCTACTAAATATGCAATAATTGCAATAATAATATATGCTGCCATAATTAATCTTCCTTTCTTACTTTATAATTTTTTAAATATAACTTATACAAATACTAAAAGTTATATTTTACATTTCCAACTTATTTTATAACAGTAACAAAAAAATAGCAAGACTATCTTACTATTTTTATTTATTATAACATTTTACAATTTATTTTCTTAAGCTATATTTTATTTTTACAACTTCTCATTATACCAGGTTAACATTTTTAACTGTATTTAATGGTACAACTTAATCTAATTTATAAGATTATATTTAAATTTTCCGCCTAACTATATATAATACTTACTTGTTATTATTCATCCTTTTCATTTCTTTCCCTTACAATCATTCTAATTGGTGTTCCTTCTAATCCAAATTCTTTCCTTAATTGGTTAACCAAATATCTCTCATATGAAAAGTGAAATAGTTTCTTATCATTTACAAATACTACAAATGTAGGAGGCTTTGTTGAAGCTTGAGTCATATAATATATTCTTAATCTTTTACCTTTATCTGTTGGTGGTTGTACTATTGCTATAGCCTCATTTAATACTTGATTTAGTACAGATGTAGAAACTCTTAATGCATTTTGGTTTGCAACATTATTAATTATATTAAATAGCTTATCAACCCTTTGACCAGTTTTTGCAGAAATAAATATAATTGGCGCATATGACAAATATGATAGTTTATTATATACTTCTTTCTTATATTTCTCTAATGTTCCATTTTCTTTTTTGTATTCATCCCACTTGTTTACTACAATTATAATTCCCTTTCCTGCTTCATGTGCTTCTCCTGCAATTGTTGCATCTTGAGCAGTTATTCCCTCGTTTGCATCTATCATAAGTAAACATACATCTGCTCTTTCTACAGCAAGAAGTGTTCTCATTATGCTATATTTTTCTAAATTATCTTCTATCTTGCTTTTTCTTCTTATCCCTGCAGTATCAATAAAAATATATTTACCATATTCATTTTCAAACTCAGAATCTATTGCATCTCTAGTTGTTCCAGCAATATTACTTACTATAACTCTGTTTTCACCTAAAATTTTATTTACTAATGAAGATTTTCCTACATTTGGTTTTCCTATAATTGCTACTTTTATTGTTAAGTTGTCTTCATCTTTTTCTTCCTCAGTTGGAAGTGCTTCGTATATTGCATCTAATACATCTCCAATACCTTTTGCATTTGCTGCAGATACAGGGTATGGATCTCCTAACCCTAAATTATAAAATTCGTAAAGTTCTGCTGGTTCTTTTCCGTAAGAATCAGATTTATTGCAAACTAAAATTACTGGTTTCTTAGATTTTCTAAGCATTAAAGCAATATCTTCGTCTGCTGCTGTAACCCCTTGTCTTATATCTGTTATAAATATAATAACATCTGCTAGATTAATTGCAATGTTTGCTTGTCTTCTCATTTGAGACAAAATAACATCATCTGACTCTGGTTCTATTCCACCTGTATCTATTAAAGTAAAGTCTCTATCCCTCCAGTTTGCATCTGCCGTAATTCTGTCTCTTGTAACACCTGGAATATCTTCTACTATAGAGATTCTTTTTCCAACTATATAATTAAAAAAAGTAGATTTTCCTACATTTGGTCTACCTATTATTGCTACTGCTGGTTTTGACATATTTCTTCTCCTTTCATAAAAAATACGTTCGTACGTCGCTCTTATTATTTTACTATACATAATACAAAATAGCAAGTTAATTCTTGCTATTATATACTTTGGGCACTATTCATATATATTTTCTTTTTTTATCCATACAGAAACACTGCCTCCATTACAATAAAATATTCCATTTCCTTCACTATCTACATATACAGTTTCTTTTAAATTCCCAGTACAATCATATAAAATAGAATTTGCAAGTCTCATTCCAACATTCATTTGCTTAGCGCCACCTGCTCCGTCCGACATTATAACAGCCATTCCAGAATCTGTATGCTCATAATCTCCTGTTAAAGTCCAACCTATAATATTAGGGTGATCAAAGTAATCTCTTAATTCTCCATATGCAAAATACTTTCTTGCCATTATTAATTTTTCTAGTATTCCTTTTTTATCTCCAATACCATTATGTGGTATTCCATAATAATCTCCATAAAATATACAAGGAAGTCCAAATTTTCTTAGTAAAATAATCGCATAAGCTAAAGGTTTAAACCAGTCCTGTACCCAAGAAAACAAAGATTGTCCTGGCTGTGTATCATGATTATCTACAAAAGTTACTGCCATATCTGGATTTGCTTTTACTAAACTATTGTCTAATATAGTTCTCATGTCAAAATTTCCACCACTATTCGAAGCATTAAAGAAATTATAGTGAAGCGGAACATCAAATAATCTCATAACTCCATTTGTTTCTTTTATATAATTTTGAAGTGACATTAAATTTGTTGTCCAATATTCTCCAACCGCTGTAAGGTCTTTTCCAGTTTGACTTCTTAAAGTCTTTAACCATTTTTCCAAAAAATCTGCTCTTATATGTTTTACAGCATCTAATCTAAATTCATCTATATTTGTTGTTTCTAAATACCATTTTCCCCATTTTACTAATTCGTCAGATACATCTACATTATTAAAATCTATGTCACATCCCATTAAATAATCATAATTTCCATTTTCTTTATCTACATCGTTATCCCAATGCTTTCCATAAAATTTAAAAATACCATGCTTTTTTTCTTTATCGTCCCAATCTGTACCATGAAAATGAGTCCAATTCCATTTAAAATCTGAATACATATTATTTCTTGCATCAAAATTATATTTAGTCCATGCTTCTATAAGTTTTGGCTCAGATATATCTACATTTCTATTGTTTCCCATCTCTTCTGTTGCCATAACTTCTTCTTTATCATCTGCACCCATTCTATGATTAAACACAATATCTGCTATAACAGAAAGCCCATTACCTTTTAAAGTCTTTATTGCATCTATATATTCCTGTTTCGTACCATATTTAGTTTCTATACTTCCCTTTTGGTTAAATTCGCCTAAATCATATAAGTCATAAACAGCATAACCTGTATCATTTTTTCCACCTATACATTTATATGCCGGTGGTAGCCATATAGAAGTTATACCTATCGTTTCTAAGTAACTCGCTTGTGTTCTTACTTTTTCCCATAATTTACAATCTGGTGGTAAATACCATTCAAAATATTGCATCATTGTTTCATTTATTTTACTCACAAGCATTCAACTCCAATTCTATAAAATTTTATACTTAAAAATTACATTATTAAATTAATACACCTTTTTATCTGATAATTTAATATTATCAATATGTAATCTTCCCATCTAAAAGGTCATCTTGTTCAATCCAATCTTCTACATTTATTTCATCATATTCTGTATCATTTTGTCCTCTTACTATTACTTTAGAAATTCCTGCATTTATAATAAGCTTTTTACACATCTGACATGAATTTGCCCCTGGCTCAAACTCCCCAGTATCTACTCTATAAACTACTAAATATAAAGTTCCTCCAATCATATCTTTTCTTCTTGCACTTATAATAGCATTTTGCTCAGCATGAACACTTCTACAAGCATCATAACCAGCATGTCTTAAATCTGGAAATAACTTTTTCTTTGTACAAAAACCTAAATCTATACAATTTTTTCTTCCTCTTGGTGCTCCATTATAACCTGTAGCAATTATTTCATCATTATTAACAATAATACATCCAACTTTTTTTCTTAAACATGTACTTCTATCTGCTACAGTTTTTGCTACATTTAAATAATAATTTGTTTTATCTATTCTATTTGTCATCTCTTCCCCCTATTTCTAATCCCCTAAACGTGCATATTTAAAGAAGACGAATATTTTGCAAATTCATAAGTCATTATATTTCATTCTCCTTCCACATAACTTTTAGATTATGTAATTTTATACTTGCATTAATATTATAATGTATAAAATTAAAAAAATCTATATAACATAGTAATTTTATTGATTTATTATTGTAGGTTTGTCAAACATATGTCACACTTTTTTGAAATTAATACTGTTTGAAGTA
>OIZB01000062.1_pt1 | contig 107732 bp, 111 predicted proteins | sample 1588401 | NCBI WGS metagenome assembly OIZB01 (sample SAMN03283270) | human gut metagenome | biome: human-associated habitat; material: feces | host: Homo sapiens | place: USA | collected 2013
CCCTTGACCCTGACCAGGGGCGTGCCCCTGGACCTTTTGCTCGCTTCGCTCGGTGTTGACTTTTACTTTATGCTTGTGATTTACTCGGTTTGGCTATGCCATTCCTCACTCCTCACTCCTCACTTTAACCGAGAAGTTTATCCGCAATGGAATCCAGCCAGCCGCCCTCGACTTCTTCTATCTCACCGTTATCACAAGCTTTCGCAAACTTCGGGTCTATAGGCATTTTCGCCACAGCGTCGATACCAAACTTCACTGCCGCTTCGTCCACATGGCTCTCACCATAGATATTATGCTTCTTTCCACAATCAGGACACTCAAAATATGACATATTCTCCACTATTCCAAGCACCGGTACTTTCATCATATCCGCCATATGCACCGCTTTCTCGACTATCATGGAAACCAATTCCTGTGGCGAAGTGACGATAACTATGCCGTCAACCTTAATGGATTGAAAAACTGTCAGTGGCACGTCGCCTGTTCCAGGCGGCATATCTATAAACATCACGTCAACGTCGTTCCATGCCACATCTGTCCAAAACTGCTTCACTGCACCTGCGATAACAGGGCCACGCCATACAACAGGGTCAGTTTCATTTTCAAGAAGCAGATTAAGGCTCATTATCTCAATACCGGTCTTGCTCACCGCAGGGATAATGCCATACATATTGGTATTAGCTCTCTCGTGGATATTAAACGCTGTCGGTATAGACGGGCCTGTTATGTCAGCGTCCAGCACAGCGGTCTTAAAACCACGTCTTTGTGCCGTTACTGCAAGCATACTTGTCACCAAAGACTTGCCTACGCCACCCTTTCCACTCATTACTGCATATACCTTTTTCACAGAGCTCGCAGCATTAAGCTCCTCTTTCAAGCTCTTTTTATCAGAGCATTTTGAAGCACAGTTTTCGCAATCATGTGTGCAGCCTTCGCTCATAGAATCATTCCTTTCAAGGCATTTACACCTTTATTTACTATGTTAAGTATATCACTTTGACCGTGAAAAGTCAACCAATACTGACTTTTCACCCAAAGCACTGCTGCCGCATAAAATAAAACAGCCCTGCACCTTGTAACAAAATAGATACTTTGGTATAATACCCCGATAATAAGGCAATAATAGGAACAAGCAGGAGCAAAAGCCTGCAAATCAAGGCGAAAGCCCATAGAATAGGAGTGTTTACAAGTGACTGTACACAGGGGCGATATATATTATGCAGATCTCAGCCCAGTGGTAGGCTCAGAGCAAGGCGGTATGCGACCGGTGCTGATAGTACAAAATGACATAGGCAATAAGCATTCACCCACAGTGATAGCAGCGGCAATAACGAGCCGCCTTGACAAAGCGAAACTGCCGACACATATAGAAGTTGGCGGTGGCACCTGCGGACTAGCGAAAGATTCCGTGGTATTGTTGGAACAGATCCGTACATTGGACAAGAAAAGGCTAAAGGAGAAAATGGGAACACTTGACGTAAGCTCCATGTCCGCAGTAAATTCGGCATTATCAATAAGCTTTGGATTAAAGCTCTAGTTAAATGAGGAATGAGGAGTGAGGAATGACAACGTCAAACCGAACAAATCACAAACACCAAATAAAGAACAAAAGATAAAGCGGTGTCGGAGTGAAAACTCTGCACCGCTTTACTATCCAAAAAAAAATCCGTAGGGGCGGTCAAAAACCGCCCTTCTAAAAATCATATCAAACCTATCCGAGAATATCAGAGTGTAGCAATAATAATTCCTCACTTCTCACTCCTAGTTCCTCACTAACCACGACCCTGTGAAAAGGCAGATTGTAAGCCGCATAATCAGTTATGCCCTTGCCCTGATTAGGATTAGCCTTTGAGTAAACAGCGTCACAACAGAATAATACAACAAGTATCACGCACGCCGCAAACCTTGCCTTGAATGGTATCTTCTTCAAAAGATCATCAAAAAACGGTGCCATGATGTATATTCCTGCACAGCCTGCAAAGCCAAATATCAACGCTCCCTCAAGACATATCCTGCCATTGATGTTGCAGAAATATCCCGTGTAATCCCAATATTTCATGTGCTTGAACGTTTCAAGATACCAGCTCGTTACGTATTCGACCACCGAGCATAACCCCACGACAAGGAAAAAAGTCGCCACATGGTGGTCTATGAACCGCTTCAGCAGTATGATACCGCACACACCGCCAAAACCATATATAGGAAGCCATGGGCCAAACATGGTTCCTCGATTGACGAAAACTCCGTCCTCAACGATGTGTATGCCCACTTCCCATATCCAACCTATAAATGCGAATATGAAAAACAGCAGTATATACGTCATGAGTGTATAGTTTCTGTGATAGTCACGGTGAACTATAGTCTTGTTGGCAAATCGGCTGAAATGCGCCTTTCTGTCTACCGCAAGACCGGGGTATTGCTCAAATTCCCGCAGATCGTCAAGCGTCAGCGTTCTCTCCATTATTCACCGCCCCCATTCTCATTATTTTCAGGCACTTTTATCGTGCATATCGGTATGCTTCTAACAATGTCAGGATTTTCGCCCTTTTGTGCAGCTTCCTCAGCCATAAGCTCTTCCAGAAGGTCAAGGTCAAGCAGCTTGTCATTAAGCTCCTCATAGCCCTCTATCTTGTTCTTGATAGCCTCACGCCTTAGCTGTAAATACACCTCTGCGTCTATCGCCGTTGTATATGGGTTAGACCAGAAAACTCCCACCGCACCGAACGATATGCTCGAAAGCAGTGTCCAGCCTATCATAGAAAGATCCACCTTGAAAAGCTGCCACTTGTATCCCCTAGTCATGGCGATAGAAAGCTTTATTGCCTTTCTCGTCTTGATGTTAGGGTTTTCCGCACATATGAACGGCACCATTGAATAGGCATAATGTTTTATAGGATATCCCACGATAGTAAACGCCCATAAGGTCTGATATATGCTGGTTACAAACATAGTCCTTGCGGGGTGAAGCGTTCTCTCGCGGAAAAGAAAGCCTAGTCTGCCTATCTTCGTTTTCTTGTATGTGTGATTTTCAAGGAAAAATCTTCTCTCACATACCCAAAGCACATTCACTATGAATATGGTGAACATCAACTGGAAAATAAAATACACGAATGAAACTATAGTATCCCATGTGGATTTTTTTCCTAAAACATTCATTATCGCCGTAAGCAATGAAAACTGATAGGAATTAGAGCTTGTTGCACTGTCAAAATAAACCGAAGCAGAGGCTGTAAAATTATTGAGCCTGTCATTAAGATAGGTCTGTGCCTTTTCCTTTGCATTTCGGCTAAAAGAAAAAGCGTCTGCCAGTGCTTCCAGATTAGAAGTGTCGTTTGATGAACCAAAGAACGTGACTTCCTTTAAATTTAGCCCGTCAACTCCGTATTTTTTATAAGCGTCCAGCCACTTTTTTACAGTGTCAGGATTATCTATCTGCCACTTGTCACTGACCTGTTCTGCCGTAAGACCATTTTTAACCATATCCTCAATGATCTCTTCCTTATCTTCGGCGTCATATTTAAGATCAGCAACGTGAGAATTATCATAGCTTGACATATTCTGCGTGGTCGAGCCATATTCTCCTGCAATAAATACCATTATAAAGCACACTGCTATGCAGGCGATATAATTTCGCTTCACCCTGCCTTTAGCCGACTGCTTTATTTTTTTTCGGTCAAGCTTTATGACCACCGGCTTATCTTCATTTTTCTTCATCTAAAACTATGCCCCGACGGGACATATCCTCCCTTCACACATACCACTTAACAAAACACTACATAATCAACAATAAATCGACTATTTAATTATATCTTTTTTTTGTGAATATGTCAACGATTTTGAGATCAAAACAAGCTTATTTTAAGATAGTTTTAAGTTTACGTTTAAAACGCCAAACTTTTTTTGCATATTTTCATCTGCAATGTAGAAAATAACATCAAATGACGATATTCATTAATAGGAGTGATAAAATGAAAGCCACTAAGCTTATGAAAACCTCACCCTCTGTCATCTCTTTCGCAGCCATAGGCGGCAAGAAAGAAAACGAAGGACCTTTGGGCGACTATTTTGACAAAATAAATGACGATCCCTATTTATCCACAGATAGCTTTGAAAAGGGCGAAAGTCAGCTTCAAAAGCAGGCAGTGCTTCACGCTTTGGATAAAGCCGCCCTCTCCCCCGAGGATATAGACGTGCTTTTCGGCGGTGACCTGCTAAATCAATGTGTCGGCACTACCTATGGCGTAAGAGCCTTTGAAATGCCCTTTCTCGGCATTTACGGAGCCTGCTCCACCATGGCGGAGGGACTTCTCCTCGCCTCTCTTTTCGTTGACAACGACCTGGCAAAAAAAGCAATGGCGGTCACATCTTCCCACTTCTGCACCGCTGAAAGACAGTACCGCTTTCCCCTCAACTACGGTGGACAGCGCACTCCCACATCTCAGTGGACAGCCACAGCCTCAGGCTCATTGGTGGTTGCCCCCTCGGACAAGCCTCCCTACATCAGGGGCTGTACTATCGGAAAAATAGTTGACTTGGGCGTGAGCGACGCCAACAACATGGGTGCAGCCATGGCACCTGCAGCCTTTTCCACAATTAGCACATTTTTCACCGACACAGGCATGACCCCCTCCGACTTCGATTATATCGTCACAGGCGACCTTGGCAAAGTTGGAAGCCGTATTCTCTGTGAGCTTTTCGAGCGTGAAAATATAAATATCCGTGACAATCATAAAGATTGCGGCATGATGCTCTATGACTTTGACGAGCAGGATATCCACGCAGGGGGAAGCGGCTGCGGGTGTGCAGGAAGCGTTCTGTGCGGCTATTTTCTCCCGAAGCTCCGTGCAGGTGAAATAAAAAATATCCTCTTTGCTGCCACGGGTGCGCTAATGTCACCAACAGTAAATCAGCAAGGGGAATCTATCCCCTCTATCTCACATCTCGTGTGGCTGTCAGGGGAAAAAGATATGAAAGGAGCAAACTAATGGACTATCTATGGGCTTTTCTTATAGGAGGTCTTTTTTGTGCCATAGGACAGGTGCTTATGGACTTCACAAAACTGACCCCCGCACGAATACTGGTGGCATACGTCACAGGCGGCGTTCTTCTGGGTGCGCTGGGACTTTATAAGCCACTTATAGACCTCGCTGGCTGTGGCGCAACTGTACCTCTCACGGGCTTCGGCTATCTTCTCTATAACGGTGTCCGTGAACAGATAGATAAAATAGGCTTCCTAGGCATTTTCACAGGGGGACTTACCGCCTCCGCCGCAGGCATAACTGCAGCCATGACATTCGCCTTTATCTTTTCGCTTTTCTTTAAAAGCTCAGCAAAAGAATAGTTTTATCTTGACAAACCCCAAACCCAGTGGTATTATAAAGATATGTAAATTGGGGGTGCAGAATAATGTACAAACAGATATATCCCGTCATAGGCGACGAAAAAAACCTGCCCTTTTATGTGGTAGGTCTGGGACTTGAAAGCTGGCAGTTTCCAATAAAACGTGCAGATGGCTACGAGTACCCACAAATATTTTTGTCACGCTCAGGGGAGGGCGAGGTCATAATAAACGGAGAAACCACAAAAATACCGCCCGATACTGTTTTCTATATCCCCCCATTCTGTCCACATGAGTATCATGCGCTAAGCGATGCGTGGTATCTGGATTGGATAGCCTTTTCCGGCTCACAGGTCATTCCCCTCTTGGAGCAGTGGAAGCTTAATAAGTTCACCGCCATTCAAGGGGTAGATATGGACAGATTACGCCGTATCATAACACGCATCTACTATACTCTGAAAAGTGATAAGCTTTATGGCAATCATTACGCTTCAGCACAGCTTTACGACTTTCTTATAGAATATCGTAAAATAGCTGATAACAGGCTTTCGTCATTTTATACCGCACAATCTGTTGCCTTGGCAGACGTATTGCAGTATATTGAAGAGCATTATCCGGAGCAAATAAAGCTTAACGAGCTTGCAAAAATCGCAGGAGTATCCGAGCAGCACTTATGCAGACTTTTTAAGAAAAAATTTCAGCTCAGACCTATGGAGTATCTTGCGCAAGTAAGGGTACAGCACGCAAAGGATCTGCTTGTGTATTCCAACAAGACCATAGGCGAGATATCAGATGAAACGGGCTTTCAGGACGGATCCTATTTTTCTGTGGTATTCAAACGGTATGAAAATATGACTCCGGGAGAGTATCGGAGAATAAAGGTGTAGGCTAAGTGAGGAGTGAGGAATGGCATAGCCAAACCTAGCAAAGAGCCACTACCAAGTAGAAGAAACACAAACTAAAGCAAATAACAAAGCGGTGTCGGAGTAAAAAACTCTGCACCGCTTTTACTATCTCATTTTACAACCCCACCCCGCAAAGAGCGAAGCGATTTTGCGGCGGTAGAATTTGCGAACAAAAAAAGAGCGGTCAAAACCGCCCTTTTAAAATCATATAAAACCTATCCGAGAATATCAGAGTAAAAGCAAGAATAATTCCTCACTCCTAACTCCTCACTACTTAGAAAGCAGCTTCTTTATTCTCTCCATAGCCTCAACAGTTCTGTCCTTGTCACCAAAAGCAGTAAGTCTGAACCAGCCCTCACCGTTCTTGCCAAAACCTGCACCAGGTGTGCCAACAACATTTGCGTTCTCAAGAAGATAATCAAAGAACTCCCATGAACCCATGTTGTTAGGGCATTTCAGCCAGATGTATGGTGAGTTCTTGCCGCCTGTGTACTTGATACCAAGCTCGTCAAGTGTGGAAGCCATTACCTTTGCGTTGTTCTGATAGTATTCAATGTTTGCTCTTGTCTGTTTCTGACCCTCCTCAGTGAATACAGCCGCAGCAGCACACTGAACAGGATATGATACACCGTTAAACTTTGAGCCTTCACGTCTGCCCCAAAGCTGAGCAATAGATACTTCACTGCCGTCAGATGCCTTAACAACAAGCTCGTGTGGGATAACTGTATATCCGCATCTCATTCCTGTAAAGCCTGCTGTCTTTGAAAGTGAGCACATCTCGATAGCACATTCCTTTGCACCCTCAACAGCAAAAATGCTTCTTGGTACGTCCTTTTCTGTAATGAATGCCTCGTATGCAGAGTCGTAAATGATGATAGCGTTGTTCTTCTTTGCATAGTCTATCCAAACTTTAAGCTGCTCCTTAGTGTAAACAGAACCCGTTGGATTGTTAGGTGAGCAAAGATAAATAATGTCGCACTTTACGTTCTCGTCAGGCATAGCCGCAAAGTTGTTCTCCTCGTTTGAATCAGCATAAATTACCTTTCTGCCGTTCATAAGGTTCGTGTCAACATAAACAGGATATGCAGGGTCTGTGATAAGCACTACATTGTCGTTACCGAAAATGTCAACAATGTTTCCGCAGTCAGACTTTGCACCGTCGTTTATCCTGATGTCGTCAGCAGGAATGTCAACACCGAAACTCTTGTAGTAGCCTGCAACAGCCTCTTTCAGGAAGTCATATCCTGCACCGCTGTCCTCATAGCCCTTGAATGTTTCCTTGACGCCCATTTCGTCAGCGCCCTTTTTCATCGCCTCAACAACGCACTTTGCGATAGGCTGAGTAACGTCGCCGATACCCATTCTGATGATGTCAGCCTCAGGGTGAGCCTCAGTGAAAGCCTTTACCTTCTTGGCAATGTTTATAAAAAGATAATTCTTTTCCAGCTTGAGAAAATTTTCGTTGATACTTGGCATAATTCCAACTCCTTTTCATTTTTGCGACCCAAAGTTTCACGGGTCAAACTTATAAAACGCACACAGCCGCAAAGCACATTCAAAACGCTCTGCGGCTGCCGCTTTTTTAACGCAGTGTCCGCTGCGAAATTTACATTACGATGTGACCTGAGAATACTGTTACAGCGTCGCCTGTAAGATATACAGCCTCGTCTGTGTATCTTATCTTAAGAGTGCCTCCCTTAAGTATAACAGATATTTCCTCGTCCTTTTTGCAGAATCCGTTAAGAACAGCCGCAACTGCTGCTGCACAAGCACCGGTGCCGCAAGCCCAAGTTTCGCCGGAGCCTCTCTCCCATACTCTCATCTTGAGTGTGTGGTCATCGATCACCTTGATGAACTCAGCGTTCACTCTCTCAGGGAATATCTTGTCATGCTCGAACTCAGGACCTACCTTGTCAATGTCAAGGCTGTCAACATTGTTCATGAATACAACAGCGTGTGGGTTGCCCATTGAAACGCAGGTGATGTTGTAGTCATTTCCTGCAATGTTCACCTTTCTGTCAACTACCCTGCCGTTCTCGTCAGGCTCAAGGTCAACAGGAACAAGGTGAGGAGCAAGAATAGCCTTGCCCATGTTTACAGTCGCACCGCTAACCTCACCGTAGTGACGGATAAGTGAAACTGTCATGATTCCCGAAAGTGTTTCGATAGTCATTTCGTCCTTGTCAACAATGCCGTTATCTCTCATGAACTTAGCAACGCATCTGATACCGTTTCCGCACATCTTGCCCTCAGAACCGTCAAGATTGAACATTCTCATCTTAGCGTCTGCGACCTTTGAACGGCAGATAAGGATAACACCGTCGCCGCCGATACCGAAGTGTCTGTCAGACAGATTGAGTGCCAGACCCTCAGGATTGTCTATTCTCTGGTCAAAGCAGTTGAAGTAGATGTAGTCATTGCCGCAGCCCTGCATCTTTGTGAACTCAAATGTCTGCTTTTCAGTTCTCATGTTGTTGATATCAACTATCTCAGTAGTTGACTCAGTGTATTTACTTCTGATAGATGCCGCAATAGCGTTTGCAGTGTCGATAGAAGTCAGACAAGGAATGTTCCACTCAACTGTCTTTCTTCTTATCTTAACAGAATCTCTTGTAGGTATTCTTCCCTTTGAAGAAGTGGAGATAACATAAGCTATCTTTCCGCTCTCGATAAGTGTAAGAGTGTTGTTGTCCTCGTTCTCGTGTATCTTTGCCACTACCTCAGCGTCAATGCCGTGCTCGTGAAGCACCTTAGCAGTGCCGTTTGTAGCGTATATCTTAAATCCAAGATCAGCGAACATCTTAGCCGTCTGTGGTATCTCGCCCTTGTCAGAATCTCTGACAGTGATGAATACTCCGCCCTTCTTGCCAAGCTTGTAGCCAGCAGCAGTAAGGCCCTTATACAGTGACTCTTCAAGAGAATTAGAAACTGCAAGTACCTCACCTGTTGACTTCATCTCAGGTCCAAGGTGGTTGTCAACGCCGATAAGCTTCTCGAATGAGAATACAGGAACTTTAACGGCAACATATGGTGAATTTCTGTAAAGACCAGTGCCGTAGCCCATGTCTTTCAGCTTCTCGCCAAGCATACACTTAGTTGCAAGGTCTACCATAGGAACGCCCGTTACCTTAGAGATATAAGGGATAGTTCTTGAAGAACGTGGGTTTACCTCGATAACATATATCTCGTCATGGTATGCAATATACTGAATGTTTACAAGACCCTTTGTGTTAAGAGCGATAGCAAGCTTCTTTGAGCACTCGATAATTCTGTTTATCAGGCTATCAGAAACGTTCCATGCAGGATAAACCGCAATAGAGTCGCCTGAGTGGATACCTGTTCTCTCGATATGCTCCATGATACCAGGGATAAGGATATCCTCGCCGTCACAGATAGCGTCTATCTCAAGCTCAGTACCCATAAGGTACTTGTCTATAAGTACAGGGTTCTCTATTCCCTGGTCGAGAATGATAGCCATGTATTCCTTGATATCGTCATCGTTGAATGCGATTATCATGTTCTGTCCGCCGAGAACGTAAGACGGTCTCATAAGAACAGGATAGTGTATCTTATTTGCAACTTCAAGAGCCTCGTCACAAGTCATGACAGTGAAGCCCTGCGGTCTTTTTATCTTAAGCTGTTCAAGCAGTTCGTCAAATCTCTCTCTGTCCTCAGCAGCGTCGATAGCGTCAGGAGGAGTACCCAGAATGTTTACACCATGTTCAGCCATGTGCTTTGTGAGCTTGATAGCAGTCTGTCCGCCGAATGCCACAACAACGCCAACAGGCTTTTCAACTCTGATGATGTTCATAACGTCCTCGTCAGTAAGAGGCTCGAAATAAAGTCTGTCAGCAGTATCAAAGTCAGTTGAAACAGTTTCAGGGTTGTTGTTTACGATAACAACGTCATAGCCCTTTTCTTTCAAAGCCCATACGCAGTGAACTGACGCATAGTCGAACTCGATACCCTGACCTATTCTGATAGGACCTGAACCGAATACTATAACAGTCTTTCTGTCATGACCCCTGTTTGCAATGAACTCGCTTGCCTCGTCCTCGTTGTCATATGTTGAGTAGAAGTAAGGTGTCATAGCCGCAAACTCAGCCGCACAGGTATCAACCATTTTAAATACAGCATGAACAGGCTTTTCTATCTTCTTGCCTGTTATCTTCTCGATGACCTTATCAGTATAGCCTATCTTCTTAGCTTCAAGATAAGTTTCCTCATTGAAGTCATTCTTGAGCGTCTTTTCCATGTCGATAAGCTTGCAAAGCTTGTAGAGGAACCACTCGTCTATCTTAGTGATGCTGTGTATCTCATCAACAGAAACTCCACGTCTGAGAGCCTCGTATACAACGAAAAGTCTTTCGTCTGTGCAGTCAGAAAGTCTGTCATGGATAGTCTTGTCATCAAGGTCAAGCATCTTAGGTGAGATAAGGCAGTCATGACCTATCTCAGCTCCTCTTACAGCCTTCATTATAGCCTGCTCAAAAGTAGAGCCGATAGCCATAACTTCACCTGTAGCCTTCATCTGTGTACCAAGCTCACGCTTAGCATAAACGAACTTGTCGAAAGGCCACTTAGGGAGCTTAACAACAACATAGTCAAGGGCAGGCTCAAAGCAAGCATAGGTCTTGCCTGTTACAGCATTCTTTATCTCGTCAAGAGTATATCCGATAGCTATCTGAGCTGCGACCTTAGCGATAGGATAACCTGTCGCCTTAGAAGCAAGTGCGGAAGAACGTGAAACTCTAGGGTTTACCTCGATAACAGCATACTCGAAGCTATCAGGGTTAAGAGCGAACTGACAGTTACAGCCACCCTCTACTTTAAGAGTATCGATTATCTTCAAAGCTGCGGAACGGAGCATCTGATATTCCTTATCAGCCAGCGTAACAGCAGGAGCGATAACGATAGAGTCGCCTGTGTGAACACCAACAGGATCAAAGTTCTCCATTGAGCAAACAGTGATAACGTTGCCCTTAGCATCTCTCATTACCTCGAACTCGATCTCTTTCCAGCCTGCGATACATTTCTCAACAAGCACCTGAGTGATAGGTGAAAGATAAAGACCGTTTCTTGTGATCTCTTTCAGTTCTTCTTCATCATTAACTATACCGCCGCCTGTACCGCCAAGTGTAAAAGCAGGTCTGATGATAAGAGGATAACCGATACCAGGCTGATTAGCGAAGTCTACAGCGTCCTCAACAGTATTAACGACCTTAGACGGGATACATGGCTGACCGATAGACTCCATAGTGTCCTTGAACATCTGTCTGTCCTCAGCCTTGTCGATAGTTTCAGGGTTAGCACCAAGAAGCTTTACATTATACTTGTCAAGGAATCCCTCCTTAGCAAGCTGCATAGAAAGCGTAAGACCCGTCTGACCGCCAAGGGTAGAAAGCAGGCTGTCAGGGCGTTCTTTTTTGATAACTCTCTTAACAGTTTCAAGAGTAAGCGGCTCAATGTATATCTTGTCAGCCATAGCATTGTCCGTCATGATAGTAGCAGGGTTAGAGTTTATAAGAATAACCTCCAGACCCTCCTGCTTGAGCGCACGGCAAGCCTGTGTACCTGCATAGTCAAACTCAGCAGCCTGACCTATAACGATAGGACCCGAGCCGATAACGAGAACTCGTTTTATATCTTTATTTAAAGGCACTTAAATTCAATCCTTTCTGAAAAGTTTAGAGAAACGCTGAAAGTGAGGAGTGAGGAGTGAGGAGTTATCCCTTCTCACACTCTCGAAAACCGCACCCAGCAGCCCTCTGTGTTAAAGCTTAACGACCTCAGTAAAACATAATGTAGGGGCGAACAGCGTTCGCCCGTTCACTATCACGACCGCCCCATATAAAAGCCGCTCGAATAATGAACACTACAATAGTCATATCAAACACATTCCGTCAGCCACGGGCGAACACTGTTCGCCCCTACTGTTGCAGAAACTGAGATCAATAATTTCTATACTTCAAAAAATCAGAGCTTATTTCTTGTTAGTGTCAATGAGCGCAATAAACTCATCAAACAAGAAATCAGTATCATGCGGACCACCACAAGCCTCTGGGTGGAACTGTACAGAAAATGCAGGCTCGTTGAGATATCTGATACCCTCACAAGTGCCGTCATTGGCATTTACATAAAGCGCCTTTGCTTCACCCTCAGGGAGCGAATCGTTCTCTACTGCATATCCATGGTTCTGTGATGTTATGTAAACTCTGCCTGTTTCAGTGTTCTCAGCAGGCTGGTTCGCACCTCTGTGACCATACTTCAGCTTGTGTGTCATCGCACCATGTGCAAGTGCCAAAAGCTGATGGCCCAAACAAATTCCAAAAGTAGGTATCTTCATCTCAGAAAGCTTTTTAAGCTCCTCGATTATCTCCACATTCTCCGCAGGATCTCCAGGTCCATTTGAAAGCATTATGCCGTCAGGTGCAAGCTCCTTTATCCTCTCTGCCTTTGTGTATGCAGGAACAACAGTTACCTCGCAGCCTCTCTTGACAAGCTCTCTTCCAATGTTGTGCTTTGCACCAAAATCGTAAAGCACTACCTTTCTCTTGACCTCGCCCTCAGGCTCGAATGTTTTCTCCTCCGAGCAGGTCGTGTTCTTTACAGCCTCAACTATCGTGTAGTTCTTCAGATCTGTCAGTCCGAAACTTGAACCCTCAGGAACGATCTTTCCGTTCATAACACCCGACTCACGAACTATCTTTGTGAGCTGACGAGTGTCGATACCGTAAAGACCTACGATGTTATGCTGCTTTAAAAAAGTGTCAAGATCACCCTCACAACGGAAGTTGCTAGGCTCTTGACACCAATCTCTAACAATATAAGCTTTAACATGAGGACATTCACTTTCAAAATCCTCAGGAATAACGCCATAGTTACCAATTAACGGAAATGTCTGAACAACTATCTGTCCGTAGTAACTAGGGTCAGTAAGTGTTTCGAGATAGCCTGTCATAGCCGTAGTAAAAACAATTTCGCCAATAGCTTCGCCAGCTGCGCCGAAACTTTTACCCTCGAAAATAGTACCGTTCTCCAAAATCAGATACGCCTTCTGCACTATAAGCTCCTCCTTTTTCACGCAAATTTTTACGATTACTATTATAACACAACCGCCTGCCTTTGTAAAGGCTTTTAACACTTTTTTTAGTTTTTATTTTTCAGTGTAAAATAAAAAACGAGCAGACTGAAGTCCACTCGTAAAAACCTTATTCCGCAGCTGCAGATACAGCCCCGCTTCTCTGTTCACGTTCTCTGAAAATAAGTCCGAAGACGAATCTAACTATCGGACCTGCAAAGAAAAGCTGCCAGCAAAGAGCCATAGGAAAGTTCATAGCCGTTGTTTCTAACCATACCGCAATAACTTCCCTGCCTGCGTCCTTAAAAAGCAGCGTAGCCGCAAGGCTCATGAGTGGGCACATAAAAATAACAGAGATAACAGATATGGCAAGCACAAGATGAAAAGGATTATCCTTTCTCACATCAACAATGCTGAAAGCCTTTTTCTTTGCTATCTTTCCCACAGCAAAAAAGTCAAGAACAAAAGCTATCGGAGCCATTATCACAAGCTCGTGAAACGCCTTGAGAAATACGGCATTTGACATTCCGCCCATGTTGAGTGCAATGTTGTAGCATATCATGGCATATACCATCACAAACACCATCAGCACCGTAAAAACTATCTCCTGAAACAAATTCTTTGGCATAAAAAAATCCTCCTTATGATATCAAACCTACAGCCCTTTCGCAGACGCTGTGTTGTTCGTTATCATTCAGAGAATGTGCGTTTCCAATATAAACCTGTCCTGACAATATTCTATTGCTGTATTTCTTACTCATTCATTTTACCATATTTTAAGCCTGCCGTCAATTATCCAAATATGCAGAATATTTTCAAAAACTTGTCGAGAAAAATATATACTTTTACACAAAAAAACAGGCAGACCAAAGCCTGCCCGTATTAAAATGACCCAATATAATCTGTAGGGGCGAACAGCGTTCGCCCGCTTTTACGGCTTATGCAAAGCCTATTTTCTCTTTTTCAACGCCGCTTTAAGCCCTCTCATGATAACATCTCTCGCCTTAACAGCGTCCTCCTTGTCAAGAGGCGGCGTGTCACCAAGAGGATAATCTATACCGAGCTGCTCATACTTTACCTTGCCCATAGTGTGGTAAGGCAGAACGTCAAGCGCTTTCAAAGTCTTGAGCTGTGAGATAAACTCGCCCAGCCTGAAAAGGTATTCTTCCTTGTCCGTGATACCCGGCACAACAACATGACGTATCCATATAGGCACACCATGCTCCGACAAAAACTTCGCAAACGCAAGAATGTTGTCATTGTAATGCCCAGTAAGCTTCTTGTGTTCCTCACGGTCAATATGCTTGATATCCAGCATAACAAGGTCAGTGCATTTGCAAAGCCTTTCAAACTTTTCCGTGCTGTCAGGCGTAAAAGTGATGCCCGAGCTGTCAAGACAAGTGTGTATCCCCTTTTCCTTAGCCTTTTCAAAAAGCTCCGTCACAAAGTCTATTTGTACCAGAGGCTCACCGCCCGTGCAGGTAATTCCGCCGTTTTTCATGAACTCTTTTACCGAGTCATATTCCGCCAGCAGACTTTCAACCGTCCTCTTTGTACCAGTGCCTATCTTCCAAGTATCAGGATTGTGGCAGTAAAGACATCTCATAGGACAACCCTGAAAGAAAATAACAAACCTTATCCCCGGTCCGTCCACCGTACCAAAGCTTTCCGTAGAATGTATAAATCCCTCCATGGGATATCCCTCCTTTTTTATTTCGCATGAACGCACGCCCGTTCAGCCTGCACAAACCATTCTGTAGGGGACGGCGCCCTCGACGTCCCGTTTCTGCTCGCTCACAAATTTATATCACCGCACACCTATCCACAAAAAGTAACAAACGAGCGGCAGCTCCCCTCCACATAAAACAAGAAGTTCCATGTAAGACGACGCCGACCGCCCGTGTGCATATTATCCGCAAAGAAACTCATTCTATGCGGCAAAGCTCAAATTAAAGGCTCTTGTGGAACGTTCTTGAAATAACGTCGTCCTGCTGCTCCTTAGTAAGCTTTACGAAGTTTACAGCGTAGCCTGAAACTCTGATAGTGAGCTGTGGATACTTCTCAGGGTGAGCCTGAGCGTCCAGAAGAGTTTCTCTGTTAAGTACATTTACATTAAGGTGATGACCGCCTTTTTCAGCATATCCGTCAAGAAGTCCGATAAGGTTGTCTACCTGTGCCTCTGTTGGTTCAAAGTTTGCCATAGTATTACATTCCTTTCTTAGCATTTATGGAAAACAAGCGGAAAACGAACCTCCGCCGTTTTCTAAAATAGGGAGTTAATCTTCATCTCTGTCAACAGCGTCCTCTTCTGTAGGCTGACAGCAAGCCGTCTTGCCGTCACCGCCACAATCGGAAGTGCTGTAAGTTTTAACGTTCAGACCTTCTTCAGTTTCGTCAATGTCTATCGTAAGATGACCCTGACCGCCCATCATAAGTCTGTCAATGACGTCAACAAGCTCGTTTACCTGAGCCTCGTCCTCGTCCTTTTTAACATTAAACCCCATCTTCGTTAAGCTCCTTAGCTATGCTTTCGATATCAAGGTCGCCCATGAATACCTTGTCGTCCTTGCCAAGAGCGTCAGGAATGATAGAGAATGTGTTTGAGATACCGTCCTGAGCGTGTCTGAATGGCAGCTTAGCAACAGAAGAAAGTGATGCAGATGCGCCGTGAGTATCTCTGCCGTGCATTGGGTTAGCACCAGGAGCAAGAGGCACACCGATCTTTCTTCCGTCAGGTGTAGAACCAGTCTTCTTACCATAAACAACGTTAGATGTGATAGTAAGGATAGACATTGTAGGAACACCATCTCTGTATGTGTGGTGCTTTCTGATCTTGTCCATGAATGTTCTAACGAGGTCAACTGCGATCTTGTCAACTCTCTCGTCATTGTTGCCATACTTAGGAAAATCGCCCTCAACTTCGTAGTCAGTTACGATTCCGTCCTCATCTCTGATGCACTTTACCTTAGCGTACTTGATAGCAGAAAGTGAGTCAGCAACAACTGACAGACCTGCGATACCAGTAGCGAAGTATCTCTTAACATCTCTGTCATGAAGAGCCATCTGAACTCTCTCATAAGAATACTTATCGTGCATATAGTGGATAACGTTCAATGTATTTACATACAGACCAGCCAGCCACTCCATCATATCGTCATACTTAGCCATTACATCATCATAATCGAGGTAATCGCCTGTAACAGGACGATACTTAGGACCTACCTGTATCTTAAGTCTTTCGTCAACACCGCCGTTGATAGCATAAAGCAAGCACTTAGCAAGGTTAGCTCTTGCACCGAAGAACTGCATTTCCTTACCGATCCTCATTGAAGATACACAGCAAGCGATAGCGTAGTCGTCACCGTGTGTAACTCTCATAAGGTCGTCGTTCTCGTACTGGATAGCAGAAGTCTTGATAGAAGTCTTAGCACAGAACTTCTTGAAGTTTAAAGGAAGCTTTGTGCTCCACAGAACTGTCATGTTTGGCTCTGGTGCAGGACCAAGGTTCTCAAGTGTGTGGAGATATCTGAATGAAGTCTTTGTTACCATTGGAACGCCGTCGATAGAAACGCCGCCGATAGACTCTGTTACCCAAGTTGGGTCGCCTGAGAACAGTGAGTTATACTCAGGTGTTCTTGCGAACTTAACAAGTCTGAGCTTCATGATGAAGTGGTCAACAAGCTCCTGAGCCTCCTGCTCTGTGAGGATACCTCTGTCCATATCTCTCTTGATGTATATATCAATAAATGTAGAAGTTCTGCCAAGTGACATTGCAGCACCATTCTGCTCCTTAACAGCAGCAAGATAGCCGAAGTACAGCCACTGGATAGCTTCCTTAGCGTTCTTAGCAGGACGTGATATATCGTAGCCGTAGATCTCGCCAAGCTTCTTGAGTTCGCCAAGGGCTCTGATCTGCTCAGAAAGCTCTTCTCTGAGTCTTATGTTCTTAGAAGTCATTCTTACCAGTGAAGTAGCAAGCTGATCCTTCTTGTCCTCAACGAGATAGTCTATACCATAAAGAGCAACTCTTCTGTAGTCGCCTATGATTCTTCCTCTGCCGTAAGCGTCTGGAAGACCTGTGATGATAGCAGCGTGTCTGGCAAGCTTCATCTCAGGTGTGTAAGCGTCAAAAACGCCCTGATTGTGAGTTTTTCTATATTCAGTAAAGATCTTTACAACTTCAGGATCAACTGTGTAGCCGTTCTGCTCGCAAGCATTCATAGCCATTCTGATACCGCCGAAAGGCTGAAGAGAACGCTTGAAAGGCTTGTCAGTCTGGAAACCAACGATCTTTTCAAGATCCTTGTTAAGGTAACCAGGGCCGTGTGAGGTGATAGTAGAAACGATCTTAGTGTCCATATCGAGAACACCGCCGGCTTCTCTCTCCTTCTTTGAAAGCTCCATTACCTGTTCCCAGAGCTTAGTAGTTGCTTCTGTAGGGCCTGTAAGGAAGCTGTCGTCACCGTCATATGGTGTGAAGTTCTTCTGGATAAAATCACGAAGATTGATAGAAGTGTTTGACCATCTGCCGGGCTTAAAGCCTTCCCATTCGTCATAAAACTGTCTTTCCATTTTATACTCTCCTGACATAAGATTTCGGGCAGCACATATTACCTCAATATTCAGTATTGCATACCTATTAATAATACTACCGCTCGTATGTTAAAATAATAACATACTTCAAAATCAAAGTCAAGTCACATTCAGAAATATTACTCTTACGCCATACTTCTTTCATATGTTAGAATTGGTTACCCAATTCACGGAAAATTATTTGAATAAAAAAAGTGATCGCCTCCAAAAAGCTCAAACATTTTTCGCAACAAAAGCGGTGCAGAGCATTCCGCTCCGACACCGCTTTGTAATTGATTTTTTTGCAATTGTTCTATTGCTTTTCTGCACCGCTTAGTAGGCTTGTTCCTATTAAGGCTCTGCCTCAAGCTCCGACAGAGCTTTGCCCTGTACCTTTTGCTCGCTTCACTCGTGTGTGCTTTTACTTTGTGTTGGTGATTTGCTCGGTATGGCGCTGCCATTCCTCACTCCTCACTTAAAAACTACGCTCTCTCGACTTTGAGCAGATTTGTCGTTCCGCTCATTCCAAGCGGTACTCCTGCTGTAATAACGACAAGGTCGCCCTTCTTCAGATAGCCAAGCTCCACAGAACGCTCCAGAGCGTGTCTGATGAGTTCGTCAGTGTTTGTTTTCTCTTCGATAACGCCTGCTCTGATACCCCATGAAAGGCTGAGCTGATGATATGTTGTATCGTCAGTTGTAAGTGCGATTATAGGACAGTTCGGACGGAATTTTGAAAGCGTTCTTGCTGTTGTTCCGCCCTTTGTTACTGTCAGGATCGCTACAGCATTAAGGTCATGGGCAGTTGTAACAGTAGCGTGTGAGATAGCGTCAGTGATAGATGAATTTCTCTCGTCTACTCTTTTCTTGAAACGTGAGATATAGTCGATATCCTTTTCGGTCGTTTCTGCGATAAGGCTCATGGTCTTGACAGCCTCAACAGGATATTTACCTGCGGCAGTTTCCCCTGAAAGCATTATAGCAGACGAGCCGTCATAAATAGCGTTTGCAACGTCGGTTATCTCGGCTCTTGTAGGACGTGCGTTTGTTATCATAGACTCCAGCATCTGAGTTGCTGTGATAACGTTCTTGCCTGCGTTGTAGGCTTTTCTGATAAGCTCTTTCTGGATAGCAGGTATCTGCTCGAAAGGTATCTCAACGCCCATATCTCCTCTTGCTACCATTATTCCGTCAGCAGCGTCAAGGATCTCGTCAATATTGGCAACACCCTGAGCGTTTTCTATCTTAGCGATAATTCTAGGATTGAACCAGCCAAGGCTCTGGGTAAATTTTCTAAGATAAATAACGTCAGCGCCTGTTCTTACGAATGAAGCTGCGATATAGTCAAATCCCATTTTTGCGCCAAATTCAAGGTCAGACATATCAGCGTCAGAGATATAAGGCATAGAAAGGTTTACGTCAGGTACGTTGATACCCTTGTGGTCGGAAACAACTCCGCCGTGGATAACTTCGCAGACGATATCGGTGCTGTCAACTCTCAGTGCTTTCAGCTCGATGTTTCCGTCATTGATAAGTATTCTAGTGCCTACAGAAACGTCCTTTGGAAGCTGTGGGAATGTGATAGAGCAGATAGTTTCGTCACCCTCCACTTCTCTTGTGGTAAGTGTGAATGTATCGCCGTCCTTGATTGTAACAGGCTTGTGATCCTTAAAGTTTTTAAGTCTTACCTCAGGTCCTTTTGTATCAAGAAGAGTTGCAATATTAACGCCAAGTTCTTCCCTTAGCTTGCATACAGTTTCAAAACGAGCCTTATGAACACTGTGGTCAGAGTGTGAGAAATTGAATCTCGCAACGTCCATGCCGTTTTTCATAAGCTCACGCATAATGTTTTCGTCATCTGTGGAAGGTCCGATAGTGCATACGATCTTAGTTTTTTTCATTTTTACTCTCCTAACATACATTACTATTTCAACGCATTAGCGTTTTAATCCAAAAAAACAAAGCTTTTTCATTTATTATAACCGATTTTAACTTAATCGTCAATAGCACAATGTATAATTTGTGTAAAATCGAAAAACAAAATCATACATTTTTCAAAACAAAAAAAACGGACGGTCTTAATAACCGCCCGTTCAACATCTTATCTTCCGAAACAATCCTCGCAAAGCTCACGAAGATCCTTTGCCGCCTTTTCAATATCAGGCTGAGAAACCACCGCAGAAACTACCGCAGCGCCGTCAATACCCATACCCTTAAAGTTCGGCACAGTTTTTTGATTAACTCCGCCTATTATTACGATAGGGATATCCACAGCGGCTCTTATCTCCGCAAGTTGTTCCTTTGTGACAGCTCTTGCGTCTGTCTTTGTGTTGGTGGCATACATTGCACCAACGCCAAGGTAATCTGCACCGTCTGCCTGTGCTTTTTTAGCTTCTTCAAGAGTTGCCGCAGAAATACCTATTATCTTGTCCTCACCAAGGATTTTTCTTGCAACTGCACATGGCATATCGCCCTGTCCCAGATGAACGCCTGCACAATCAACAGCCTGTGCAATATCAAGTCTGTCGTTGATGATAAGCGGCACATTGTATTTGTCCGTTATCTTTCTTACTCTAACTGCAAGCTCATAGAACTCTCTTGAAGTGCAGTCCTTTTCTCTTAGCTGGATAACTGTACAGCCGCCTTTTACGCCCTCCTCTACCGACTGCTCGATAGTCTCGCATGACATAAGTCCACGGTCAGTGCAGAGATAAAGCGTGTAGTCAATTTTCGATTTATCCATTTTTTTACCCTCTTATCTTTTATCATAAAATAACTTCCATACCTGTCTTGTATGGCTTCAGCCCTGCTTTTTCGTAAAATTTTCTTGCCGATGGATTACACTCCCACACGTTGAGAGTAACATTATAACAGCCCTGCTCCTTAGCGAATTTCTTCACCGCCTCGTAAAGCACCGAGCCGATATGCTGACCTCTGCAATTTTCATCAACGCACAGATCGTCGATATACAAAGTCTTTATATCCGTGAGAACATTGTCGCCCTTATGCTCCTGAAACACACAAAAAGCGTAGCCCTTCATCACATCATTTTCATCAACTGCGGCAAATATAGGCTTTGTTTTATCCTTGAGCATAGCTTTAAGCTCGTTATCAGTATACTTTTTCGCACCCTCTTTAAAAAGGTCAGGTCTGCCCTGCTGATGAACTCTCTCTACCTGATAGAGCAGGCTGTTCATTTGCGGTATATCCTTTTCACAAGCAAATCTTACGGTCATTTTTCATTCTCCTTTGTATGAAAAAGTATAATATGCAATGCAAACGGACGAACACTGTTCGCCCCCGCAAGCAACATCACCACATAAAATTTAGTGGCATCACATTGATATGATACCACTAGATCTGAAATATTGCAATACTAAACTTCTTCTATCTTAGCCTTAGCCGCAAATACCTGACTATTCATTTTGCTGATTGCGTCAATGATAGAAATATGGAAGCTTCCTGAGCCTATCTCTCCAGCATTTTCATATGCGAACTCGCCTGCTATGCCCATGCTTGCAATGCCTGTTACAGCGGCGGTATACATATCGTCGCAAGCACCTGCAAATGAGCCTACAAGTCCTGTTGTCATACAGCCTGTGCCTGTTACCTTTGAAAGATATGGGTGACCGTTTGATATCCTTGCGACTCTTTTTCCGTCTGTTATTGTATCCACCGCACCTGTGATAGCTGCAACGCAGTTATACTTTGCGGCTGTTTTTTTCGCAACGGAAACAGGGTCGTTTTTCTCGTCAGCTTCCGAGGTGTCAACACCCTTTGTGGAAACTTCTAGTCCTGCAAGATATGACATTTCAGAAAGATTTCCTCTGAGTATGCTTATTTTCACATTTTCAAGTATACGCTTTGCAGTTTCATTTCTGAAATTTGATGCGCCTGCTCCAACCGGGTCAAAAACCACAGGAACGCCAAGCTCATTGGCTTTCTTTCCAGCAGCTACCATTGACTCGACCGTTCTTGCATTGAGAGTACCCATATTTATAACGAGAGCCTTTGAGATAGAAGTTATATCTGCTGCTTCTGCAATATCGTCTGCCATGATAGGTGAAGCGCCAATGGCGAGAATGCAGTTTGCAACGTCATTTACAGTAACATAATTTGTGATACAATGCACCAAAGGGCATATATCTCTTACCTTGTCTGCTGCTTTCGCACAGCTTTCAATTATAGAGCCCATTATGCTCTTACCTCCTTTGAGAAGCCAAGGAAATTATCAAATACTTTTGCCTTTTTAAGAGCTGTAACGATAACGATAGCAAGAACTGTACCGCCTGCACAGCTTACAAAGAAAGGCAGGATATAAACTGTTATTGCTGCGGCTGGTGCGCCAACAAGAAATCTTGCAACAGGGTATGCAAGAAGTCCGCCGAGGACTGATGTGCCGAAAAGCTCGCCGACATAAGCGGCAGGGAGCTTCTTTATGTACTTATAGAGCATACCTGCAACGAATGCGCCAACCATTGAGCCTGGGAACGCAAGGAGAGAGCCAAGTCCCAGAAGATTTCTGAGAAGTGCGGCTGTGAAGCCAACGCCCACTGCCCATGCAGGTCCAAGGAAAACTGCACCGATTATGTTTACAAGGTGCTGAACAGGTGCGCACTTTGAAGCGCCGATAGGGAACGAAACAAGCGAGCCTACCACTGCAAGGGCTACCAATACTGCTGCGAATACCAATTTGTGAATGTTTGTCTTTTTCATTTTTATTCCTCCATATCGTATCGCACCGCCGAACGAAAAAGAGCAAGTTATCCAGCGGCGCACAGACCGTGGCTATGCTATCCGCTCACGATCTGACGTAAATTATTTTCGGTCGGTGCTCCATTGCACCCTCTCACCCCGAAACACGGGTTCCCTCGCTGAATACTTTTTATGAAAAAGTTCGCAAGACGCTCCTCTTGCACATTACATTCTTTTTATATCTGCTCTCATGTAATTGTCCGATTTTCCGTACAATTGTCGAGCTGACATTCAATTTTTATATCATGCGGGCGAACGCTGTTCGCCCCTACATCGAGTTTTCTACTTCTCTGAGCAGAATTTCACTTCTTTGCCCTCGAGTATCATGTTTGTTGTTCTAACGGCACACATCTTGCCGCACATTGAGCAGGTATGTCTGTCGGCAGGTGGGATCTGCTCAAAGAATCTTCTTGCCTTTTCACCGTCAAGTGCTATCTCGAACATTTCGTCCCAATCCATTTTGTGACGTGCCGCTGCCATTTTATCGTCGATATCTCTTGCACCCTTTACGCCCTTTGCGATATCTGCGGCATGGGCTGCTATCTTGCTGGCGATTATGCCTTCCTTAACGTCGTCAACGTCAGGAAGTCTGAGATGCTCGGCAGGGGTAACATAGCAGAGGAAGTCTGCACCGCTTGCTGCGGCTATTGCTCCGCCGATAGCTGATGTGATATGGTCATAGCCAGGTGCGATATCTGTTACCAGAGGTCCAAGTACATAGAAAGGTGCGCCGTGGCATATCTTCTTTTCCATTATCATATTTGCGGCGATCTCGTTCATTGCCATATGACCCGGACCCTCTACCATTACCTGAACGTCCTTTTCCCATGCTCTCTTTGTGAGGTTGCCAAGCTCGATAAGCTCGGATATCTGAGCGGCGTCGGAAGCGTCTGCAAGACATCCCGGACGAAGTGCGTCGCCAAGTGAGATAGTAACATCATACTCTCTGAGTATTTCAAGCACCTCGTCATAATACTCGAAGAATGGGTTTTCATTGCCTGTCATCATCATCCATGCGAAGAGCAGTGAACCGCCACGGGAAACGATATTCATTTTTCTTCCCTCACGTCTGAAAGCTTCGACTGCACGTCTGTTAATACCTGCGTGGATAGTCATAAAGTCAACGCCCTCTTCTGCATGGGCTTTTACTACCTTAAGAAAGTCCTGAGCTGATATCTCAAGGAGGTCTTTATCGAGGTAGCCGATAGCGTCATACATAGGAACAGTGCCTATCATGGCAGGCGACTTTGCTACTAGCTCTTTTCTGAAAGTATTGGTCTTGCCATAGTTTGACAGATCCATGATAGCTTCAGCGCCAAACTTGATAGCCATATCCACTTTCTGCATCTCAATGTCATAATTCTTAGCGTCACCTGATATACCGAGGTTTACGTTTATCTTAGTTTTAAGACCTTTACCGATACCCTCGGCAGAGAGAGCAGTATGGTTTACGTTGGCAGGGATCGCCACCTGACCTGCTGCAACAAGAGCCATAAGCTCGTTTACGTCCATATTTTCTTTCTTAGCCACTGTTTCCATTTCAGGGGTAACGATACCCTTTTTAGCGGCTTCCATTTGAGTTTTATAATTTCTCATAGAATAGTTCCTTTCAAATCGTAATAGTCATAAAAGTGATTAACGGGGCTATGTCCTTTGCCCACTGTGAATGATTTTTCTATTGCCTCGGTGATATAGTTTTTCGCCTTTGTTACGGCGGAGAGCATATCCATACCGTGGGCAAGGTTTGCAGTTATGGCAGATGACAAAGTACAGCCAGTGCCATGGGTATTAGGCGAATCGACACGCTTGCAGGCAAGCTTATGAACGCCCTCTGGGGTACAGAGATAATCCACAGCGTCGCCAGTGAGATGACCGCCTTTGACGAGGACGTTTTTTACGCCCATATCCATTATTATCCTTGCGGCTTTTTCCATATGGTTTTCATTCTTTATCTCCAAGCCTGAGATAGCTTCGGCTTCGGGGATATTCGGTGTAAGGAGCGTAACTATAGGAAAGAGCTTTTCCCTCATGGTGGAAACAGTTCCGCCCTCAGAGAGAGCGTCGCCGCTTGTAGCGACCATGACGGGATCGCAGACGATAATACTTGGTTTATACTCATTAAGCTTATCCGCAACTGCTGAAATAATTTCGGCAGTTGGGAGCATACCGAGTTTTACGGCATCGACGTGGATATCCTCAAACACAGCGTCTATCTGTTTTTGTATCTCCTCAACGGGTACGTTGAAAACAGACAGCACACGGGTAGTATTTTCAGCGACGACAGAGGTAATAACGCTCATGCCGAAAGTTTCATTAGCGCTGAAGGCTTTAAGGTCGGCTTGTATACCTGCGCCACCGGAGCAATCCGAGCCTGCCACTGACAAACATTTTAACATACTTTATTCCTTTCTTATGGAAAAGGGGAAACAAAAAAACCTCCTGACAATGCAGGAGGTAAATTTACACAAATTGCTTCCTACACTGGTCTTGACCAACAGGTTCAAAGGGTCAGGTTTTACCTTCTCAACCCAGCTTTTTGCTTGGGTCCCCCTGCAAACTTTATTCGATTTTTTCGCAGTTTTTCTGCTTTTTTTTATTATAACACTGGTCAGCGAGATTGTCAAGGAAAAATTGTGCAGATATCGCAAGTATTATCGAGCAAACAAAATCGGGCTGTCGAGGGCGCCAGCCCCTACATTTACATTTGAAAATTTGCCGATACAGTTATTCGACAGTTTGTTATGCCGCAAGATTGCTTTGCTTTACAGTATTCTCCTGATAGTGTTTATCTTTCCGCAATACTTGATATTTGCAAGAGGCTGTATTCTGATCCCATAATATGTACTCATGGCATGGACTATTTTCCCACCGCCTATATACATTGCTACATGGCCATAGTTATTACAGATTATCAGGTCGCCTGCTTCTATATTCTTCAAAGACACTGCTTTTCCCATTTTCGCCTGCGAATATACGCTGTTATACATATTCACACCGGCTTTTCTATAGGCTTGCATTGTCAATCCACAGCAGTCCGTTGCCTTATACTTTGTTCCGCCCCAGACATATCTTCCGCCGTTCATGCTTGCGGCATAATCAACGGCTGTTTTTATTCTTGCTTTTCTCTCAGGTGTACGCCTCACACCTTTTCCTACCTTGACGTACTTACCCTTATGATCACCTTCATTGATAAGGACATAATCTGCTCCGCCGATATTCTTGCTCTGACCTGCCACACGCTTATTTTTATCGGTAGTGAGAGTACCCGACACAGCCACAGAGGCTTTTGTATTTGAGGATTTCTTGAACTTACCGTTTTTAAAGCTATAAAGCTGAACGTTTTTATCTATATGATAGTATGTTTTTGCTGCCGTCTTTACGTTGAGGACCGATGACTCTGACTTGGCACTGCCGTTTACCGCTTTGACGGTGACTTTATATTTTGTGGAAGCTTTAAGATAAAGCTTGCCGTCATCGGTTATATTTATATAGTTATCCTTTTTAAGTGCCTGCCATGTATATTTTCTTACATAGCGTCCGTTTACATAGACCTCAAATGTAGTCTTTGATGAAAAGCTGGTGAGATTTTTTACTCCTGCTTCTATTTTGTTTGAATACGCTTGTCTTTTTATCAAAACAGGTTTTGTCATCAAGTCAGCGGCAGAAGCTGTTATAACATTCACATAAGTCTTAGCGGATTCCTGCGGTGCAAATGCCACAAAGCTTATCATTATAACTGATGAAATTATCACTGCTGTTATTTTTCTTATTATGTTGATAACGGATCAGTCCTTTCCAGTTTTTTGTATCCATGTACTTATACGATTTCATTTATATTATTATACACCATCAATTATTACAATCTGTAATAATTAAGTTTCTATTTTGTAAACCTTTATGATAGTATTATACATTTTTGCTTATTATTAGTATGTTAATCTCCTATTTTAATGCAATTGTTGGTGTTTCCTTGCATTATCATGAACAGCATATCATTCTTTATTAATATTGTATAAATATAATTTATGACAATCTTACAAATATAAGAAAAACATCATCTTATGGTTTGGTCGATTTAATCAAGCGAATTCTATAAATTGGTATTAGTCTTTTGCGTCACTTGCGAAAACGTTTGCTACTATAAAATTACAGCATTCTCAAAGATTGAGAACGATGTGTGAAAACTAAAATTATTTTGCGTAAATTAATTGTGAAAAGTGACAAAAAAGCCGTTCACAATCAGTGAAAAAGTTCTGAAAATTAATTTTTTATAAATAAAATATTGCGAATACCATTGACAAACATTGTTTACTGTAGTATAATTTCATTAGAAAATACAGAAAACGTTTAAGTTCAGTTACGAGGTATATATTTATAGTGGGTATAATGGAGGTCACGCTGATGAAAAGCATTAATTTTATGGGCGACAATGGTTTCAAAAAAGCACTTGAGAGCGTTGGTGTAACTGCAAGCAGCAGTATCAGCAGCGAGAAGATCTCGGGCTGTTTTAAATATGTTACGGCTGACGATATGTGTATTATCACTGGATACTGCGGTGACAGCCATATCGAAGTGCTGGAGCTTCCTTTTGAGCTTCGTGGCAAAAAGGTCATAGCTGTTGCAGGCGGTGCTTTCGCACATCTTTACGACCTTAAATGTGCTGTTATCTCAAAGGACGTTGTTATCATCGGAAGAAAGGCATTTTACAAATGCTGTTCACTGGTGAATGTGACTATACCTGAGAGCGTAAGGTTTATTGGTGAGATGGCATTCTGCGGTTGTGAATCTCTGAGATTTGCGACTATACCTGATGGTGTGGAAATGATACTGCCTTTCACATTCTACAATTGCGACAGTTTGGAGAGAGCTGACCTGCCTGAGAGCGTAAGAGAGATCGGTGAGTCTGCATTCGGTTTCTGCTCTTCAATGAAAGAAATTTATCTTAATGAAAATATAGTTTCCATAGGAAACGGAGCTTTCCAGAACTGCATTTCTCTGAGAGAGCTTGAGATACCGTCAACAATGATCGAGATCGCAGAGAATGCTTTCACATTCTGCTCAGGTCTGGAAGCGATCTCTATACCATTTGGGATCGAGGTTGTTGGCGACTACGCATTCTTCGGCTGCTCTGCTCTGAAAAAGGTTGAGTTCGCAGGATCTGTAAGAAAGATAGGCGAGTGTGCATTTGCACTTTGTGAGAAGCTCGAGAGCGTTTATCTTCCTGATTCCGTTAGCAGGATAGGCAAGAGAGCGTTTGCACAGAATACTGTAGTTAAGACGGTGAGGATATCAGGCAAGATCGCTTATGTTGGAAGCGAGGCTTTCCGTGGCTGTAAGGCTTTGAGAGAAGTTGTTATCCCATCATCTGTGAAGAAGCTTGGTGCAAAGGCTTTCGTGGATTGCTCTGAGTTAAGAAGCGTTGTTATTCAGCATGGTGCCGATGGCATTGCGGAGGACGCTTTTGAGAGAGGTGCTGCCTTGATCACTGCTGACGCTGTTCCTGCACTTGATGACGAAACATTCAGGATAGCCGAGGCTGTTTACAACAAAAATTTCGCTTTATAAAATATATAACCTCTGGATCTGGGCGGCAGCTTTTAAGTTGCCGCCTTTTTTCTGTCTATTTTCAGGTGTGATATAATAATCCAAGTCGGTAGGATATAGGTCATTGTCGGTGGTACATAAAAAAACGAGCGACCAAAGGTCGCCCTACTATATGTAAACAAAAAAAATACGCTCTGCATAACGCAGAACGTATTCAGTGGGGTGGGTAGTGAGATTCGAACTCACGGTCTTCAGTGCCACAAACTGACGCGTTAGGCCAGCTACGCTATACCCACCATACATATTAGAAGAAAATACTCGCAGCAGATTTTCATCTGGAACGAGTTTAATGGTACGCCATACTGGATTCGAACCAGTGACCTACCGCTTAGAAGGCGGTTGCTCTATCCAACTGAGCTAATGACGCATACTGTACTCATTAATATCTCAAACTCGGATAAAAGTTTAAGATATATTGGAGCGGGTGATGGGAATCGAACCCACATGACCAGCTTGGAAGGCTGGAGTTCTACCACTGAACTACACCCGCATACTGCCTGACCAGGCGTTTTTGGTGGTCTTTCAAGCTTACCGCTCAATCAACGATATTTATTATACCACTACAAGAGCCTTTTGTCAAGCACTTTTTTATATTTTTTTCATCTAAACTCAACTTTGTGCAATTTCACTTATTTGTTCTTTTTATGTTGCTTCATTTTATTCACTATAACATCTTTGAACAAAAAACCAACGATACCTGCTATGAGAGCTACTCCAAGCACCACAAGTGCAACTGTGAAGTTGCCGCTTTTTACGTTGCTCCCCAAAATCGTGGAGAGCATTATTGCTGGAAGTCTGCAAGGCATGACATAATAGAAAAAATCCTTCTTGCTTATGGGAGTCAGGGGGACGATATATGAAATAACGTCCTTGGGTATTCCCGGTATGAGATAGAGGATTATAAGGATAACGGTTAGCTTTTTCTCATTTTGCAGGAATTTGAATTTTTTTAGCTGTTTCTCGTCAACAAAGGCTTCCACTATCGGTCTGCCAAATTTTTTCACAAGCACGAATATTGCCATTGTGCCAAGGAGCGTACCTAAGAATGATAGCAACCCGCCCCAGAACCAGCCGAACAGCACTCCACCCACCACTTGTACAGGCGGTATGACCGCTATGACCACTTGAAGAGCTTGTATGAAAGTAAAGATAAGCACTCCCACAATGCCACTGTAGTTATCAAGCTTACGCTCCAAGGCTGCAATGCCTGCCTTGCTGTGAAGTGCTTTTATAAGAGGTATACACGCCACTATAGCCATTGCTATGACCGCTATTATTGCAACAAGGCTTATTATCTGTATTTTTTTCTTGTGCCTTGCAGTTTGTATTTTCGCCTCGTTTAATATTTCTTTCTCTTGTTCTTCGTTCATAAAAACGTCACCGTCATTTTCTTCTGAGTATTTTTTTTCTAAACCAATTTATGTACATATCTGTCAACTGTGTGAGGGCATAGTCATAAATAAAGAAAAACAGGTTCGCCGCCGCCCACAGAACAAGCACGGCATACTTGCCAAACATCTCCATGCCCTCGAGCATATCCACCGAGGTGAAGATATACTGAAAAGCCAAAAAGAATATGACTATCGCCACATTGAACACTGCAAGCTTTATTGCCCACACCAACAGGCTGTTTTTCTTTTGGTCGAGATAATATTTAAGTATTGGATAATACCCCATGAACAATATGAAAAGCAGGGTCGCTTCGTAATTGGGGGTGACAAAGATGCTCAGCAGGCTCACTGCGCAATAGGTGGCTATCGCCCAGTTTTTATCCACCTCCACTATCATCACAACCATCATGAAGCCTGCGAAGGTAGGGATAGTATAATCGAGCATGGGCAAAAAGCTGCTTGAAAACATCAAAAGCAGGCAGACAGCAGAGCATATGCCGCCTAATGCCACACGGAAGGCTATTTTATTTCTCATGGGTCTTTAGCAGCACGGTATAAGGTCGCCGCCCATCATTTCACAACAGCAGTCTGCACAGCAAAGGGAGGAACAGCAATCTGGTCCGCTCATGCCGCCTGCTCGGTAGCCTTGGGTTGGGTTGCCGCTCATATAACCGCTTCGCTGTCTGTTCATTTGTGCCAGCACGCTTTGGTACTCCATGTTATCAGGGTCGAGCTGGACGGCTCTTGTGAAGTTGTTATAAGCCTCATTGAGCCAGCCTCTGCGGTGGCAGATAGTGCCTTTAAGGAAATACCACTCGGCATTTCTTTCCGAGGAGGACACATTATCAAGTATCTGATCTGCCTGAGTATAGCTTCCGCTTTGGATAAGGCTTCTGATATAGCCTGAGTCAAAGCCCTGCGAAGAGGCATAGCCGTCATAGCCGCTTTCTGCGGACTGGTATCCTCCCCCACGTCTTGAAGTCATGATCTGATCGTAGGCGGCGTTTATCTCGGACATTTTCTCCTCAGCTACGTCAGCTAGGGGGTTATCCTGATACTGGTCGGGGTGATATTTTTTCACAAGCTCTTTATAAGCTGATTTTATTTCAGCGTCTGAAGCTGTTGGGGATACACCTAAAATTTTGTAAGGGTCTTTGGAGATCATTGATCGTTATTTCCTTTCCTGTTATTGCGGAATTTTCCGCTTCTTATTTGAGTATAGACATTTTTAAGTCCAAGATACACGATATTATCAAGTATATCACGATATCTTTTAAGATCGAGCTTCACATAGATATCTGCCATTTCACCAAGGGTGAAGTTTATGCTGTCGTCACAAAAGGCGTGGACTTTTTTCAGATAGTCCGCATTTATGCCCTCGGTGGGCGGAAATTTTGTGAGGAGCGGATTGTAGCTTTCACTCTCGTGGTCGTCGGGCAGGTCGTCCAGAGCATCACAGATATAGATAAATCTGCCGAGGAGGTAGCCGAATCGTTCAAGGAGCGGTCGGCGTTCGTCCTGCCTGGTGCAAAGGTTGCCTGCAACGGCTTGCATCATAAGTGCGGTAGGCTCGCAGGCAAGGTCTATGCCTGCTGTTTTTTCACGCTCTATTTTATTTTGCAGTTCCATTGCGTTTTCAACGGCAGGGGCAAGATCCGGATAAAGGCGAGCCGCTTTCTTATAGGGCTTTTTGAAAAAAGGCAGAAGTGCAAATGCGGCAAGCTTGCCTTTTAGCCCTTTATCGGCTATATCATCACGGAGCTTATGATAGGTAAGTATCACGGCGGCTGAGGACGTATATTTAAGGTCGCAGGTACACTTTGCACACATGGTCTTTTTAAAAGGGTGTGCGATACAGCGCTGTTTTTCTGCGTCAAGCTTCACTCCCCTTACAGAGAGATCCATAAGGGAGAGAAATGCGAAATCGTAGCTTAGGGTAAAGCGTGTCACAAATCCGAAGCGTCTGCCCATATCCTTACAGAGTCCGCAATAGACAGCCTTATAGATATCATATTCAAACATTCGCATATATGGTTTGAAAGGGCGGACATAACCGAACATAGGCACTCCTTAGATTTTCGTTACTATACATTATAAAACACGATTGTGTATATCCCGTGAAATATATAACATTATACAACAATTTTAAGATAAAAGTCAATAATTTTTATGATAAAAATAAGGGTGGGGTAATGGAGGGATCGAAAAGACAGACGGGATAAAAAATAGTGCAAAATACAAAAGGGCGACCAAAGGCCGCCCCTACATCAGTTTTTTTATAAACAAACGCTGGGATCACGTCACAGCAAACTGTGAGTTATAGAGATCGGCATAGAAGCCGTTCTTTGCCATAAGCTCATCATGACTTCCCTGCTCTACTATGTGTCCCGAATCCATTACTATGATCGTATCTGCGTTCTTGATAGTAGAAAGTCTATGGGCGATTATAAAGCTCGTTCTGCCCTGCATCATTTTCTCAAAGGCACGCTGTACCAATATCTCCGTACGGGTATCTATAGACGATGTAGCTTCGTCCAGAATGAGCATTGGCGGCAGCGAGAGCATTACTCGTGCGATACAGAGAAGCTGTTTCTGTCCTGCGGAGATAGTGCTGTAGCTGTCTGAAATAACGGTATCATAGCCCTTTGGCAGACGCTTTATAAAGCCGTGACAATGGGCTGACTTGGCGGCGGCTATCATTTCTTCCTCGGTGGCGTCAGGCTTGCCGTAGCAGAGGTTCTCTCTTATGGTGCCTGTTTTCAGCCACGTTTCCTGCAAGACCATGCCGTACATACTTCTCATGGAGTCACGGGTACAATCCTTTATAGGCTCGCCGCTTATGCGTATCTCGCCGCTGTCGGTGTCGTAAAATCTCATAAGGAGGTTTATCATGGTGGTCTTGCCGCAGCCTGTTGGTCCTACGATAGCTGTACGCTGACCGCTCTTTACATGGAGGTTAAAATTCTCGATAAGCTTCACATCAGGCACATAGCTGAAGGACACGTTGTCAACGTCTAATGTGCCGTCAACGGAGGTAAGGACAGTAGCGTTAGAGCTGTCAGGTATCTCCTCTGTTTCGTCTATGACCTCAAAGACACGCTTTGCAGAAGCGAATGCACTTTGAAGCTCGGTGATAACGCCTGATATTTCGTTGAAAGGCTTTGTATACTGATTTGCATAGGTGAGGAAACAGCTGAGATTACCAACTGTGAAGCCCACGCCTTTTATTACAGAGAGTGCGCCCACGATACCGACAGCCATATAGACGAGGTTGTTTACAAAACGTGTGCATGGGTTGGTGAGTGAGGAGAAGAATGTGGCGTTAAGTCCAACTTTCTGGAGTTTCAGGTTCACTTCTTCAAACTGCTCCTCAGCTTCTTCCTGATAGCCGAATGCTGTTACTACCTTCTGATTGCCTGTCATTTCCTCAACAAGGCTGGTCATATCGCCTCTTGCAACTGATTGCTGGTGGAAAAGCTTGAATGTGTTCTTGGCAATAAATCTTGCGACAAATAGGGAAAGCGGAGTGAGGATAACCACGATAAGAGTTATTTTCACATTGATAGAGAGCATGAAGCCAAGTGTACCAAAAATTGTACATACGCCTGTGAAAAGCTGTGAAAAGCCCATGAGAAGTCCGTCTGACACCTGCTCCAAGTCGGAGATTATACGGCTGATTATATCACCGTGAGGGTGGGAGTCGATATAAGAAAGGGGTAGCTTTTGGAGCTTTGCGAAAGCATCGTTTCGGATATCTCTTACCACGCAATAGGTTATCTTATTTGTACAAAGTGACATGAGCCACTGGGCAATGCCTGTTACAGTGACTGTTACGCCAAGCTTGATGATGATATTGATAATTCCGTCAAAATCTACAAGTCCCTTGGCTATGATAAGGTCAACAGCGTTGCCGACGAGAATAGGAGCATAAAGGGTGGTGGCAACTGCTATGACCGCAAAGACCATGGACAGTATGAACAGCCACATATGCGGTTTTGCGTATTTGAGAAGCGGTCTGAGAGCTGAGGTATCAAGCTTGTTTTTTGTGCTTTGCTTAGCCATTTGCCTGCGCCTCCTTTTCTGAAAGCTGTGAAAGGCATATTTCTTTATATACCTCGCAGCCGTTATAAAGCTCTGAATGAGTGCCGATACCTGCTATTTTGCCATCGTCAAGAACGATTATCTTATCGGCACTTTTTATAGATGAGATTCTCTGTGAAACTATGAAGACGGTCATGCCGCTTGTTTTTTCGTGGATAGCTTTTCTTAGTCTTGCATCTGTTGCAAGGTCAAGGGCGGAGGCTGAGTCATCAAGAATGAGTATCTCAGGATCACCAACCAATGCTCTTGCTATGGTCAGTCTTTGACGCTGACCGCCTGAGAGGTTTTTGCCCTCCTGAATTATCATCTCGTCAAGCTTATCAGGCTTTTTCTCAACAAAATCTTTCGCCTGAGCAATGTCAAGAGCGTTCCAGATATCCTCGTCCGTGGCGTTTTTATCACGCCACTGCATATTGTGTCTTATAGTACCCTTAAAGAGGACGGCTTTCTGAGGGACGATGCCTATCATACCTCTGAGCTGTGAGAATGGGTACTCTTTTACGTCAACGCCGTCAACAAGGACTTCGCCCTGACGGACGTCATAAAATCTTGGGATAAGGTTGATAAGAGAGGTCTTACCTGAGCCTGTACCGCCGATTATGCCAACAGTTTCGCCTTTCATGACTTTGAAGCTGATATCCGAAAGGGAGTCGGCTTCGGCTGATGCGTACGAGAAGAAACAGTTCCTAAACTCTACGCATGGGGCATTACCGTCAGTTGCGACAGGCTTATTATCCTTATCGGATACACTTGGCTCCACAGCGAAAACGTCGTTTATTCTGATAGCGGAAGCCTGCATTTTGGTGATATTTGTAACGAGTATCGCCATAGCAAGGAGTGCTAAGAGTATCTGGTTCATATAGTTTACAAGAGCTATCACTTCGCCCTGTGAGATAGAGCCTGAATAAACTGTTTTACCGCCAAACCAAATGATAGCGATGATAGCGAAGTTTACGATAACATAAGTGGCAGGGTTCATAAGGGCGGAAATTCTTCCTGCAATTATCTGCTGACGTCTAAGTTCTTCGGTATTATCAGCGAACTCTTTTTCCTCGTCTTTCTGACGGGAAAAGGCTCTGATAACTCTTGCGCCTGTGAGAGTTTCGCTTGTCATAAGGTTAGTTTTATCCAGCTTTTTCTGGATATTCTTATACTGCGGTATAGTGATGTGCATTATAAGGTAGATAACATAGGCAAGGCAAGGTGCGATTATCAGGAAGATAAGAGTAAGCTTTACTGATATGGAAAACGCCATTATGATAGAACCAAGCACTATAAAAGGTGAACGGAGGAAAAGACGAAGGAGGATATTCACGCCCTGCTGAGCGGTATTGATATCCGCTGTCATTCGTGTGACGAGGGTATGGCTTCCAACGCTGTCTATTTCCGCATAGGACAGTGAATTGATATGCTTGAAGAGGTCACGTCGGAGAGCTGTTCCAAAGCCTAGGGACGCTTTTGCGGCGAAATACTGAGCAGTCAGCGCACAAGCCAGACCACAGAAGGCGAGGAGGACAAGCACGCCACCCATTTTATAGATGTAGGGCTTATCAGCATTTTTTATACCCACGTCAATGATATTAGCCATAACGAGTGGCACTGCAAGCTCAAAGCAGGCTTCGATAAGCTTAAACAGCGGACCGATTATGCTTTCTTTTTTATAGTTTTTCAGATACCTAAAAAGCTTCAGCATTTTTCTTTCTCCCAACTAAATAAAATCATATAAATTTTATTATATCATATGTTTTTGTACATTTGTAGACGAATAAGTTAATTCTTTAAAAAAGTGGGGGATAATGCAGGGGCAAAAAGGTCGTCCCTACAATAATCATCGCCGCAGGCGATACCTTCATTCCTCATTCCTCATTCCTCACTCCTCACTCCTCACTTCAAACAAAAAGGGGGTTGACAAAAGGGTGAAAGTGTGCTATAGTCATATCAATAGGTTTAAATGCTATGACGGAAATAAGTAGCCTTTTGCGAAATTTCAGAGAGCTTTCGGTCGGTGCGAGAAAGCATTTCTACAAAGTGTGAATACATTCCTGAGCTGTTCGCTGAGAAAGCTTTTGCGTAAGGCGAAACGGTTTGCACACGTTACAGTGCTATGGCTTCGCTTTCTGCTGAGCCTGTAAGGTCGGGAGTTTCCCCGATAAACTGAGGTGGTACCACGATAATTCGTCCTCTGACAGATATTCTGTCAGGGGATTTTTTATTTATGTACCGCAAAAAAATAATACGGAGGTATGAAAAATGACAGTATTTGAAGAACTGAAAAGAAGAGGTCTTCTCGCTCAGCTTACTGATGAGGAGGAAATAAAGGAGCTTATCAACGCTGGTAAGGCTACTTTCTACATTGGTTTTGACCCAACTGCTGATTCTCTACACGTTGGTCACTTTATGGCGCTTTGTCTTATGAAGCGTTTGCAAATGGCTGGCAACAAGCCTATCGTTCTTATCGGAGGCGGTACGGCTATGATAGGCGACCCGTCAGGCAAAACAGATATGAGAAAAATGATGACAAAGGAAACTATCAACCACAATGTTGAATGTTTCAAAAAGCAGATGTCACACTTCATTGATTTTTCTGATGACAAGGCTATTATCGTAAACAATGGCGATTGGCTGCTTGACCTTAATTATGTTGATGTGCTTCGTGACGTTGGCGCTTGCTTCTCTGTAAACAAGATGCTTACATTCGAGTGCTACAAGCAGAGAATGGAGAGAGGTCTTACTTTCCTTGAATTTAACTACATGATAATGCAGTCCTACGATTTCTACAGACTTTTCCAGGATTACGGCTGTAATATGCAGTTCGGCGGTGACGATCAGTGGGCTAATATGCTGGGAGGTACTGAGCTTATCAGAAAGAAGCTTGGCAAGGACGCTTACGCCATGACTATCACTCTGCTTCTTAACTCTGAGGGCAAGAAAATGGGCAAGACAGAAAAGGGCGCTGTATGGCTCGACCCTGAAAAAACTTCTCCATACGAGTTCTATCAGTACTGGAGAAACGTTGGTGACGCTGATGTTATCAAGTGCCTGAAGATGCTCACATTCGTTCCTATCGAGGAGATAGAGGAAATGGAGAAGCACATGGAGGGTGCTGAATACAACAAGGCTAAGGAGCTTTTGGCTTACGAGCTGACAAAGCTTGTTCACGGCAAAGAAGAGGCTGACAAGGCTGACGCTGCGGCAAAGGCTATTTTTGCAGGCGGTGGAAACAGCGACGATATGCCTAGCACGACTATTGCGGCGGCTGATCTTACTGACGGCAAGATAGGTATTCTTACGCTTCTTGTTAAGTGCGGTCTTTGTCCTTCAAACGGTGAGGCAAGACGTCTTGTTACTCAGAACGGTATTGCGGTGAATGGTGAGAAGTTCACTGACCCTAAGGGTCTTGTTGATCTCTCTGAGCCTGTTGTTATCAAAAAGGGTAAGAAGATCTTCCACAAGGCTATTGCGGAATAATATAGCACAAAATAATTTCCACGGGTGGACAGAAGTTCACCCGTTTTTTTTTATATAAATATATGGTATTTTGCAATATTCATAAACATTCACACAAAATACATATAAGGTTTAGCTATATTTAAAGTTATTCATATATACTTTTAATCAAAGAAAAGTTTACACGAAACATACGAAAAAATCACGAAAAGAGGCGTGGATATGAATGGCAATCAGGAAGTGTTCAGACGGATAGAGAAAAAATATATCGTTGATGAACCGACTTATGAAAAGCTTATAAAAAAGCTCGATGGGCATTTTGTCAAAGACAGATATTACAAAAGCACTATCTGCAACATATATTATGACACACCAAGTCATCAGCTTGTGAGAAACTCCATTGAAAAGCCTGTTTACAAGGAAAAGCTGAGAGTGAGGAGCTACGGCGTACCTAATGATGAAGACATGGTCTTTGTGGAGCTGAAAAAGAAATACAAGGGTGTGGTCTACAAGAGGCGTATTGAAATGACCCTTGCACAGACCCGTGATTTCTTTGCAGGCAAAGAGGTACCTCATGATAATCCGCAGATAGAGAACGAGCTGAAATATTTTCTCAAATTCTATGAGGGCATTGCTCCTGCTATGTATCTTAGCTATGACAGGCTTGCTTACTGCGGTGCAGAAGACCCGTCCCTCAGGCTGACCTTTGACACGCACATTCTTTACCGTGAGGAACAAAAGGAGCTTGACAAGGGCATTTGGGGAAAAGAGCTTCTGCCTGCTGGCGTGAGGGTAATGGAAATAAAGATACCGAACGCTATGCCACTTTGGTTATCGGCTATACTTGATGAACTGGAGATATATCCTGCTTCGTTTTCAAAATACGGAACTGCGTATCTTAACGAATTTTCTGAAAAAATACATAAAGGTAAGGTGATAAGCTGTGCTTAATTCAACTACTCTTGCGGCTACTACTGTGACCACCACTGAAACGACCGTGGCGGCGATAACTACAAACGAATTTGTTTTCTGCACTGCGGCTTCGTTGGTGCTTGGTCTTATAATAGCGTTTGCTTTCAACTTCAGGCAGAAAAAAACAAAGAGCTTTATGATGACGCTTGCTTTGCTGCCTGTGATAGTACAGGTAGTGATAATGCTTGTAAACGGAAACATCGGTACTGGTGTGGCTGTTATGGGTGCATTCAGCTTGGTAAGATTCCGTTCTGTACCGGGAAGTGCCATGGACATATGTGCTATATTCCTTTCAATGGCTGTCGGTCTTGCGACGGGCACGAACCACCTTGCTTTGGCTCTTATGCTTGCTGTGTGCGTGAGCCTGCTGAACATTATTTACACGCTTCTGCCTATTGGCAAAAAGAAGTCGGGTCACAAGGATCTTAGTATCACTATCCCTGAAAGCCTTGATTACACTGAGGTATTTGACGATATATTTGAAAAATATCTTTCAGAATGTGAGCTTGTTTCGGTAAAGACCACAAACATGGGAAGTCTTTTCAAGCTGAAATACCGCATCGAGCTTAAAGACGGTGCTAACGAAAAGAAGCTTATTGACGAACTTAGATGCAGAAATGGCAACCTTGAGATAATGTGTGCAGTGGCAGCAGACATTGAGGAACAATCATTCTGACAAAATAACAAAAGTATCCATAAGTAAAACCGCACAAGGCTAAAGCGGTCTTGTGCGGTTTTTTTCAACCTTTTTTACCATACAAGGGGGTATTTTTCATGAAAATTTTGGACACTAAAAAGCTGGCAGCTATCACGGCGGCGTTTTTTATCACGGTCACGGCTTTTTCAGGCTGTTCTGAGAGTGCAAATTCTTCACAGACCACAAGCAGTGTTTCTCAGGCGGCAAAGTCTGACATTGACGCAAGCATTGCGGCAGAGGACATTGACGTTAGATATGACGAGGAAAGCTCAGTAGGGATCAGATTTGCTGATGGCAGTGCGGCTATAGACGGTGAGGGTGCGACCTCAGAAGGGGAAACTGTAACCATTTCGCAGGCAGGCACTTACATTCTTTCAGGCACAGCGACAAACGGCAGGATAATCGTTTCAGCGGACAAGACGGCTGAAATAAAGCTTATTTTCAATGGAGTTGACATAACTTGTGCTGACAACGCTCCCCTGCTTGTGAGCAAAGCTAAAAAAGTTTATATCGTGCTGGAGGACGGCACAGAGAACGTTTTGACGGACAGTGCAAGCTACTCTTTAGGAGAAGATGACAGCAACACAGACGGTGCTATTTTCTCCAAAGCCGACCTTACTATAAACGGCAGCGGTACACTTACTGTGAATGCGAACTACAAGCACGGCATTGTTTCAAAGGACGATCTTGTTATCACTGACGGCAATATCAATGTGACCTCGGCTTCAACCGCTATGGAGGGCAAGGACAGCGTTAAGATATCTGGCGGAACATTCAACATTTCCGCAAGCACGAACGGCATAAAATCCACTAACACAGAGGCTTCTGACAAAGGCTTTATAAGCGTGACAGGGGGAAGCTTCACAGTAGTCGCAAACAATGACGCATTCGAGGCGGAAACTGTGCTTTCTATCGAGAGCGGAAGCTTTGACATCACCACAGGCGGTGGAAGTGCAAACGCTTCTATGAAGTCTGACGGCACGCCAAACAAAAATTGGCAGAACGACATGGGCAACGGTGGTGGTGGTCCGAACGGAATGGGCAGACCTGACGATAACGGGAACGGCACGGGAGGCGAACCGCCTGCAATGCCTACGGCTGACAACACTGGGCTGACAATCGAGACTACGGCTAACACTACTACGGACAGCGACAGCACAGATACAACGGACAACACTTCAACATCTGCAAAGGCTTTAAAGGCAGGCAACGAGGTGAACATAAGCGGCGGCGAGTTCAAGATAGATTCGGCAGACGATTCAGTACACAGCAACGGAAACATTGTTATAACAGGGGGAAACATTTCTGCGGCATCGGGTGACAACGGAATGCACGCTAACGGAAATCTGACCATATCCGACGGCACTGTAGACATCACAAAGAGCTACGAAGGTATCGAGGGATCTATCGTGACAATAGACGGTGGCACCATATCAGTGGTAGCAAGCGATGACGGAATAAACTGCGCAGGCGGAAGCGACACTGGATCAACAGACAGAATGGGTGCTGACCAATTCTCATCACAGGACGGTGTTGAACTTAACATCAACGGAGGAACTGTAACCATTGACGCTGGCGGCGACGGACTTGACTCAAATGGCAACTTCACAATGGCAGGCGGTACAGTTTACGTTTGCGGACCTACTAACGGTGGCAACGGTGCACTTGACTACAACGGCACTGCAAATGTAACAGGGGGAACGCTCATCGCCTGTGGTGCAGTTGGAATGGAAGAAGGCTTCAGTGACACCTCCACACAATACAGTGTTCTGCACGATCTTGGTTCGACAGTTTCAGCAAACGAAAAACTGACTATCACTGACAGTGACGACAAGGAGATCTTAAGCTTTACCCCAATAAAGACTTGGCAGAGCGTTGTATTCACAAGCGCTGACCTGAAGGAAGGCGAAACCTACACCATTACAGCAGGGTCGCAGTCGGAAACCGTGACTATTGACGGCATTGTTACTTCTAATTCCACGGGAATGAGCTTTGGCAGAGGTCATGGCGGAGGACGTGGTTTCTGATATGAACGACAAAAGGACGAACTCGGGGTTCGTCCTTTTTTATTTGGCTGATTTATCGTTCATAGTATGCGGGACGTCGAGGACGCCAGCCCCTACATTTGTGTAATATAAATAGTAGGGACTAACAGTGTTTACCCATATTTGCTCACCTTTGTTGTATACATACGCAAAAAAGACCGCCTCATGATGAAGCGGTCTTTAGTAAGCAATTTAGTTTTGGCTGTGCAGATTATGCAAGCTCAGCAAAGTACTTGATTGTTCTTACCATCTGTGATGTATAAGAGTTCTCGTTGTCGTACCAAGAAACTACCTGTACCTCATAGAGGTCATCAGCGATCTTAGATACCATTGTCTGAGTAGCATCGAAGAGTGAACCAAATCTCATGCCGATAACGTCAGAAGAAACGATTGGATCCTCATTGTAGCCAAATGACTCAGAAGATGCAGCCTTCATAGCAGCGTTGATGCCTTCAACTGTTACGTCAGCACCCTTTACAACTGCTGTAAGGATTGTTGTTGAACCTGTTGGAACTGGAACTCTCTGTGCAGAACCGATGAGCTTGCCGTTAAGCTCTGGGATAACAAGGCCGATAGCCTTTGCAGCACCTGTTGAGTTAGGAACGATGTTTGCAGCACCAGCTCTTGCTCTTCTCAGGTCACCCTTTCTGTGAGGACCGTCAAGGATCATCTGGTCGCCTGTGTAAGCATGGATAGTGCTCATGATACCGCTCTGGATAGGAGCATACTTGTTAAGAGCATTAGCCATAGGAGCAAGACAGTTTGTTGTGCAAGATGCGGCTGAAATGATTGTATCATCAGCTGTAAGTGTCTTCTCGTTTACTGAGTAAACGATAGTCTTGAGGTCGTTACCAGCAGGAGCTGAGATAACTACCTTCTTAGCACCAGCATCGAGGTGAGCCTGGCTCTTAGCCTTTGATGTATAGAAGCCTGTGCACTCGAGAACTACGTCTACACCAAGCTTGCCCCAAGGACAATCCTTAGCGTCCTTTTCTGCATAAATCTGAAGAGTCTTGCCGTCAACAGTGATAGTATTAGCCTCATCATCAGCTGATACTGTGTGAAGGTTCTCACCGATCCTACCACAGTAACCGCCCTGAGCTGTATCATACTTAAGAAGATCAGCGAGCATTGAAGGCTTTGTCAGGTCGTTGATTGCAACTACCTCGTAGCCCTCTGCGCCAAACATCTGTCTGAATGCAAGACGTCCAATACGTCCAAAACCATTAATTGCGACTTTAACTGCCATAATTAATTTACCTCCTAAAAATTTTTCTGTATTTATTATACTACATTTTTCTATACATTGCAAGTGTTTTTACAAAAAACTTAGAACTTTTTTTCTTTAAGGCAATACCGCACAAAGATTGTGCGTCAGATGCGTAGTCAGATTTTTTCGTCAGGTCACATAAAAATTCCGCAGGCATACTGTCGTATGTCAAGGGATTTTTGTGTGATATGGCGGAAAATCTGCAAGCAGATGGCGTGCAAAGCCGTCAGGCGGGCTTTGTGCGGTGTTGCCTTAAAACTTCACCGTAAAGCCATCTGAGTCTTGATCCGTCAAATCACTGCTAAATTCTTTAAAATATGATCAAATATTGATGATTTTTTATTGACTACCCCGACAGTTTAGGTTATAATATTTACATGAGATCTTTATGAAAGGCAGGCTAACAAAGTGGAACTGACATCTTCTGTGAAAGAGATATACGCTCAGTCTGAGGAAAACATTATCCTCACTGACGCTGAGCTTAATGTCATTTGGAAAAATCATGGTGATCTGCCTGATGTTATAGATATTTCTGCTTTATGCGATACTCCGGAAAACGCTTTCATTCTGCCTGTTGAAAAGACAGCTACCTTTGAATATAAGGGCAGGTTTGCAGACTCGGCGGCAATGCGGTTTGAACCACTGAGAGATAATGGCATTATAACGAATTATCTCATACACTATTACTCCTGCATGGACATAGAACGTCTTTCGGACAAGTCTGGATATTTACGCTTCAAATCGAATTTTCTCGGCAACATAAGGATGGAGCTTTCTAAAATGTTAGCGATGCTTGACAGCCAAAAGAAATCCTTCTCTTCAAAAGCCGGCACTGAATATGAGCATTTTGACCATGAGGCAAGGCTTCGTATACTGAAAACATTTTCCGCAACGGTGAACATGACAGAACTTGCAAAATATTTCAGTGGCAATTTCACAACTGAATATCAGAGCCTATCAGAAATATGCGGTGAGGTATGCGACGAAGAAGGCAATTTGCTGGAGGAGGACGGCTGTATTTTCAGATACTCCATTGACCCGTGTATTTATTTTGAAACAAACAAAAGCCTTATTAAAAATGTGCTTGTAAATCTGCTTGTGAACGCATATATGTACAATGACAAGGAACAGCGGCAGGTGGAGCTTATCCTAAAAACTGAGGACGACAGGATAATACTGTCAGTAAATGATAATGGCAACGGCATGACAGATGATGTATGGCAGGCGGCTATCACGCCCTTTGGCACATTCCAGAAATACAGTAGCAGCGAGGCGTTGGGGCTTGCACTGGCAAAATGCTTTTGCGACCGTTTTGACGGTGAACTAAGTTATCGCAGCGAGATCGGCAAAGGCACTTGTGTGACCATGAGTTTCCCATGTGACAGCCGTGGTTTGCCGAAAGAGTTCCATGTGAGCAGAATGCCACCCATACCGAACCCATACGGCAGTACCTACTGCATAATGGCTAAAGGGCTTGACCCGCTGAAATAGGGTTTGGGCAATATACAGAGCAAGTGAATAGATGGGATACAAAAAAGGCAGTGCCGATTTTCTCGGCACTGCCTTTTTGTTATTTCTTAGGCTCGACAGATTTTTTAACGCTGTCATAAGCGAACACATATGACCTATAGTCTGGCTGTGAATTTGCGCCGCAATCGCCTAACATCAGCAGAAATTCTTGGTCATCTCTTATTGCATTTGTTGTTTTAAGAATTTCTTTAACTATTTTCTTTATTTCTTTATCGTCATTTTCTTTTTTAGCATATGCAATGACAACCCTCAATGGGCAGTTTATATACGCAAGTTTGCAGACTTCATCAAGCCATAACTTCTTGCTGTTTTCATGTTCGATCGCTACTTCAAGATTCCATAATTCAGGTCTTAAATCAACTTTATTACAATTATCTATAATTTTATCTTTTGAGATATCAGACCAGCCAATTGCATCAATATTATAATACTCTCGGCAATATGTCAATTCATTGCCAAAAATTTGATTAATAATTCCGCCATGCCCCAATACAACATTTGTCCACGCTGAATTGTTGTGGTAACATTCCGAATGGTCTTTGGCTTTGTCACAAAAATCTTTTGCAAATTTTTCGGCTGTGATTTTTTCGTCCATAGTATACACACCTCACCAAAAATGTGCGCACAACATAGCTGTACGCACACTTGGATTTTATACGATTAGTCCTTGATGATAGACTTACCTGTCATTTCCTTTGGCTGCTCAAGACCCATGAGTTTGAGCATTGTTGGTGAAAGGTCAGCAAGCACGCCGCCCTCTCTGATAAGAACATTGCCTGCGCCTGCGATAATAAGAGGTACAAGGTTCGTTGTGTGGGCTGTGAACGGAGAGCCGTCATCTTCCATCATCTTATCTGCGTTGCCGTGGTCTGCTGTGATAAGTGCTATGCCGCCCTTTGCAAGAACTGCGTCAACCGTTTTGCCTACGCACTCGTCAACTGCTTCTACTGCTGCTACGGCTGCGTCGAACACGCCTGTGTGACCTACCATATCGCAGTTTGCATAGTTGAGGATAATTGCGTCATACTTGTCAGACTCTATTCTCTTGAGAACTTCGTCGCAAACAAGATATGCGCTCATTTCAGGCTGGAGGTCATAAGTTGCTACCTTTGGTGAATTGATGAGGGCTCTGTCCTCGTTCTCAAAAGGAGCTTCTACACCGCCGTTGAAGAAGAATGTAACGTGTGCATACTTCTCTGTTTCGGCAATTCTAAGCTGTGAAAGACCCTTCTTTGCGATATACTCGCCGAAAGTATTTTCAAGGCTTGCTGGCTTGAATGCAACGTCAACGTTTGGCATTGTTGCGTCATACTGTGTCATGCAGACATAGTAAAGTGGGAATCTGCCGTTTCTTCTCTCAAAGCCTGTGAAATCATCGTCAACGAGAGTTCTTGTTATCTCTCTTGCTCTGTCAGGACGGAAGTTGAAGAAGATAACGCTGTCGTTTGCGGATATCTTGCCGTTCTCATCGATAACTGTAGGAACAACGAACTCGTCTGTAACGTCAGCGGCATAGGAAGCCTTGATAGCGTCAACTGCGTTATCAGCCTTATTGCCCTCGCCGTACACCATTGCGTCATAAGCCTTGCCTACACGCTCCCAACGGTTATCTCTGTCCATTGCATAGTAACGTCCCATTACTGTTGCTATCTTGCCGACACCAATTTCCTTGAGCTTTTCTTCAAGCTCAGCTACGAAGTCAACACCACTTGTAGGAGGAACATCTCTGCCGTCCATGAAGCAATGAACGTATACCTTTGTAAGACCTGCTTTCTTAGCAAGCTCCAAAAGGCCATAGAGGTGTGAATTATGTGAATGAACGCCGCCGTTTGAAAGAAGTCCGAACAGGTGGAGTGCGCTGTCATTCTTCTTGCAGTTCTCAACGGCTGCTGTGAAAGCTTCATTTGAGAAGAATTCGCCGTCCTTGATAGACTTTGTAATTCTTGTAAGCTCCTGATAAACTATTCTTCCTGCACCGATATTTGTATGGCCTACCTCTGAGTTACCCATCTGTCCCTCAGGAAGTCCAACGTCCATGCCGCTTGCGCCGATAAGAGTGTGCGGATAGTTGGCAAGAAGTCTGTCGATATTAGGTGTTTTGGCAGCTCTGATAGCGTTGCCGTAATCCTTGTGATTATAGCCGAAGCCGTCCATAATGATAAGTGCTATGGGTTTCTTTGACATATTTCTTAGTCCTTTCAAAAAAATCGCAGGGGCAGCCGCAGCCGTCCCCTGCGGAACTTTTTATTTGTTTGTTCTTGTGACGAATGATATTTTACCCCTAGATATCCGTCTGTTAATTAGCCCTCAACAGCTGCCTGAACGATAGTGTTGAAGTCAGCAGCCTTCAGTGAAGCACCGCCGATAAGACCGCCGTCTACGTTCTCCTTAGAAAGAAGCTCTGCGCAGTTCTTAGCGTTCATTGAGCCGCCGTACTGAATTGTAACTGCCTCTGCTGTAGCCTCGTCATAGATCTTAGCAAGTGTTGATCTGATGAATGCGCAAACTTCCTCTGCCTGATCTGCTGTAGCTGTCTTGCCTGTGCCGATAGCCCAAACTGGCTCGTAAGCGATAACAGACTTCTTAACGTCCTCTGCTGATACGCCGAAGAAATCAAGCTTTACCTGTCTTGCAATAACTTCCTCTGTGATGTTGCACTCACGCTCCCAGAGTAGCTCGCCAACGCAAACGATAGGCTTAAGACCAGCTGCAAGAGCTGCCTTTGTTCTCTTGTTTACTGTTTCGTCTGTTTCACCGAAATACTGTCTTCTCTCAGAGTGACCGATAACAACGTACTCAACGCCAAGCTCAACGAGCATATCTGCTGAGATCTCGCCTGTGAAAGCACCGCTCTTCTCAAAGTGAACGTTCTCTGCACCGATCTTTACGTTTGAGCCTGCTGTTGCGTTGATAGCAGTTTCAAGGTTTGTGAAAGGTACGCAAGCGATAACTTCTACCTTGCCCTCAGCGTTTGCAACAAGTGGCTTGATAGCTTCGAGAAGCTCCTTAGCCTCAGGTCTTGTCTTGTTCATTTTCCAGTTTCCTGCAATAATTGCTTTTCTTACAGCTTTTTTCATGATAAAAAACTCCTTTATTTTTTATAGGGAACAGAAAAACTGCTCCTGCTAGTTTTCCAAGTTTATTATACAACATTCACTCGTATTTGTCAACTAATTAACAAAGGCTTGGACTTATTTTATCTGTTTTTTACAGCTTGTCTATAAGCATAACGACACCGAAAACGCCAAGCAGGACTCCAATAGCGATAGCCACATAGCCGAAAGGCGTTTTCTCCTCTTTTTCCTCGGCTTCCTTTTCCTCCTCAGTGACTTCTACCTTTGATTTTTCATCGTCAAGGTAAAATTCCTGTGGGTTTGCGGGGTTATACTTTATGTCTATCATGTCGCCCTTTTCATAGCCGTTGTCTGTAACTATTTGTGTATATTTCTCGCCGTCAATGGTATAGCCGATTTTCCACTCGGTAAAAACTCTGTCCTCGCCGCCGTTGAAGTCAGGCATTGTGGTCTTGACTTTCTGCAAGGCTTTTGCCTGAGTTGGTTCGTAGTGATCCTCCTCAGGGATATTATATTCCTGCTCAGGAAAAAAGCGATAACCCTGCAAAACTTTGATACCGAAATAGATAAGTCCAATGCCTGTGAGCAGAAGAATTGTTCCGCCTATGCCCTGCCAGCCTAATCCGCTTTTTGCAAGTAGTGTTATTTCATTCATTTTTACTACCTCGATTTCTGCATAAAAAAGGGACAGGCAAAACTTGCCTGCCCCTAGCTTATAGCCTAGTAAGATATATTACTTGTCAGCGATTACGTCGATACCTGGGAGGACCTTGCCCTCGAGGTATTCAAGTGAAGCTCCGCCGCCTGTTGAGATGTGTGACATCTTATCAGCAAAGCCAAGCTGGATAACTGCTGCTGCTGAGTCGCCGCCGCCGATGATAGTTGTAGCGTCTGTTTCAGCAAGTGCCTTTGCAACTGCGATAGTACCCTTTGCAAGTGTTGGGTTCTCGAACACGCCCATAGGACCGTTCCAAACAACTGTCTTTGCAGACTTAACAGCCTCGCCGAAGAGAGCCTGTGTCTTTGTGCCGATATCAAGGCCTTCCTTGTCAGCTGGGATCTTGTCAGAATCAACAACTTCTACGTCGATAGGAGCGTCGATTGGATCAGGGAAACCTGCTGCAACTGTTGTGTCGATAGGGAGAAGAAGCTTCTTGCCGAGCTTTTCAGCCTTTGCCATCATTTCCTTGCAGTAGTCGATCTTTGTATCGTCAACGAGGGAAAGACCAACTTCCTTGCCCTGTGCCTTAAGGAATGTATATGCCATACCGCCACCGATGATAAGTGTATCGCACTTCTCGAGGAGGTTTGAGATAACGTTGAGCTTATCTGCTACCTTTGCGCCGCCGAGAATAGCAACGAATGGTCTAACAGGTGTTTCAACTGCATTTCCGAGATAGTTGATCTCCTTCTGCATGAGATAACCAACTGCTGTTTCCTTAACAAACTTTGTAACGCCTGCTGTAGAAGCATGAGCTCTGTGTGCAGAACCGAAAGCGTCCATTACGAATACTTCGTCGTCAACGAGGTCAGCAAGTTCCTTAGCGAAGCCTTCGCCGTTCTTTGTTTCCTCTGCGCCTCTGAATCTTGTGTTCTCAAGAACAACGATATCACCGTCAGCCATTTCAGCAACTGCCTTCTTAGCGTTGTCGCCAACTACTGTATCGTCAGCAGCGAATGTTACCTTTGTTTCAGGAAGAAGCTCTGCAAGTCTTGCAGCAGCAGGAGCAAGTGAGAACTTAGCCTCTGGGCCGTTCTTTGGCTTGCCAAGATGTGAACACAGAACTACCTTGCCGCCGTCAGCTACCAGCTTCTTGATAGTTGGGAGAGCAGCTGTTATTCTGTTATCGTTTGTAATAACGCCGTCCTTAAGAGGAACGTTAAAGTCAACTCTTACGAGTACCTTTTTGCCCTTTACATTAATGTCATCAACAGTAACTTTGTTTAAACCTGCCATTTTAAAGACACCTCTCAATTTAATTTTTTAATTCACGTTGTTAAAAAACTAACAACCTTACCTTTATTATATAACATACCGTCATAAAAATCAAGTATTTTTTTATAATTTTTACCCTGATTTTATAACTTTAGGCTTTTAAAGTGCGTCCACCTTTATCTCTCCGTTGTCAGCGGATATTGCCACGGCGGACACTGCTCCCTCGCCCTTGTCTATAAGCAGTTCGGCTATCTTATCCTCCACCTCGTTTCTTATGACACGGCGGATATCTCTTGCACCAAGCTTCTGACCGTATGCCTTATGTGCAATAGTTTTCAGAGCTTCATCTGTATATCTCAGGCTGATATGTTTCTCCTCCAGCGGCGACTTCATCTCGTCAAGCATAAGACCTGCTATGCCTGCGTAATTCTCCTCTGTGAGCGGATTGAACACAACTATCTCGTCTATTCTTCCAAGAAACTCAGGTCTCAGGAAATCTCTCAGTGCTTTCATTGCTTTATCCTTGGCGATATCGCTGTCAGTCTTATTGAAACCCACACCTGTATCTCTATCAGTCGAACCTGCGTTTGATGTCATGACGATAACTGTGTTCTCAAATGAAACGCTTCTGCCCTGTGAATCGTTGATACGTCCCTCGTCAAGTATCTGGAGAAGTATGTTCATAACGTCAGGGTGAGCCTTTTCTATCTCGTCAAAAAGTACCACTGAATATGGTCTGCGGCGCACCTTTTCGGTAAGCTGACCTGCTTCATCAAAGCCTACATATCCCGGAGGTGAGCCGATAAGCTTTGATACTGAGTGCTTCTCCATATACTCGGTCATGTCAACTCTGATAAGCGGCTCGGTGGCGTCAAAAAGCTCTTCTCCAAGGACTTTCACAAGCTCGGTCTTTCCTACACCTGTTGGGCCGACGAAAATAAATGAAGCCGGTCTGCGACGTTTTGAAAGCTGAACCCTTGTACGCTTTATTGCCTTTGCGACCTTATCAACGGCTTCGTCCTGGCCGATAACACGCTTTGAAAGGGCTTCTTTAAGATGCTTTATCTTATCATACTCGGTCTGAGCTATCTTATTGGCAGGGATACCTGTCCAAAGCTCTATTACCTTTGATATATCTTCTTCTGTGACCTGAACGTTTTTAAGAGTTTCTTCCACTTCTTTGAGTCTGTTCTGTATCCTGAGTATCTCGCCCTTTTCCTTTGCGATTATCTCATAGTCAGGGTCTGACTTCTGCTCGTAATCCTCAACGAGCTTTTCATGCTTTTTAAGTTCCTCGTTAAGTGCGTCGAACTCCTCTATCTCAGGTGTTCTGATACTTGTGCAGGCGCAGGCTTCATCAAGAAGATCTATCGCCTTGTCAGGGAGAAATCTGTCGTTGATATATCTTTCAGAAAGCACTGCACACTCTCTGAGCATATCGTCTGATATCTTTACTCTATGGAAATTCTCGTAATACTGCTTTATGCCTTTGAGGACTGTGATTGTGTCCTCAACTGTCGGCTCGGAAACTGTTACAGGCTGGAAACGTCTTTCAAGTGCAGAGTCCTTTTCGATATACTTTCTGTACTCCTTGAAAGTCGTTGCGCCTATTACCTGTATCTCGCCTCTTGAAAGGGACGGTTTCAGGATATTAGCTGCGTTCATCGTTCCCTCGTTATCGCCTGTGCCAACAAGGGTATGCACCTCGTCTATAAAGAGGATAACATTGCCCTGCTCTTTTACTTCCTCTACAAGTCCTTTGCAACGGCTCTCGAACTGTCCTCTGAACTGAGTGCCTGCAACAAGTGCGGTAAGGTCGAGGAGGTAAAGCTCCTTATCCTTGATATGAAACGGCACATCTCCGCCAACTATCCTCTGTGCGATACCCTCGGCAATGGCTGTTTTACCAACGCCAGGTTCGCCTATAAGGCATGGGTTGTTCTTCTGACGTCTTGACAGGATATGGATAACTCTTGATATTTCCTTATCTCTGCCCACAACGTTATCAAGCTTGCCCTCTCTTGCTTTCTGAGTAAGATTTGTGCAATAGTTGTTGAGAAATTTTAGCTTTTTCTTTTTATCCTTTGGATTTTTATCTCCGCCCTCATCGGTGGCTTTAGGCATACCTCCTGCGAGGTTGCTGAAAAGATTGGCTGCGTCACCGCCGAAAAGATTGCTCAGGAAGTTCGTTCCGCCCGGCTCAAAATCGTCCCCATCGGAAGCCTCCATAAGCTGATTTGACATTGCTTCAAGGTCATCGTCTGAGATGCCCATTGCCTTCATATAATCGTCCACCTGCGAAATGCCAAGCTCCTTGGCACAAACAAGGCAAAGTCCCTCGTTCTTCTTGTGCTGAGGGTCTTTGGCGTTCATCTGTGAGATGAACACCACAGCAGGACGCTTTTTACATCTTGAACACATTAACATTTTTATTTGCTCCTTTCCTTACTGATACACCTTACGGTAATCATTTATACAGAATATCAAAGAAGTAACTGAACAGATAGGTATTTTCAAAAACAGCGCTGTTGAACTTTGGAAGCTTGTTCTCGGTGGCATTTATCACAGTGCAGACCATAAAGGCTATCAACACCAGATACAGACCGCCTTTACAAAGACCAAGCGCCATGCCTGCGAAACGGTTTGCCGCTGTCAGACCTGCCATTCGGGTAAAAACTCCCGACAGACGCAGGATAAGCCTTATGACTATCTCCATAAGCACATACACCGTCATGAACACGCAAAGCCTTATAAAAGTCAGGGCGATCGGTCGGAAAATGTTCTTTTCCAGATACTCAGCACCAGTTCTGCCACCCTCAGAGAGAGCCTTGACGGCTTCGTCTATCTGCTCGGAAGTGAACTTCACCGCCTTAGACAGACTTTTTCCAAGCTTATTACCCTCCAGCTTTTCGCTGAGCTTTTGGGGCATAACGCTGTGGATATACTCTGAAAGCTCCTCGCCCTTTTGCTGAGCAGTATCAAGGTCTGTTCCCTTTGAAACAAGTAGCTTTTCGGTATTCTCCGCAAGAGTGCCTGCCCCTGACAGGACGTTTTTTATCTCCTCATCTGAAAGGTCGATATCAACGCCCTCGTTTTTCAGTTCATTGCTCACAAGCTTTGAAAGATCCGTCTGTTCAGCAGCGTTTTCAAGGCTCGTTATAAGCTGTGTTTTGAAATATTTGTTATATACATTTTCAGCCGACATATTGGCTATAAGAAAAGCCACAAGAACGGCTGCCACTGTTCCGAGCATTGTGATGACATATCTCACAAAGCCCTTACAGTATCCTGTCAGAGCGGTCACGATAAGGATCATTATAACTGCTCCGTCAAAAAAATATGCCATATTTTCCTGCCTTTCGTCAGGTCTCGAAAGCTATTTTGTTTATCTCATGCAGACCTAGGAAATAAACGCTATCGTTGAGGTAAACAAAGTCAAGATACTCAGAGGACACTGCCGCTGTTGCAAGTAGATTTCCTGCACTGTCATAGGCTTCTATATTATCCTCGCCGAGAAGGATCACCTTCTTGTTCTCTGCGGTCATTTTCTTAGGCTTGCCACTTTGAGTATAAACAACGCTATCAGGCTTATCTCCGTCAGAGTCCGAACGGAACACTGCAAGAGTTCCTGTTTTACGCTGTATGCCGTCAAATGCTACTGCGGCAGTGGTATCTGTCAGGGCATAGTCTGAAAGCTCCTCAGGATATTCATACTGCATAAGTATTTTACCATTGCTGTCAAGCTTGTAGAAGCAGGTATCGCCCACTACCCAATAATCGCCGTTATCGTTTCGCTGGACGGCAACTGCGAGAGTTTCAAGCTGTTCGCTCTTCATCTTCTCCTCTGTGCTGTCAAAGGTCACATAATAGATGACCGAGCGTAACGCTCCGCCACTGCTGGAAAATGTTGAGATACAACAGCCGCTTCCGTCCTTATCAAAGCTTATATCAAGTATTCTTCGTGAGCTTGACCACTGATATATCTCCGCTCCCGAGGAGTCATAAACTGTCAGCACTGCGGCATATTTCTCAGTCTGGGTGACCACTGCAACTGTGCTGTCAGGGGCTATCTCCGCCAAAAGTATAGACTGGTCTATATCCTTTGAGAGCAGCTCGCCCTTTTTATTCAGCACTCTGAAAGAATTTCCACCGTTATCGTAAACAAGCACACGCTTTCCAGATGTTCTTACAACAGGGTTTGCAAAGTTGTGAGAATTATCCGATATCTTATTGCCAGACTCGTCATAAAAAGCAATGTTCCTGTCGTCAACTCGAACTATACCGTCGGAAAGCTGTTTTATAACGTTAACGGAGCTTTCATCAAAGGTCAGCGGGAAATTTCCGCTTTGCTTTTTGCCGTCGTTTACTATAGTGGCATGAGGTCTGTCCAAAATGCCCTCAAGCTTCGGCACCCACACTCCTCTTGAAGCGTAAACGCCAACTCCGAAAGCGACCACCACTGCTATGGCGGCTATCTTTTTATAGAGCTTTTTGTTTTTCTCTTTCTTTCTTGCAGCTCTTATATCGGTGACGTTGGATATCTCCTCGTCAGACCTCTCGGCTTTCTCAGCCTTTTTCTCTTTTCTGCTTTTATGCTCGGATTTTTCCTCTTTGCTTTCTGAAGCCTGCTCTTTATTTTCACCGCCTGATACTGTTATCTTGCTTTCATCAGCTTTTTCAGGCTTTTCCTCATCGGCTTTATCCTCGGTGTTCGTCAGCTCTATTCTGCTTCGTGACTCCTCGGCTTCTTCCGCTTCTTTTCGGAGCTGTTCTTCCTGCTCACGTTCCGCCGCTTTCTGAGCCGCCTTTTTTTGACGCTTTATCTCTCTGAAAGTAACGTTCGGCATAGGCTCTTCTGCACCGTGAAACTCGTCACGCTGAACAAAATCCGTCTGCTTGGTTATTCTTATTGTTTTTTCTTCTTTGGTAGGCGGATTTTTCTTTCTCCGCCTGCTCTTTGATCTTTTATCATTCACCTTGTTCAGATCCTTTATCTTTATCATAATATACTTCGTTAAGATACAATCCCTGCGGCGGAACGGTCTTTCCGCCTCTTGTTCTGTCCTTTGACGCAAGTATATCGGGTATTTGAGTTTCTCCTATCTTGCCCTCATTTATAAAAATAAGCGTGCCTACCATTATCCTTACCATATTGTACAGAAAGCCGTCTCCCGAAACTGTGAATATCACAAGCTCGCCCTCACGTCTTACATGGAAAGAAAATATAGTCCTAACTGTATTCTCCTTTGTGCAATCGGTGGAACACATGGCTTTGAAATCGTGCGTTCCCACAAAATCCTGTGCCGCTTTATCGAGCTTTTTTTCGTCTATTGGAAACCAACTGCGGTAGGCTGTATCTTTATAAAAAGGATTTTTTATCTCGCTGTTATGTATAATATACTCATACTCCTTGCCGCTGCACATATATCTTGCGTGAAAATCAAGGGGGACTTTTTCGCACTCCAGCACTGAGATATCGTCCGGCAGCTTTGAATTAAGACCGAAAACTATGCCACGGCAGGTTATTGTGGACTCTATAAGAAAGCTTGCACAAAATCTTCTTGCGTGTACTCCTGCATCTGTTCGTGAACAGCCGTTCACTGTGACTGTCTGTCCCGTCAGCGAGAGGATAGCTTCTTCAAGCACCTGCTGAACGGCAATGGCATTGTTCTGCCTTTGCCACCCATGATAGGCTGTGCCGTTATAGGCAAGTATTATCCTGAAATTTGTCATGAGTATATCCCGTTTCTTTAGTCGAGTGTTATGGAATCTATATTGTCAAGTCTTACTATCATGGTGCTGTCGCTTTTCTTTTCGTGGACGATAAGCTTTACCCACTCGTCGTCTGCGTCAAGAATAGTACAGCTATGACCATAAATCCCGTCGCCGTCAATGGTACATTCTCTGCCGATAAGTTCTTTTATAATGCCTGACATTTTATTTCCCCCATTTGCATTTCTCTCAAGTTTCTTGACTTTTCTTTCCAAAGTGTCAAGTCTGTCGTCCTGATCCATATCTTTAAAAACACTGCTCATAATACCCCTCCTAAAGAACTATATTTATGACGATAACGCCTGCAAGGAACAGCACGCAGAATATCGAGCCGTAGAGGTCGACTATGCTCATATGGAGCTGTTTCATTCTTGTTCTGCCCTCTCCGCCGTGATAACAACGGCACTCCATTGCGAGAGCAAGCTCCTCAGCGTGTCTGAACGATGCCACAAAAAGCGGTATCAGCACTGGGATAAGGGCTTTGGCTTTCTGAATGAGTGAGCCTGTTTCCATATCCGCTCCTCTTGCTTTCTGTGCTGACATTATCTTATCTGTTTCCTCGATAAGGGTAGGGATAAATCTCAGGGCAATAGTCATCATCATTGCAAGCTCATGGACAGGCACTTTTATCTTTTTCAGCGGTGAAAGCAATCTTTCGATAGCGTCTGTCAGGTCGATAGGCGAGGTGGTGTAGGTAAGAAGCGAAGTGCCGACAATAAGGCAGATTATCCTTATCATCATGAACACTGCCGTGTCAACGCCTTCATCGGTTATCTTGAGAAATTTCCACTCAAAATAGGCTTTGCCCGTTCTGATAAAAAGCAGATTGAGTATCGCCGTGAATATTATTATCGGCACGATAGGTTTCAAGCTTTTTAGCATTAGTTTGCCAGGTATTTTCGATATGATAAAAGTGAGAATAGTAAAAGCTATGCCCACAAGAAGTCCCCACACGCTGTTTGCGGCGAAAAGCATTACTATGAAAACCGCCGTCATTATTATCTTTATTCGTGCGTCCATTCGGTGAATGACAGAATTTCCAGGAAAATACTGTCCTATAGTAATATCCTTTATCAAGGTATATTCCTCCAATTTTCTATCTCAACTTACACAGTCCTGCTCTCTGCTCATATGGGTCAAAGGCAGTCCGCTGCTTACTTATTCTTTTTCTGCTCCAGCATTTCAAGGATGACCTTTTTCGCATAGCCAACTGTATACACATCATCCTTAATATCTATGCCCATGGCTTTGAGCCTGTTTATAACTCTTGTTATCTGTGGCACTGCAAGCCCCATTGACACAAGCTCCTCAGAGCGGTGAAACACCTTTACTGTATCGTCATAGCAAAACAGCTTTGACTCGTTCATGACGAGTATCTTTGAAACGTTCTTTGCGATATCTTCCATAGAGTGGGATACCAGCAAAACAGTATTTTTCATCTGCTCATGATACTCTCTTATAAGACCAAGAATCTGCTCTCTGCCCTTTGGGTCAAGACCCGAAGCAGGTTCATCAAGGATAAGCACCTTTGGATTCATTGCCATAACGCCTGCTATAGCCACACGCCTTTTCTGTCCGCCTGAAAGCTCGAAAGGCGATTTGTCAAGTATCTCAGGGCTTAGCCCTACCATTCTTGCGGCTTCTTTGACATACTTGTCTATCTGCTCTTCCTTGATACCCATATTCTTAGGTCCGAATGCGATATCCTTATAACAGGTCTCCTCAAAGAGCTGATACTCAGGATACTGAAACACAAGACCCACCTTAAATCTTATAGGGCGAAGCCTTGATTTATCGTCCCACAGCCTTTCTCCGTCTATATAGACGCTTCCGCTCGTGGGCTTCAAAAGACCGTTGAAATGCTGGATAAGGGTAGATTTGCCTGAGCCTGTATGTCCTATTATACCCACCATTTCGCCGTCATTTATCTCTATATTAACATTGTCTACGGCTGTTTTGCGAAAGGGCGTACCCTCGCCGTAAACATAAGTCAAGTTTTCCGTTTTAATTACTGCCATTGTTACTCCCTATCACTTAAGCATTTCATAAAGCTTCTGAACGCATTCGTCCTCGTGGATTATCTCGGTGGAGATGTCATAGCCTGCCCTTTTAAGCTCCCAGCAAAGCTCTGTCACCTGCGGCACGTCAAGTCCCAGATTTTTCATGGTTTCCACATTTGAGAATATCTTCTTCGGAACGTTATCCATTATGACCTCGCCACCGTCTATTACAACAACACGCTGCGCTTGTGCGGCTTCCTCCATATAATGGGTGATAAGCACGATAGTAACGCCCTGCTCGTTGAGCATTTTGACAGTTTTCATTACCTCGTCCCTGCCGTGAGGATCGAGCATGGCGGTAGGCTCGTCAAGAAGTATGCAATCAGGTTTCATTGCGATTATTCCAGCGATAGCCACACGCTGTTTCTGTCCGCCTGAAAGCTTATGAGGTGCATGAAGTCTGTATTCATACATACCGACGGTTTTAAGAGCCTCGTCAACACGCCTGCGTATCTCATTCGGCTCGACGCCCATATTTTCAAGGGCGAAAGCCACGTCCTCCTCCACGATAGTTGCAACTATCTGGTTATCAGGGTTTTGGAATACCATGCCCACCTTTTCTCTTATAGGCAGGAGGTTATTTTCGTCCAAAGTGTCCATGCCGTTCACATAGACAGCCCCCGACTCAGGAAGATTTATAGCGTTTATGCACTTTGCAAGTGTAGATTTGCCTGAGCCGTTATGACCAAGCACTGCCACAAACTCGCCTTTTTCTATGTTCAGATTTATGCCTTTAAGCACCTCCGTTTTAACAGGTGGGTCTTCAAGGTCGTTCACATAGGAAAAGTGCAGATCCTTTATTTCAATAAAACTGCTCATTTCACTTTCCTTACCAAATTTAGTTTATTCCTTATCTTCAGGCTGTTCTTTCTGTTCAGCCTTTCTTTCCTTATGCTTTTCGTAAACATTTTCGGCTTTGTCTATTCCTTTATCAAGGAGCTTTTCAGCCTTGTTCTTTACCTTTTTGCCCGTTTCGCTCTCTGCGAACTCGTGGGCTTTTTCCTTTCCCTTTTCAAACAGCTCTCCTGCTTTGCTCTTTATCTTCTGCCCCTTTTCACTTTCAGCAGCCTCGTGAGCTTTTTCTTTGCCCTTTTCAAGCATATTTCCTGCCTTGTGTTTAAGTTCATCAAAATCAAAAGACATAACCTTTCCTCCTGTCTGAAATTTTGGTTTATACCTTATTATAATATATGGGTATGCGAACGCTGTTTGCCCCTACATATTGCCCATAAGCTTTTCAATATCTTTTACTGTTGGCGGATAAAGTGCGATAGGGAACTTTTCCACCGCCGCACCTGCCACAGCACAGGCTGTTTTCACCAATGTATCGTCATCAAGACCTTTATAAAGCCCATATACAGCGCCCGCCTTAAAGCTGTCCCCTGCGCCAAGTGTTGACACTACGTCTACTTTAAATGCAGGGCACATCTTTGGCACAGCACCCTTTCTGCCATACATCGCACCCTTTTCACCAAGGGTAAATATCACAAGCCCGTCTGTATTATCTGTATAAAGCCTGAAAAGCTCGTCATAGCTTTTATCTGGATAATATTCATCAAGGTGCTGATGAGATATGCAATTTACTGCACAATGCTTATGTATATAGCTGTCATAGGCACAATCTATCGTAACGTATTTCTTGCCATATTTTACGCAATACTCAGCTATCTTATCACCAAAATAAGGGTCAGCCGCAACGCAGGCTGAATTTTTCACTGACTTCTCCGAAGGCTGTTCATAAAAAGGCTCCGGACGTGAATAAAGCTTATCCCACTCGCCAAAACAGGTGCGTGTATTTTTATCTATGATAACATAGTCGGTCACGCCCTCGAAACCCTCTGTAACAAGCTCCGAAAGGTCAGCAGTCTTGTCTGCAAAATAATCCTTTATAAGCTTTTCATTGCCGCTTCCAAGGTGAGTACCCCCAAGCTTTACAGGCACATTCAGACTGCAAAGAACAGCCGCCGCTGTTCCGGTCTCACCACCGACAAGGTGATACTTTTCCTTTATCTCTGCCGTTCCGTCTGCCTTTGGAAAATCACCGTCAAGAAGAAACGAACAGGTGGAGATCATTTGGCCGTACATATAAACATAATTCTCAGTATATTTCATGTGAACACCATTCCTTACTATAGCAAAGCTATTTCTGCCAAATTGCCGTTGAACCGCATGGAAGCACACCACCTGTTGCCTCCACCGGCAATCCTATCTCATCAGCCGTGACGTTTCCGCCAAACCTCGTTCCGAGGACATCTCTCAGGATATATGCCATAACTGAGGGTGAAAGTCCTGTGGTATAGCTGTTGAGCAGAAAGAAAAGCGGCTCGTCGCTCAAAACGCCTGAGCAGGTCTTTACAAGGTCATAGATACAATCTTCAAGCTTCCATATCTCTCCGCCAGGTCCTCTGCCGTAGGACGGAGGATCCATAACGATAGCGTCATAGGTCTTGCCTCGGCGTATCTCACGCTGAACGAACTTTTCGCAATCGTCTACAAGCCAGCGAATAGGCTTATCGGAAAGCCCTGACACAGTGGCATTCTCTCTTGCCCACTGCACCATGCCCTTTGATGCGTCAACGTGTGAAACGCTTGCACCTGCTTCGGCACAGGCAAGGGTAGCTCCGCCTGTGTATGCAAAGAGGTTTAACACCTTTATCTCTCTGCCTGCGTTTCTTATTTTGTCAGCCATGAAGTCCCAGTTCACAGCCTGTTCAGGGAAAAGACCTGTGTGCTTGAAGCCCGTTGGTCTGATTATAAACTTCAAATTCTTATAGCCTATGTTCCAGCTTTCAGGCAGGCGCTTTCTGTATTCCCATTCGCCGCCTCCCTTTGAGGAACGGTGATAAATGCCGTCTGCCTTTGTCCAAAGGTCAGAACGCTTCGGTGACTTCCAGATTATCTGAGGGTCAGGTCTTACAAGCACCTTTCCGCCCCAGCTTTCAAGCTTATCGCCGCTTGAAGTATCTATTATCTTATAGTCTTTCCAGTTTTCTGCAATTCTCATAATTCTATCCTTATATAAAATTTACTTTTTCCACGGCCTTTTATTTTCCGTCCAGCCCTTTGCCTGCCAATATGCACTGTCAGCAGGGTTCCAGCCCTTTTTGTTTGCAAAGTGGAAAATGGTGAAAAACATTCTGCCCTTAGCACTGACCTTTGGCTCAAAGCTGTCGCTTTTAAGCTTTGCGGCAATGCTGTCGGTCTTTTTCTCGATCTTCGCAAGCATTTTGTCTGAAACCTTGCTCCAGCTCGTTGAGTGTATGCCGAAGCCTATCTTATATATCTTAGGCACTCCCCAGAATGACAAGCTATCCGCCATATCTTTGTTAGTGTTTTTCATACCTGCACCTGCGGCTGTGGATATGACCACAGCACGCTTTGAGAACATTTTCTCCTCAGGTCTATGGACTATCCAGCGCCAGCCGTAATGGTCGAGCCATGCTTTCATCGAGCCTGTGCAGTGGTAGACATACACAGGGGAAGTAAGTATCAGCACATCTGCATCGTCCACCGCTTTGGTGATAGGGTCGAGCTTCTCATAGTGAGGACACTTTTCTTCGCCTTTCATAAAGCAATTGGTACAGCCGCAGCAAAACTCTCCGAAATCTCTCGGCAGGAAGAACTCTGTCACCTCGCCGCCAAGTTTATCGGCTAACATTCTGCCTATATGATATGTAGAGCCTTTATGGTTTTGACCATTTATCAAAGCTATTTTCAAAATATCACCTTACATTTTTTCGATAAGCTCCGCTATCTTGTGTGCATATTCTGTGATTATGCCTGTTCTCTTGCCCTCTATCATAACACGAACGAGAGGCTCTGTGCCTGACTCACGGACAAGTATCCTGCCCTCGTCACCAAGCTTTTCGGAATACATCTTTATAGCGTCTGTTATCTCAGGGACTTTATCCCACATACCCTTTTTGTCTGCTGTTATCTTAACGTTCGCAAGCACCTGTGGGTAGCACTCCATGCAGGAAGCAAGCTCGCTTGCCTTTTCGCCTGTACATTTGAGGACTGTCAGAAGCTTTGTACCTGTCAGCTCACCGTCGCCTGTGTTTGCATAGTCAAGAAGAATGATATGACCTGACTGCTCACCGCCTATATTATAACCGCCCTTGAGCATTTCTTCAAGAACGTATCTGTCGCCAACCTTTGTGGTAGCTGCAACGATGCCGTTTGCCTTTGCATACTTGAAGAAGCCGAGGTTTGTCATAACGGTAACAACGCAGGTGTTGTTTTTGAGTATGCCCATGCTCTTCATATATTTTGAGAAGATAGCAAGTATCTTGTCACCGTCGATAAGCTCGCCCTTTTCGTCAACTGCAAGACATCTGTCAGCGTCGCCGTCAAAGGCAAGACCTATATCGCAATGATTATCAACAACTGCCTTTTGCAGACCCTCGATATGTGTTGAGCCGCAATCCTTATTTATATTCGTTCCGTCCGGCTTATCGTTGAGCATTATGCACTTTGCCCCAAGTCCCTCGAAAATTCTCTGTGCGCACACAGAAGCTGAGCCATTTGCACAATCAAGCGCCACACGGATACCGTTGAAATCTGTCTGAACTGTTTTCATAACGTAGCGGATATAATCCCAAGCTGCGTCCTTTTCATAATAAACGTGACCTATATCACAGCCGTCCTTAAGCTCTATCTTTTCAGGGGTGTCCAGGATAAGTGCTTCTATCTCGTTTTCTATCTCGTCAGAAAGCTTGAAGCCTGTGCCAGAGAAAAGCTTTATGCCGTTAAACTCAACAGAATTGTGTGAAGCGGATATCATAACGCCTGCGTCTGCGTTGTATTTCTTTACAAGCATTGCAACGGCAGGGGTAGGAACAACACCGAGTATATGAGCGTCTGCACCAACTGAGCAGATACCAGCCACCAGTGCGGACTCCAGAATGTCGCCTGAGATACGGGTATCCTTGCCTATGATTATCTTAGCCTTGTGGTTCGTTTCCTTCGTGAGTACCATTGCGGCAGCTCTGCCTATCTGCATAGCAAGCTCACAGGTAAGCTCTGTGATAGCTACTCCTCTTGCGCCGTCAGTTCCAAATAATCTTCCCATAATAATTAGCTCCTTTTCGAGGTCGTACCTCTATATTATTTTTTATTTATGTAAACTCTATATTAACACACATATTAAATTTATCCGATAATAAAATTTATCCAAAGATAGAAAGTGCAGTGGCAGGCGAACACTGTTCGCCCCTACAGAACAAGAAATTCATCGCCGCAGGCGATACCTTAATTCCTCATTCCTCACTCCTCATTCCTCATTAAGCATTCCTCACTAAATCACAGATGCGTTTGTCCGTCCTTGAGAAAGCCCAAATGATCGTAAGCAAGCTGTGTCGCCACACGTCCCCTTGGGGTCTTTGAGAGGAAACCTAACTGCATGAGATAAGGCTCGCAAACGTCCTCAATGGTGACTGACTCCTCGCCGATAGCCGCCGCAAGGGTTTCAAGTCCTACAGGACCACCGTCATAGCCTTTTATTATCATAGTCAGCAGACGTTTGTCGAGAGAGTCAAGTCCCAGCTTGTCAACGTCCATTCTGTTGAGGGCTATCTTTGCAATGTCTGCGGTTATCCTGCCGTTGCCCATGACTTCGGCAAAATCCCTTACTCTTCTGAGAAAACGGTTTGCTATTCTCGGCGTTCCTCTTGAACGCTTCGCTATCTCCTCTGCACCGTCATCATCACAAGCCACGCCAAGCAAAACTGCGGAACGCTTTACGATATCAGAAAGCTGTTCTGTATTGTAAAGCTCCAAACGCTGGATAACGCCAAAACGATCTCTCAGCGGTGCAGAAAGCGAGCCTGCTCTTGTGGTCGCGCCTATAAGAGTGAACTTGTTAAGCTCTATCCTTATAGACCTTGCCGCAGGGCCTTTGCCCATGATTATATCCAAGGCATAATCTTCAAGGGCAGGATAAAGAACTTCCTCCACCTGTCTTGAAAGGCGGTGAATCTCGTCTATAAAAAGCACGTCGCCTTTTTCAAGGTTTGTGAGAAGTGCCGCAAGGTCTCCCGGCTTTTCAATGGCAGGGCCTGAGGTTATCCTGATATTCACTCCCATTTCGTGAGCGATTATGGCAGAAAGAGTGGTCTTGCCCAGACCAGGCGGGCCGTAAAGCAGAACATGGTCAAGGCTGTCGCCCCTGTTTTTTGCCGCTTGTATATATATTTTCAGGTTCTCCTTGACCTTTTCCTGACCGATATACTCGTCAAGTGTTTTAGGTCTAAGGCTCACCTCGAAATCGTCAGTTGTTTCCGCCTGAGTTTCTTTCGGGGTGACTATCCTGTCTATATCAAAATCTCCTTTTTCGATCATTTATGGGGTTCTCCTCTCAAAATTTCGCAAGTCCGATAAGAGCTTTCTTTATAAGCTCCTCAACGCTCAAATTCGGGTCAAGCTTTGATATCACTGACATTGCTTCGCCCTCGGTATATCCAAGCACCACAAGGGCTGTGACAGCTTCTTCGACAGCTCCGCTTGGAACAGCCGCAAAGCCCTGAGCCGCATTTCCTCTGACGGATATGGTATTCTCTTTTGCCACCTTATCCTTAAGCTCGAGGACTATCCTTTGTGCTATCTTTGTACCGATACCCTTTATCTTTGTGAAAGCCTTTGAATCCCCCGTTGCAACCGCAAGCGCAAACTGTGACGGAGAGCAGGCTGAAAGTATGGCAAGACCTGCCTTCGGACCTACTCCGCTGACAGATATGAGCATACGGAAGCTTTTAAGCTCCTCCTTAGTTGCAAAGCCGAAAAGCTCCACCGCGTCCTCCTTTACGGCAAGATGTGTATAAAGCTTGACCTCGCTTTTGCCTGCTATCTGCTGCAAGGTGGAAAAAGTAGTTTTGCAGGCATAGCCCACGCCTGCACATTCTATTACGGCAAGGTCGCTCTCGGTATGAACGAGCTTTCCGCTAAGTGAATATATCATATTATTTCTCCTCAAAATTTTTCATAACACGCCTTGTGTTCACCGAAAGCCCGTGAGTTATAGCGATAGCCACTGCGTCCGCTGTATCGTCAGGCTTTGGGATAGCTTTAAGATGAAGCATAGTCTTTGTCATTTCCTGCACCTGCTTTTTCTCGGCACGTCCATAGCCAACTATGGAGCATTTCACCTGCAAAGGCGTATATTCATAGATTGGAATATTTCTTATTATGGCAGGAAGCAGGGTAACTCCCCTTGCCTGTGCAACGTCAATGGCGGTCTTTTCATTGGTATTGAAAAACAGCTTTTCTATTCCCATTTCGTCAGGCTTATAGGTGGTTATTATCTCGGTCATATCATCATAGATGACTTTCAGCCGTCTGTTGAAATCCATATCCGAAGAAGTGGTTATTGCACCATAGTCAACAACAGTGAATTTTCCGCTGTTGTATTCAAGCACTCCGAATCCCACAATGGCGTAGCCCGGGTCGATACCAAGTATTCTCAAATCCACTCCTCCGTTCAAATTCAACGCTATCCTATAATGACCCTATTATAACAACTAATTATACCATATTTTTCGGTCAAATGCAAGCAAAACGCTGAGTTTTCACCTATTTCTCACAAGACGAAAATGTAGAAATGCCACTTTGTGAAAAGTCTGTTTTTGGCTAAACTGACTATAGAGCAAAACAGCGGTCATCAGGTATGCCCCTGACGCCGCTGTTATCTTTTTATGCTGTATTTTCTAAGTGGCGACTTCCACAATCTTTGGAGGATAAGGCCATTGAGCGTGCCTGTGAGAATGCCGCTTATTATGAGATAAGGCAAAAGGCTGAACACCGCCCATGTGCCTGATATCACTGCCGCCGCACAAAGCTGACCTATGTTATGGAAAAAGCCGCCAAAAACTGATGTCACCCAAAGCTGGTTTTCACCAACTCTCGAAACCGCAATGCACATGGCGAGATACGCTAAAATTCCGCCTGTGAGTGAGAACGCAAAGCTCACCACAGTTCCGTAAAGTCCTGCCGCAAGGACTATCCTCAAAAGCAGCACCAAGCCTGCCTCTTTTCTTCCGACAAAAAGCATTGCTGCCATTGTGACGATATTGGCAAGTCCAAGCTTCATGCCGCCTATGGGCATAACAGGAAATTGTGCTTCAACCATGAAAATGATAAGTGACAAGGCGGTAAAAATTCCTATGAGGGTGATTTTTTGTACTGATATCTTCATGCTTCCACCCCTATATCACAGCGTCAGCAGATGTCTCACCGACTATTTTTATCACAAGCTTGTGCGGTGCACAAATGACGGTCTGTCCTGCGTGGGATATCTTTCCTGCATGAACACAGGTCTGGTTTGAGCAATCAGCGACAGACACCCAAATGCTTCCATCACCAACAGTTATGGTATTAGTGCCGTTTTCTGTTTTTATCTCAAAGGAATACTCCTTATCGGGAGAAAGGTCTGAAACTGTCTTTATGAGCTTGCCGTTTTCATATATCTCGGCAGATTTTTCTCCGCTCTTTCCACCTGTGAGGAAAATAAATATCAGGCACGCAGCGATAACAGCCGCAAAAACTGCTGCCCATATGAGATTCTTTCTTTTTACCACTGCCGCACTCCCCTTTTTACAGTATATCTGTTGTTATGAGTATACCACAGCCGTTCTTTTTCGTCAAGACAAACGGCAAGTGTCTGATTTTTTGTACTTAAATATTACACTAAGGTTACAATAAGGTACAAGATTTCGTACAGTTGTAACATTGCTGTAATTTTCACCGAAAAAGCCGAAAAAATTGTCGAAAATTTATCAAAATATCCTTATTCACTATTGATTTTTTGAATGGGGTGTGTTAAAATATAAGAGTTGAATATTCTATTGTTAAGAGTATGTGAACATTTGTTCTTTTTATAGACCGCCATAGCCTGCATTATATGGGCAGATTTAACGATTGCTTGGGTGTATGTTAAATGATTTTAACCAAATCGTTGAAATTCTTGCTTTTTGCTTTTATTTTGCCTGTGGCTGTGGTATAATAATCTGAGCGTCGGCAGAAAGAGAAGCCGACAATCTCGTTAAGGAGTGTGTAAACTTGGAGAAGTTTGTTATACATGGAGGTAAGCCGCTGCATGGTACTGTGCAGATAAGCGGTGCAAAAAACGCTGCTGTTGCATTGGTTGCGGCAACTATCCTGTGCGACGAGCCGTGCGTTCTTGAGAACGTGCCTGAGATAAGCGATATAACTAAGTGCATGAAGATCCTGCGTGAAATGGGCGCAGAGGTCAGACTTTTAGATAAAAATACTATATATTTTGACACAAAGGGCATTGAAAAGCCTGAAGTGCCATATGAGCTTGCAAGAACCATGAGAGCGTCATGCTATTTTCTTGGCACGCTGCTTGGAAGATTTCACGAGGCTTTTGTTCCGATGCCGGGCGGCTGTGACCTTGGCGACAGACCTATAGATCAGCATTTGAAAGCTTTCAAGGCGCTTGGTGCGTCTGACGAGATAGTGAACGGAGCTAATCATGTCACAGCAGACGAGCTTGTGGGCAATCAGATATACTTTGACTTTGTTACAGTTGGCGCAACTATGAATGCAATATTTGCCGCTGTAAAGGCAAAGGGGCTTACTATAATCGAAAATGCGGCGAAAGAGCCTCATATCGTTGACCTTGCGAACTTCCTTAACTCAATGGGCGCTGATATCAGAGGCGCAGGTACTGACGTTATCAAGATAAGAGGCGTTGATTACCTCAAAGGCGTTACCTATGCGACTATCCCTGACCAGATAGAGGCAGGCACTTATATGGTAGCGGCGGCTGCCACAAAGGGCGATGTTGTTATCGCAAACGTTATCCCTAAGCACCTTGAATCTATCACAGCAAAGCTCCGCAAGGTAGGCGTAAACGTTGAGGAAAGCGACGAGAGCGTTCATGTTTGGGTGGACGGTCCGCTCGTGAAAACTTCTATAAAAACTATGCCGCACCCTGGCTTCCCTACTGATATGCAGCCGCAGTTCTCAACACTGCTGACGCTTGCAGAGGGTACGAGCATCGTTACAGACGATATTTTTGACAACAGATTCAGATATGTGGCTGAGCTTAGAAGAATGGGTGCTGACATTTCTGTTGACGGCAAGGTGGCTGTTATACAGGGCGTTGGCAAGCTCAAGGGTGCTCCTGTTGTGGCAACTGACCTGAGAGCAGGTGCTGCCATGGTGATAGCAGGACTTGCCGCAGAGGGCACTACTGATATAGACAATATTTTCTACATCGAAAGAGGATATGAAAAGATAGATGAGAAGCTCAGAGGGCTTGGAGCTGACATTCAGCGTGTTTACAAGCCTGACGCTAACGAAATGGAGCTTAGCGGCTGATAAATATTGATAACACTGCGGCGGCATATTATTTGCCGCCGTTTTTTACAGCATTTGAGAGGACATGATATGGAGCTTTTTATTTCCGACCTTGACGGTACGCTGCTTAACGGCAATGCAGAGGTGACGGAGTTCACAAGAGACACTTTGAACAGGCTCATGGCAAAGGGGCTTAACTTCACTGCCGCCACTGCAAGGACGCTTGCTTCCGCAGGAAAAATACTTTCGGGGCTTAACCTGAAGCTTCCCGTTATACTTATGAACGGCGTGCTTATTTATGATATGGCGGAGAAAAAATACGTCAAGATAAACAGCCTTTCCAGGGAGCTTTGCGGTCTTATCATAGGTCTTTCAAAAGAGCTTGGTTTAGAGCCTTTTATGTACTCGGTTTCAGATAACCAGCTTGCCACAAGATATGAGAGGCTTATTTTACCTGCAATGAAGAGCTTTTACAACGAACGCAGAGAGAAATATTACAAGTCTTTCACGCAGGTCACTGACCTTTCTCAGTACATCGACAATGTGATATACTTCACATTTATTGCAGAAAAAGAAAAACTTGTACCGCTGTATGACGCTCTTAAAGAAAATGAAAAGCTGAACATCACATACTATTATGATGTTTATGACCCCAAGCTTTGGTATCTTGAAGTGTTCTCTTCGGTGGCTTCTAAGGAGCGAGGCGTTAGGTATCTTCGTGAGAATTACGGCTTTGACTTTGTCACGGCTTTTGGGGACAACACCAACGATCTGCCTATGTTCAAGGCGGCTGATAAAAGAGTGGCAGTAAAAAATGCCTGCAAAGAGGTGCTTGAAGGCTGTGACGAGGTGACAGGCACAAATGAAGAAGACGGTGTTGCAGAGTATCTTATGAAAACTTTTGAAAGGAATTAGTTATGGCAAGGATATATCCACTTTTTTCATCAAGCAAGGGCAACAGCTCTTTTATCGGCAACAGTGACGGCGGGATACTTGTTGACGCAGGAGTTTCCTGCAAACGTCTTTGTGAGGCTTTGAAAGCTAACGAGATCGACCCTGCTGTGATACAGGGAATATTTATCACACACACACATTCAGACCATGTTTCGGGGCTTAAAGTTCTCACTAAGAAATATCATATCCCTGTATTTGCCCAAAAGACCAATCTTGAGATACTTGTATCTGACGGCAAAATAGACCCTGCCTGTGATGTCAACGAGGTGGACGGCAGTGAAGTCTGCATAGGAGATTATGCCGTAAAAGGTTTTGCCACATTTCATGATACCCCTGCAAGCTGTGGATATCAGATAAAGACCCCTGACGGCAAGCAGGTGTGCGTATGCACCGACCTTGGCACTGTTACAAATGAGGTCGATATGCACCTGAGCGGTTCTGACCTTGTTTTGCTGGAGTCAAATTATGATGAGTCAATGTTGAAAAATGGACCTTATCCATACGAGCTGAAAAGGCGCATCGCTTCAGACCACGGCCACCTTTCAAACTCTGCCTGCGGAGAACAGCTAAAAAAGCTTATGACAGCAGGTACATATAAATTTATTTTAGGGCATTTAAGTCAGGAAAACAACACGCCTTTGCAGGCTGAAAACTCGGCTGTGGGAGCACTTGGGGATTACGAGCGCAACAGCGACTATATTTTACATATAGCAAAGCCTGAGGGCAGCGGAATGGCGGTGGCATTTTGATAAGGATAAATCTTATTACAGTTGGAAAGCTGAAAGAAAAATACTGGCGTGACGCTGCGGCGGAATACTCAAAGCGGCTGGGGGCGTTCTGCAAGCTTGAAATAGTTGAGCTGAACGAGTCGAGGTTATCTGACAACCCATCCGAAAAGGAGATAGCAGCGGCGCTTGAAAACGAGGCGAAAGCCATGAAAGGCTACACTGACATCAAGGGTGCATACAATATTGCAATGTGCATTGAGGGCAAGCAGCTTTCAAGTGAAAAGCTGTCCAAAAAGCTCAGCGAATGCGGTCTGAACGGATTCAGCACAGTGAATTTCATAATAGGCTCGTCATTCGGCATTGCCCCTGAGATAAAGGCGAAAGCTGACCTGCGCTTATCAATGTCGGAGATGACGTTCCCACACCAGCTTGCAAGGATAATGCTTTTGGAGCAGGTTTACAGGGCGTTTCAGATAAGTGCTAATACTAGGTATCATAAGTGAATTTCGAATATGACAAAACCGCCCTTTGTGCCTGTCATGTAGTGATGAACATCAAGATCGATCATCTGATTGTATCGGTCAATATTTCTTACCATATAAAGTTGTTTTTCAAATTAACATTCTTGGAAATTTTCCTGTACTCGCTCGGTGTGATCCCTGTTCTTTTTTTGAATATCTTCATAAAGCATATCTCATTTCCGTATCCGCAGAGGTCGGATATTTCCTTAACAGTCATATCGGTGGTCGAAAGATAATATTGTCCGGTCTTGATCTTTGCGGATAAAATATCTTCATAGCAGCTTATCCCGAATTTCCGTTTGTATATTGCCTGAAGATATGACGGACTCAGATTCATTTTTTCAGCAAGCTGATATATGTTGCTGTAACTCCCTGCATTGCTGTAAATATCGGTGCGGAGCATTTCAAGAGCGGAAATGCGGCTTTTATCGCTGTCAGGATTTATGCTGCTTTCGGATATTTTCATAAGTATCATCTGCATAAGCATATTTTCGTACTGTTTCCTGTTGGTCGAACCGGCTACATTTTCACGGCATAATATCGCTAGCAACTCTTCAATTGCAGGAATATCCGCCGAGGTGATAAGTGTGTCAGTTTTTATCCCATTCATAAGCTCTGTATCGTCCGTGTCAAAATGGACAAAGTGGTTAACATAACTTCCGCACAGAGTTTTGTAATGCTGTGTTGTTCCTTTGCTGTATAAAATGAGGCTGTCGGGAGAAACGGTTATTTCTTCGCCGTTTTGTATCAGAACAGCGGAGGTCTTGAAGATAACAAGAAGATCATCTCCCGAACCATCCGGTCTGTATATTTCAAAATCCCCTTTATGTCTTACGTTCTGACAGACTGTGTTTATAATTATCATATCATCACCTCAAAGTACGAATGGTTAGTATAATAATATTATAAGTCATTGCAATACCAAAGTCAATGACTTAAACTAATAATATAATAATTCAGTATGTAGCGGAGGTATAACATGAAAAAAATATCAATGGTAATAAACGCAGACGACAGGCTCGGACATATCTCTCCCGAGATATACGGACATTTTTCCGAGCATCTCGGAAGATGTATCTACAATGGTATATATGTGGGTGAAAATTCACCTATTCCGAATACAGACGGAATAAGGAATGATATCATCGAGGCGCTCAGAAATATAAAAGCTCCCGTTTTCCGCTGGCCCGGTGGCTGCTTTGCAGAAGAATATCACTGGCAGGACGGTATCGGCGAAAAATCTCTGCGCCGAAAGATCGTGAACACGAACTGGGGCGGAGTTACGGAGGATAATTCTTTTGGCACGCACGAATTTATGCGCTTCTGTGAGCTTGTTGGCTGCAAGCCTTATATAAACGGCAATGTTGGCAGCGGCAGTGTTCGTGAATTATCCGAATGGATAGAATATATGACCTCAGATGCGGAATCACCTCTCACAGAGCAGAGAAAGAAGAACGGCAGAGCCGAGCCGTGGAAACTCGAATACCTCGGTATCGGCAATGAAAACTGGGGCTGCGGAGGAAATATGCGTCCAGAATATTACGCCGACGTTTATAAAAGGTATCAGACATTCTGCCGCAATTATTCGGGAAACAGACTTTACAGAATAGCCTGCGGTTCAAGCTCTGCCGACTATAACTGGACAGAAGTCATGATGAAAAATCTTGACAGCAATAATGTTGATGCTATCGACCTGCATTACTATACGATGCCAGTATGGCCAGAAATGGAGTCTGCCACCGATTTTGATGATGAGCTTTATTATAAAACTATCGCTGCAGCGAACTTTTCCGACGAGCTTATCACAAGACATTCGGAGATAATGAACCGCTATGATCCCGAAAAGAAAATAGAACTTGTAATAGGAGAGTGGGGCTGTTGGCATAAGGTAGAAGAGGGTACGAACCCGGGATTTTTATATCAGCAGAATACAATGCGTGATGCTATCGTTGCTGCAATAGAGCTGAATGTTTTTAACAGACACAGCGACCGTGTTGTAATGGCAAACCTTGCGCAGGCGGTGAATGTTCTCCAATCGGTCATTCTTACAGAGGGCGATAAGATGATAAAAACGCCTACATATCACGTTTTCGACCTTTTTAAAACACACCAAAACAACGAGGCAGTTTACTGCTATACGCAGAACGAAAATATGTCGGAAGGTAAAAATGCTCCGATGATCTCGGTTTCCGCATCGGTGAACGAAAAGAGTATGACCGTTACCGTCGCAAACTGTTCGCTTACGGAAGAGGCTGCTGTTGAATGCAGCATTTTCGGTTTTAAAGCATCATCAGTTTCTTGCAGGATACTTACAAACGAGGCGCACAGCTATAACGACTTCGACTTCCCTGACAGAGTGAGCATTACCGAGCATACGGCAGTCATCAAGGACAATGTGTTAAAGCTGAATATTCCGCCTTGTGCTGTTGTGGAATGTGTTGTTGACTAAATATTGGGGCATATTCACAGTGCATTTCGTCTTTATAATAAAAATATAAGCATAAGAGCTGCGTTTCATTAAAGAAGCGCAGCTCTTTGTTTTATAAAGTCATAATATGTTGGGCATTGTGCTCGCAAAAAAATAATACATAAAATGGGCTTCTGTTGATAAAATGTGAATGTGTTCACATTTGGGGATTTTCTCCTTATGTGCTACAATTGGGCAAGGAGGAAACCGAAGGATTTGCCAACATGACAAAACCGCCGCAACCAAACTCGGTTGCGGCGGTAATTTTATCTGCTATGAATTATTGTTCTTGCTGTAATACTCTGTCTGCTTATCGTAGACCACTTTCGGTGTGTAACGCTTTATGGCCTTGTTGTTTACCTTGATGTCAAGCTTTTCTACCCAGCTTGTTAATTTCTTCTGAAATTCATCGCTCTTCATTTCTTTCAGAAGATCTTCATGATTGTCCTTGGCATATTCTGTATCTCTGCCCTTAACATCGCCCTTGATAAGAATGTAATATGCGTTATCGTCCTCATAAGCTGTTGCAACGTCTGTGCTCATACCGCTTACTTCTTTGAGTATCTTGCCGTTTGTTGTGTCTTTCTGTGAATCGTCCATTGTGCCGTAATTCATCATCTTTTCATTTGCATACGGGTCAGGTGCAGAAGAAGAACTGTCTGTGGAAGAATCTGTGTCCGACGCTACTGTGCTTGAATCTGCTGTGCTGTCAGATACAGAAGATGTATCGTCGGAAGCTGTAGAACTTGTGTCGCTCTCTGCTACGGAAGATGTGTCGTCTGACGCTGTTGAACTGTCTGAGGCTGATGAATTGCTGTCAGTGGCGGAGCTTGAATCTGAGGCTTTCTTTGAAGCAACATAGTCGTTGTACTCATCTATAATGCTGTCGAAATCGTCAAACGAAACTCCCTGAGCCTTTTCAAGGAACTCATCTCTTTTTGCCTTGGCTTCCTCATTTGCAGCGTCTGCTGAGTCTGTAGAAGAATCGGTGGCTGATGATGAAGAATCAGTTGATGCTTTAGTTTTTGCAAAGGAAATGGATTTATATCTCAGGTAGTTATCATCAAGATACTTCACCATTTCATCGTCTGAAACGGCTTCCTCGCCGCCCTCTGCATAGTAGTGATCAAAAAGCTCTTCCCTCATTTTCGAGCCTTTGAGCGCAAGCTTTACAGATTCCTTTGAGATACCCTCTGACTCGTAAAACTCGCCCTGAGAATCCCATGTGCTGCTTATGCTGTCATTAATGGACTTTATATCCTCATCTGAAAGAGTAAGTCCAAGCTCGTTGAACTTGTCAACTACAGCTGCATACTCCTTAGTTGCAGTGAGAGCATAATCTGAAAGATACTCGTCAAATGCCTTTCCGTCTACCTTCTGATCGAAATAGTCCTTTTTGATGCCGTTCTGATAATACATCATCGTCATTTGATATGACATTTCTGTAAGCTCGTTATAAATGTAGATACCTGCGTTTATTTTGCTGTCACCTGCTGTCATCACATAGCTTGTGTCCGAGCAAGAGGTAAGGCTCGCAGTACAAAGCAATGCGGCAGTAAGAGCAGCCGTTATTTTTTTAGCTTTAGCCATTTTATTATCCATTTCCTTTCCGAAAAAAATCGTCTTACTAACAGGCAGAAAACCGCCTTAACTTTTACATTATACTACATTTGAGCCTATAAGTCAAGTGGATATGTGTCTCTCACACGCAAAAACGGACGATCACTGACCGTCCGTTGTAATACACTGATATTTTATCTATTGCTATTTCCTGTTTTTATGTCTTTCCAATTTACTTGCGTACATTATCTTATCCGCCTGTGTAAACATATCTTCAAGCTCGTGGATATCTGTTATATGTTTACAAATACCGCCTATACTAACGCTGACCTCAAACTCGTTACCTGCAAACTTGTTATATACCCTAAGACGATCGTTGACCCTTGCAGAAAATCGTTCAGGATAGTTGTCGTTATAGTCGTTACAGCCTATCACCACAAACTCATCGCCGCCTATCCTTGCGCATATCTCGTTATTTTTTGTCGAAGCCAAAACTGCGTCTGCGATCGCTTTTATTGCAATATCACCGCAGTTATGGCCAAAATTATCATTTATCTTTTTAAGACAGTCCAGATCGCAGACAGCGATAAAAGCCTTATTTTTCGGATTTGACATTCTGTCAACAACAAACTGGATATTTTTCTCAATGCCTATTCTCGAATAAACACCTGTCATAGCGTCACGGACTGCAAGATTAGCTATGGAGTTTCGTATCCGCATTGATTCCAGAGCATTGCTTACATGATTTGTCCAATTACGATAAGTGATATCTATCGATTTTATTTCGTCACCGTAAGACAATACAGCATAGCCATAGCACCGATCTATAAAATGTACCGGGGTGATAAAGAATGCACAAGGGCTTTCTCGTTCTTCATCCAGATCAGGAAATATCTCTTTGAGTTCAAAAGGATCATGAAGAGTTCTGCTTTTGCCGTCAACGTTTCTTATATAAAGCACCATATTTTCTGTATATTCCTTTGGAACAGTGGAGATCTCACCGACTATCTCATGCTCTCCAAGGCAATCCTCATTAAGGCAGAGATAATACCTCTCATGACCAATGATAAGATAGAGAAAATATTGTATTCTGGCCATCAGATCATCGGGATCTTTAGAGCAAGCCATTATATCGGTCATACTGCTGTCCAAAAAGTCATGATAGTTCATCTTGTTCTGAGATGATAAAAGATCACGCTTTGTATAGCTGTAATCCTCATGACAGCCGCAGGAAGCACCTATCTCCACCTTGCCGCCGTCCTCTATAATGCCCTGCGGTTCAACGCCTTTGATCCTTGCCTCAATGGTCATTACTGCGTTCACGCCAGTTTCAAAGATCGGCGGTGAGCAAGAGGTTATAGCTGGCACGCAATGGATAGCCTCGTCTATTGCGTCATAACCTGCAACTATCATATCCTCAGGCACGCTCAAACCGTTTTTCTGATATTCATGTACAACGCCTATAGCCATATAATCTCCACAGCAAACGATAGCGTCAGGCTTTTTACGTCTGCCATAGATGATATTATTTGCCACCTCTGCCGCTTTATCATACCAGAAGCCTCCGTCAAAGCAGACAAAGTCTGGATCATACTCTATGCCATGCTTTTCAAGGGCACGCTTATATCCCGCAAGCCGTTCACGAGTGGTGGCAGTCTCCAGCGGACCGCTCAGAAAAAGTATCTTCCTGCATCCATGGACCTCGATAAGATGTTCTGTCAATTGCATAAAGGGTATTTCGTCACGGGTATAAATACTTTCATAGTCCTTATAGCTTCCATCTATAAAAACCACAGGAACATGACATTTCTCATCTATATCCCTGCATATTTTGTCAAAAAGCCCAGGCATTTTTAATGTATCTGCCAAAACGATAACGCCATCGAGCTTATCATAATTTATAGCGTCATATATCTGCATTTCTCCAACAGACACTGCTTTTAAGAATGACACTTTGACAAAGCTTGTGAAGATAAGCACATCATAGTCAAGCTGAAAAGCCTTTGTCATTACGCCTTTCAGCAATCTTTCCTGATAATAGCTTTCTGCCTCAGACAATATCACTCCAATGCGTTTTCTTCCCAAAATGTCTCACCTTCTCTATAATGTTGCATTTAGACGCACTGCATCCTACAGTCATTCAAATATTATACCACATTTGCCACGAGTTGTCAAAGGCATTTTGTGAATTTTCGTAAACTTTTTAACGACTTTTTTATTTTTGCGGTAAAATCATTAAGCTTTTTTCAATATTACCAATACATATATTTGATTAAATTTGTTATAAATCAACTAAATGATTTGCTTAATCGTTTTCGAAATTGCGAAAATTTTCGGTAACATGTTCATATAGAAAATAAAATGAAAATTTTTCAGAACATTGTTAATAAAGCATCGCAGAGAAAACTTTTTTACACAGTACTTCTGAATAAGAAAAGAACAAAAAAGTTTCAAAAATGTCTTGACAAGTAAAAGATCATATGGTATAATATTAAAGTCGCTTAGATAGTGTGACACATATAAAAAATGATAAACTGGAGAAGTCGCCTAGCCCGGTTTATGGCGCACGACTGGAACTCGTGTATGGGTTAATAGCTCATCGAGGGTTCGAATCCCTCCTTCTCCGCCAAAAAGTCTCGTAAACACGTTGTTTGCGAGACTTTTTATTTTCTAAAGATATGACACGCAGAAAAACTTAGTAAAGCAAAAAAATCGGACAGCCCGAAGACTGTCCGATTGAATTGTTTTTGCGATTATTTTATGGTCGTGATGTCGCTTCCGAACCAAGTTGTTGATATCTCAGCGAGCTTGCCGTCCTGCTTCATTTCGTGAAGGATCTCCTCGATCTTGTCGCAAAGTGCCTGATCACCAAGTCTGAATCCGATAGCGTACTCCTCTGGGTCAAGGCCGTCAGGAAGCACCTTGTAATCCTTGCCTGATGTGGATATCTCGTAATTTGCAACTACTGAGTCAAGGAACGCTGCGTCTACCATGTTAAGCTCCAACTGCTGGAGGGCTTCAACATTTGTTGCAAGCTCTGTTGTTGTCGCACCATTTGCTACAACGTCAGATGCAAGAAGTGTTTCCTGTGCTGTTGAGCCGTTCTGTACGGCAATGTTCTTGCCTGCAAGATCAGCCTGTGAAGCAACGTCGCTTGAGCCGTTTACAACAAACACCATTTCATTCTTCATGTAAGGCTCGCTCATGAGCATTACTTTCTTTCTCTCATCGCTGACAGAAAGGCCGTTCCAGATACAATCTATTGTGCCGGCATTAAGGTCCTGCTCCTTTGTATCCCAGTTTACAGAGTAAGTTTCAAGCTCTACACCAAGTCTTGAGCAAACTTCCTTTGCCACGTCGATATCAAAGCCTACGATGTTGTCGTTCTCGTCCGTGTAGCCCATTGGCTTGAATGTTGGGTCAAGACCAAGCACAAGCTTGCCTGAATCAAGAACTTTCTGAAGTGAGTTATCCTCGCCTGTTGCAGCGGCTGTGCTGTTTGCGCCTGCTGCTGATGAAGAATCAGATGTGCTTCCGCAGCCTACAGCCAAAAGCATCATGGCAGCAGCAGAAAGTGATGCGATAGTCTTAAAAATAGATCTTTTCATTATTAACTTCCTTTCGGGTATCGTCAAAATACCATTTCATACGTTTTAACACTTTAATATAATAACATATTATAACGTCACTGTCAATTATCATTATTACCCAAACCTTTGCAGGCTGTGGGTGCTTTTTCATAGAAAATGACCGCAGATAAGCGAAAATCAGCACTTACCAAGCTTTTTGGCTCTTTCCATGAATCTTGCATACTTGCCTATTACCGCTTCTCCCTGTGTGATACCTGCATTTTTCAGTATCTCCAAAGGCTTTTCGGGATAGTCGGCTGTATATTCAAGTTCCAACTCATAGTCTGTCAAGCCGAGATATTCGCTTTTGTCAAGGCATATCTCAACATGGTCGAAATCGGTGCAGAGCTTGCGCTGAGTATGCAAAGAGCCTGCAAGGTCAGCGGCAGGGAAATCTCTCCCCACAAGCTGTGAAAGCTCCTGTGCGGTGAGCTTTTCAGGCAGGCTGTCAAGCTGTTGTTCATACTCTTTTTTCACATGAAGTGCACCGTTTTCGGAGATAGGTGCTTTAAGCTGCAAAAAATACTTTTCGCCTATCTGCCTGACACGGATACTTGTCATGCCTGAATCTCTTTGTGGGATATAATAAAAATTGGTCTGCTCTATTATTTTGCCCCACTGAAAAAGCTTTTCAGCGGTGTTATATTGTTCTTTTGTGAGAGAAATTTTTATCTCACGCTCTATATTTTCGCTCATGATATCCTCCTGCTTTAATACTTTAGGCAACACCGCACAAAGCCCGCCTGACGGCTTTGCACGCCATCTGCTTGCAGATTTTCCGTCATATCACACAAAAATCCCTTGACATACGACAGTATGCCTGCGGAATTTTTATGCAATCTGACAAAAAATCTGACTACGCATCTGACGCACAATCTTTGTGCGGTATTGCCTTTATTTTATTATAACAATATCACAATATAATGTCAACATGAATATGGTTGACAAATTCCCATAAAAATAGTAGAATTTAAGTATATGAATTTAAGGAGAGTTTGAGATGTCAAGAATATTGACGCCACAGCAAAAGATAGAGCGGAGCATCGTTACTGATTTTCGCAGAGATATATGGAATAAATTCGTAATGGGATATGAGCGTTACGATATGATAAAGCCCGGGGACAAAATAGCGGTGTGCATATCAGGCGGCAAGGACTCAATACTTCTTGCTAAGTGTATGCAGCATTTGCAGAAATATCAGGGCATGGACATAGGGCTAGAATTTATTGTAATGAACCCAGGCTACAGCGATGCCAACAGACAGAGAATAATCGACAATGCGGCGCTTATGGGAATACCCATAAAAATGTTTGAAACAAAGGTCTTTGACATTGCATACAATACAAAACGCAACCCATGCTATCTTTGTGCAAGAATGAGACGTGGCTGGCTTTACAAATTTGCGCAGGATCTTGGGTGCAACAAGATAGCTTTGGGACATCATTTTGATGATGTTATAGAAACCATACTCATGAGCATGGTATACGGAGGACAGATTCAGACTATGATGCCTAAGCTACACTCGAGGAACTACGCAGGCATGGAGCTTATCAGACCACTGTACATGGTGAAAGAGGCGGACATTATCCGCTGGGTGGAGCAGAACGATCTGCATTTTATCCGCTGTGCCTGCCGTTTCACTGAGAGCTACGAGGGGTTAGAGAAAAAGGGTGAGGTATCAAAGCGGCAGGAAATGAAGGAGCTTATAGCAAAGTTTCGTGCCACCAATCCCAACATCGAAAACAACATTTTCAAGAGCGTTTATAACGTCAATCTGCGCACTGTGATACAATACGAATGCAAGGGCAAGAAGTACAATTTTATGGACACATATGATGATTACGACCCAAGCGTTCAGGCAGATGACGATGATGATAAGGGAATAGAGTAAAAAAGTTGTGAAAAGGGCTTGACAAAGCGGCAGAGATAGTGTATAATATATTACTGTAATTGGTTTGCTGCTATGGCTCAGTAGGTAGAGCACGTCCTTGGTAAGGACGAGGTCACCGGTTCAAGCCCGGTTAGCAGCTCCAGGAAAAAGCCTTTAAACTGCGTAAATGCGTGGTTTAAAGGCTTTTTCTTTTTTTGTCTGATATTTTGTGATGTGGCGTGAATTTTTGACTTAACGTACAACATAACGTACAATGAAAAATTAGGTCAAAAGCTATTTTTTAAGCTTTGACATTTCCTGCACTAACGCTGCCCTGTCCTGTCCCGAATGGTTGTATATGTCAGCAGTAGTTTCATACTTGGCGTGACCAATGATCTTCTGCAATTTTTCGGGCTGCATACCGCAGTCGGCTGATATGGTCGCAAATGTGTGACGGCAGCAGTGTGGCGTTATCTCTGTTTCGTACCTCTCGGTTGTCCTGCCGTTTTTTAGTTTGGTAACAGTCGGCGGCGGAATTATGCCGCACTCGGCAAGAGCAGGATAAAAATTTCTTTTGCGAAAATTATTGACGTCACCGCTGAGCAAAAGCTGTGTGCGGCTCTCGTTGTACCAGCTCTCAACAAAGTTTTTTATCTCAGATATCTGCGGCGGTAAAGGAACTATCCTGTCTTTGCCTGCCTTGGTCTTGATGCCGCCGATAATGTATCCCTCATCAAGGTGTACGTTCTCTTTGAGTATGGTGAACACCTCGCCGATACGAAAGCCTGTGTAGATCATAAAAAGTATGATTTGAACGGACTTGTCATCTGAATGTTCCCACAGCTTTTCACGCTCTTCACCGGTGAAGATACGGCGCTCTTTTTTGACCTCTTTCGGCAGGACGATAAAGCTTGCATAGTTCTTGTCGATTATGTCATTCTGAGCGGCATATTTGCACAGTTGCGAGCATAGCTGTTTTATCTTTGCGCACTGGGAGCGGCTGAACTGCTTTGCACAATCGTCCACACAACGCTGATAATCGGCTGTTTTAAGCTCTGCTATTCGTCTGCCTGCAATACTGTCAAGGTATCTCCAGGCCGTCTTGTAACCCTGCTCACCGCTGCTTGTGAGGCTTTCAAAATGCTTTGCACTCCATTTTTCATAGACCTGTGCGACGGTTAAACTGCCATAAGGTATATGAATGCTGTTGAAGTACTTGTCAAGAGCAGCCTGAGCCTGTGTGTAAGTTGTAAAAGCACCTAAGTATCTCTCCCCTGCTCCCCCTATTGTGGCAGGAGTATAGGCAATATACGGATTATCACGGCAGTCAGTTCTATGCCTTATACAGCCTGCACCTCGTGGTCTGCGGCGGACTTTTCGTTTTGTGGTCTCCTGCTTTTTACCGCAGAAGTTACAATAAAGTGAACCTTCGGAAATTTCCTTACGGCATTTTTTACATAGCATATTTGCCTCCTATTCTTGACACTTCCTCGAAAGTGTGCTACAATAAAAGGGCAAAATTCGCCCTTTCGTGGTTTAAGTGGGTGTGAATTTGAATCGAGCTGATACTGTCAATATCAGTTCACATTGTCCTTCGGGTGCTGTCAACGCTCGGAGGACGTTTTTTATTTGTTTGTCTTGAACTTTCTGACAACTGTAACCAAAACATTCGAGATAAGTGACCAGCAACCGAAGCCGCCAACTATACCCGTTATTAGACGTCGCATATTGTTGGATTCCCTGACTTCGATATACTGAATAAACCAGTCTGAGAACATTGTGAGCATACATACAAAGCACGCATACACAGGTGGTATCTTCTTTTTGAATACACACAGTAAAGCGACTATTTCGCCAATAAAGACACCACAGCAACGAGCACATACAGGAAATTGGTATTGCTTAAAGTGGAAGCTGCGCTCGGGAAGTTGGTGACACCCAAGCTGTGCTCCTGCACGCATTGACTTGACCCACAGCAGCCTCAGACAATAAAATATCTTGTTCACTATGCTTTAAATTGTTTTCCACAGTCAAGACAGCAGTACATGATTTCACTCTTTGTTACACGAGTATCTGTAACCTTGCCTTTTTTCTTCCCCATTCCACACAGACCACAAAGCCAGCCAAATGGTCCTATGATGCAAGTTGCAATACAACCTTTGCACCAGCCAAAACCTTTTGTTTTAGTGCCGTCTTTGAATTTTCCAACAGTTTTCTGTGTAACAACAGCCTGCACGTTTTCACTTCCACACCTTGGACATTTCATGAATTTTCTCCTCCTTAAAAACCGACATTTGTAAACAATTTATGAAATCATTTACAATGTATTAAATTGGTGATATAATGTATTTGTAACCATGCAGGAGAAAATTCTGCGTGTATTCCCCTTGTCGATATTTCCAGTATCGGCAGGGGATTTTTTTGCCCTCATATTTCTTGTTTTTCTGGACACCATAATAGCGGTGATGATATTGTATATAGAAAATCGACTTTTGGAAATTAGAAAGTCACGTCGTATGACACTGCGTCAGCTTTCCGAAATCTCAGCGGTCAGTCGTTCTGACATAAACCGTATTGAACGTGGCGAAACAGACCCACGGATTTCAACCGCCTTGCTTTTGGCTGATGTGTTAGAATGTTCAGTTGACAACTTGTTTATATTGCATAAATAGTGTCCCTTATTTGCAACTTTATTGCTTTTTTCGTCAACAAATACTATAATTGGAATATAACCTATTATATGCTGTCCCTGTGATAGTATAGCATTTTTGCGTATGTTTTGCAATACTTTTTTTTGACAGCTATATTGTAGTCCGATTTTTAGGACAGCACATAAAAATGGTATTGACAGCCGCAATAACATAGTGTATAATAGGTTTATCGAACATATGTTTTTAGAAGGCTAAAAAAGCCGGGGGTACACATGAAAAAAAGTAGAGAACAAAAGCAAGCAGAACTGGTCGAAATGATTTATAAGCTCCTCTTTGGAGGAGAGGGTCACGTTGTTAGTGATCCCTCTTCCAAAGAAGATACTGTACATAGTCATACAGCTCGTTCAGCTCCTCATCACTGAGACCTGTGAGAAAATCATTTATTTTTGCCTTCACCTTATCCTCATTGGATAGGGTGTTTTTCTTTTCCGCGACATAATCGTCAAAAAATTCCTCGGGATTACATTGCAAAAAATTACAAATTTTCAAAAACAGCTCGATTTCAACTCTTGAAGCGTCTCTTGTGATGATACTACTGACTGTCGATTTTGATATGCCCAGAGCTTTTGCTAGTTCAGCTTGTTTGACGTCTTTTTCAATCATTTTGCGTTCTAGCAATTTACCAAACCCCACTTTATCACCTCCTGCTATTATTTATTATACCATTAAAATGCTAAAACGTCAATATATTTGTACGCATTTTCGTATTTTTGTAAAAACTTTGTATATTGTGTCCGAGTTTGCGTACTATTTTTGTGCAAATAGCAGAACGTTCGCAAGTGAGTACAAATTTTCTTGACAAGGTACGCAAATTCGTATATAATAGGATTAATGAAACGCAAATGCGTACAAAAAGGAGGTAATCAAATGTATCAAAATTTGCTGGACAATCTAAAAAAGAAGGGCATATCAATCAACGCCGCTGCAACCCTCATCGGTATGCCGGAGGCAACTTTCAGGACAAAAGCGTATGACCGCAGTTTCTATTTTGAAGAGGCTATGATTATTAAACGCAACCTGTTCCCTGAGCTGGATATCTGCTATCTGTTTCAGCGTGATGATGAAACAACAGAACAGCCGAAAGAGTAAACGGACAGAAAATGAGGGGTGAGAAAGTGGAACAGAAAATTACTGCTATTCCAAGAGGGTGTGACAATGCCAGAGTTGAGCAGGTGATCGTAACAAGAGCCTTGAAAGGTGCAGGAACAGAAAATGACCCCTGTAGAGAGGTCATTCAGTATTGGACTCTTGACGGAGAGCTGATTGTAACAAGATCACAATATGAGGGGGGCAAACGTTGAATTTGAAAAAGAGAGTGTACTATCTCGGTATTGCGTTGTGTCTAGCAAGTCCGCTTGCATTCGGTATATGTATGCTAATAGGGCTTGACAACACAATTCCGTTGTCTCTCATGATAACTAGCAATGTTTGCAGGATATGTTCACTGGAAGCAGAAATGACAGAAAACACAATAAGGAGTGACAAAGCAATGAAACTGTACAAGGTAACGACGATAGACCAGTATCATTATAAAAGGGTGTTCACAGTAGCAGCAAAGAGTCAGTACGAGGCTCTGACAAAGGCAAGTGTTATTTGTCCCCATGAGAATGTTTTGACTATCGAGGAGGTGGACTAAATGCTCAGAGTAATATCATCGGTAGAAGCGGTGGAACGGCTGAAAGCCGCAGGCTTCAACACAAATGTGAACAGGCTGAACGCAGGGCTCAGACAGGGCGTGTATCCTTTTGGGTGCGCCATTAAGCTTAACGAATATGTGTATGAGATATACTCAACGCTGCTTGACAAGTGGATAGCAGAGAGATCAGAAAGGACGTGAGAAAATGATAGCCGTACTAGAGATAATCAGATGTGCCGCAGCGGTAGCGCTCTTGGTGGTGCTTGCAATGTATGTAGCGTACAGGTGGTATGTAAGTGTAAAAGAAACTGCCTACGAGGAAGCAGAGGAGAGCATTAAGCGTGCGGCGAGAGAAGCAGGTAGACCCGTAGTCAAGATCGAGATACAAACGAAAGGAAAGTGGTAAAATGGCGTTGATACTGCTGATAACAATAGCCGTGCTTGCAGCGATAGATGTAGTGATGTACATATTACTTGGCGCCATTGAAAAGCACTGGGAGAAAAAGTTTAAGGAGGATAAAGATGATACCGATGATGACAAAAGAGGAGTTTGAAAAGGCGGTAGAGATTTGCACTAGTGCAGATAGAAACTGTGGACAATGTCCGCTTAACAAAAAAATCTATAAATGCGGCGTATATTTTACCCGTTACATAAAAGAAAACGAGCCTGCACCTGCGGCAACAGGCACGAGCTCGGAGGTATCTGTAAAAGAAGATACCGATAACATACACCTTAACGATAGCACACTTCTTAACATTTGTCAAGAGGAGCTAGAGGCAATATCAGAAATAGCCCTTAATGATTACCCAAACGAGTATCTGACGGGATATATCGTAGCTTTAAAGAAAAATATCGAGAGGCTGAGAGGCGGTGACGGCAAATGACTCTGATAGAAAGACTTAATATCATGGCTGACATGGCATTAATGGAACAAAAAATGAAAGAAACGCAAGAGTATGGCACTGTTACCGAAGGCGTTTACCCTATGATGATAGGCGACGTGTGGACGTTTGACGGAGCAATATCGGGTGTTCAGATATTTCCACCTGACATTCATGCTGTAGCGAAAGAGGTCGGTGCTGAGGTGTTTGAAAACGGAACTGAATCGTATTTCATGTACAAAAATATCGCATTTTTTAAGTACAAAGGCGGTGTTCCAAATGCGTAGCAAATACAATACCTGCGTGGGCTGTACAGCCATAGGTCTGCCTTGCAAGCACTGCGGACTTGACCGCAACGTCACCGCATACAACTGTGACAAATGTGGCAACGAGATAGACCCTGAAACAGAGTGTATGTACATCTGTGAGAATGTGGAATACTGCAAGGATTGTTTCAGAGAAATGCTTATCGACCGCATATCTGAGAACGAAGACGTAGAAATAAGTGATCTGGCGGCTCTGCTAGCTCTGGACTACAAAGAAGATGATCTTTATGATTATGACGAGGAGGACTATGACGAATGAAAAAACAAATGTCTGCGGAAGATTACCGCAATGACGAAGTGTTCAGCCGTTCACAACTTTTCAAGCTGTCAAAGTCGCCTGCACACTTCAAATACGCCCTTGAAAATCCCGAAGTAGAGACCCCTGTGCTTGCTTTCGGCACAGCCTTTCACGCTTATGTTCTTGAAAAGGACAAATTCGACAGTGAGTACATAGTCGCTCCGAAGCTTGACAGGCGCACCAAAGAGGGCAAGGCACTTGCGGCTCAGATAGAGGCAAGCGGTAAGATACCCATAAGCGAGGACGCTTTTGCGCAGATACAGGCAATGGCTGAAAGTGTGATGTCAAACAAATATGCTGCCGCCTTGCTTAACGGTGGTGAACATGAAAAATCATACTTCTGGACGGACAAGCTCACGGGGCTTAAACTCAAATGCCGCCCCGACTGCCGAACGGATCTAAGGTCAACGTCTGTCATAGTAGACCTAAAAACCACAGAAAATGCCGATACAGACAGTTTTATGCACAGTTGTATTAAATATGGCTATGACTTGCAGGCGGCAATGTATACGCAGGGTGTGTCAGAAATTGAGGGCAAGCCTCATAGATTTGTTTTTATCGCTGTGGAAAAATCACCGCCTTATGCCTGCAATGTCCTTGAGGCTGACGACTTCATCATACAGAAAGGTGCAAAAGACCTTAACGACTATCTTTACACTCTCAAAGAGTGTCTTAAAACAGGTAACTGGTACAGCTACAACGGCAAAAACGGTGACTTGAACGTCATAAGCCTGCCGGGTTGGCTGGCTAGAGAATACGAATAGGAGGACAAAACAATGGACGAAATAACAAATGCAGTAACAGTAACACCGGAAGTACCGCAGAACAGCACTATGCCCCTTGACAACATCAATCAGGGTACAGTCGCTATCGAAGCAAGCAGAGCCATAGCGGAAGCACAGGGTAAGCTTGTTATCGCAAAGAATTTTCCACGCAACGAGATACAGGCTTTTGCCAATATGAAGAAAGCTTGTCAGCGTACAGGGCTTGCAAATAAGGCATTTTACAGCTATCCGAGAGGTGGCGAAACAGTTTCAGGACCGACTATAAGACTTGCGGAGGAACTTGCAAGGTGCTGGGGCAATATAGACTTCGGCATCAAGGAGCTTTCGCAGGACAACGGCAAGTCAGAAATGCAGGCGTATGCTTGGGATTTGGAGACGAACACAATGTCGGTGCAGAATTTCACGAACCCACACGCAAAGGAAGTCAGAGGCAAGATAAAGGCCCTCACGAGTTTGCGTGATATCTACGAGAACAACGCCAATATGGCAGGGCGCAGGCTCAGAGCAAGAATACTTGCGGTACTTCCTGCGGACTTCGTTGAAGAGGCGGTGGCAGAATGCAGAAAGACCCTTGCCGGCAAGAATAATATCCCTCTTACGGACCGTGTAAGAAAAATGGTGGTGGAGTTCGAGAAGCTGGGCGTTACACAGGATATGATAGAAAAACGTCTTGGCAGAGGTCTTGACACCATGACAGCCGAAGATCTCACCGACTATATCGGCATTTTCAATTCGCTCAAGGATAAGAACACAAAGGTTTCTGAGTGGTTTGAGTATGAGAAGATATCTACAGATATCTCGGCCGAAATAGACCAGCTCCAGACCGAGAAAGAGCAGGTGCTTTAATGCAGGCAAGATTACCTGACGGCTCTGTTATCATCAGTGGCTTCCTTGCAAAGGACGCAGAATACAAACAGGTGGGCGGCAATAACTCAAAGTTTGACGTTGTGTTTTGTGTGGGCAAGGTGGAGAAAAAGCCATATACCAGCAAAGACGGTGAAGAAAAAGTTGACGTACATCTTGTGTGCGAAGCCGTTTTTGTACAGCCTACCGCAGAAGCAGCACCCCCGCAAGAGCTAGGCGGTGACCTTTCCGACTTTGAGGAGGTGTTGAATGATGAGGAAACGCCATTCTGACGATATCATTGACGTTGATGCGAACGAGGAAAAGCATTTTGATATCGACATGAGCGATGCAGAAGCGGTGAAAAACGCCGTTGCTGTAAAGTATACAAAAGACGATTTTCTCTATACAGAAAAGCCATACGAAGCGATATACGATTACAAAAACGACCCTTTTATGCACAACCTGAAAATTGAGCAAATGGCTCAACAGGCGGCGGAGGTGGGCGTAAAGACGTTCAAAGGGCTGTATAAAAACTATGTCAAAATGCGAGAAATGCAGCGTGGGGCGAATGTTATTATCAATAACCCCACTGCGTTCTCAGGTCCGTATATGCAGCTTGACGCAGGCAAGTATAACGTTGATGACGGCGGTGTGTATCTTATTGACGAAAGCGGCAACTATCACGTTATCTGCCACCACCCGATCATACCCTTTGAGTGTTTGCAGAACATTGACACAGGCGAGGAAAAGCTCAACATAGCTTACCGCACTCGTGGAGAGTGGCAGGAAAAAGTCGTTTCAAAGGAGATACTATATAACAGCCGAAACATTTCACAGCTAGTTAAATGCGGTGTTGATGTGTCTTCTGAAACTGCCAAAGAGCTTGTTTCATATTTCCAGGAGATAGAGAGCCTTAACCGCAATTCTCTGCCGCTGAAAAGATCAGTGGGCAGGCTTGGCTACATAAACGGCGCAGGCTTTTCGCCATACGTCGAGGGGCTGACCTTTGACGGTGAGCAGAATTATTCCACCATTTTTAGTGCTATAAAAAGTCATGGCAGTTATGAGAAATGGAAAAAAGTCGCTATAGATTGCCGCAAGAAAAGCGTGATCGCAAAGATATTTCTTGCGGCGAGCTTCGCAAGTGCGCTTATTCAGCCGCTAGGCGGTCTGCCGTTCTTCGTTCACTTGTGGGGCGTTGATTCAGGCACAGGCAAAACAGTTGCTTTAATGCTTGCGGCTTCTGTTTGGGGAACTCCCGAAATGGGCGAATACATTCAGACGTTCAACAGCACAGTTGTCGGTCACGAGCGAACAGCAGCGTTTCTCAACAGTCTGCCGTTTCTCATTGACGAACTCCAGCTCAGCAAAGATAGTCATGGCAGAAGCCGATTTGACGTTTATCAGCTCGCTCAGGGTGTTGGACGTTCTAGGGGCACAAAAACAGGCGGCATAGAACGTACACCGACATGGCGAAACACTATCCTTACCACAGGCGAAAGCCCCATAGTGGGCGGTTCAGCAGGTGCAGGAGCGGTAAACAGAGTTATCGACATTGAATGTACAGCAAACAATATCGTAATAGCAGACGGCATGGCTGTGTCAGCGGTAATAAAACAAAACTATGGCTTTGCAGGGCGAGAATTTGTTGCAAAACTGTCCTCTCAAAAAGCCTTGACAATGGCACAAGAGGTCTATAACGATTATTTCACCAAGCTCTGCAAGTCGGACACAACGGAAAAGCAGGCAATGGCAGCGGCAATGATACTCACGGCTGATATGATTGCAGAAGCGTCCGTGTTCAAAACGAACGAGCCACTAACAATTGACGATATCTCACCGTATTTGCAGACCAAAAAATCGGTATCAGCAGGTGAACGAGGCTATCAGTATATGTGCGATTGGGTGGCGTCCAACAGTAAACGCTTTGCGACAGGCGAAGACAATAACGGTGAAGTGTTTGGACTTATCCAGGGCGATTTTGCGTATATCATTCGCTCAAAATTCGATGAAGCGGCTTCAAAACAGGGTTTCGACACAAGGGCGTTGCTTAGTTGGCTGAAATCTAACGGCAAGATACTTGTAAGAGGGCGCAGCAACACTCGTGGCAAGCGTATCGGTGGCGTGAACGTTGAGTGCGTTGTGCTGAGATTGCCAGATGAAACACCGGACTATTACACCGAAGAAGAAATGCGTGGGACGGATATATCGGATTTCGGCATTTTGTGAGACATAAGTCCCACGAGGAAAACGGCGTAAATGCGTGGTTTTCTGCATAGTGTGGGACTGTGGGACATTTTCCCCCTATATATACCTGTTTTAAATAGGTGATATAGAATCACGGCTTTGTTCACACATCGTTAAAATATATGTGTGTTTTCCTATATAGGAAAATGTGCGAATTTGTCCCACAGTCCCACAACACCCCGAAAAGTGCGTAAATACGCATAGTTTTCGTGTGGGACGTTTGTCCCACGCTGTCCCCCACGTCCCACATAAGGAGGTAAAAAACATCAAATGAATGCAAGAATAAAGCTCCGTGACTATCAGCAGGAGTGTATAGATAAGATAACGCAGGCAGAACAGGGAAAACATCTTGTGCAAATGGCGACAGGTCTTGGCAAGACAGTGACCTTTGCAAATATACCACGTCATGGACGTATGCTTATTCTGTCGCACAGAGAGGAACTTGTAAATCAGCCTCTGAAATACTTTGACTGCACAAAGGGTGTTGAAATGTCAAAGTACCATACTGACGGCAGTGAAGAAGTGGTGTCTGCAAGTATCCAGACCATGACACATAGGCTTGACAGGTTTTCACCTGATGATTTTGATATCATTATAGTAGACGAGGCTCACCATGCAGCGGCTCAGAGTTACAAGACGGTCATAGATCACTTCACACCACGTCTTCTGCTGGGCTTCACGGCAACGCCTAACAGGGCTGACAAATGCAGACTGAATGATGTGTTTGATGATATCATATTTCAACGTGACCTGCGGTGGGGCATTGAACATGGTTATCTGTGCGATATCCTCTGCAAACGTGCTGACATAGGCTATGACCTTTCAGCAGTACATACACGGCTTGGCGACTACGCTCCGGGCGAGCTAGCAGAAGCAATGGACGGCACTGCGGACGCTATAGCACAAGCGTATAGAGAACACGCCAAAGGTGCAACGCTTATCTTTGCGGTATCGGTAGAACAATGCTACGAGATAGCAAAACGCATCGAGGGGGCTGAGGTGGTCACAGGTCAGACTAAGGACAGAGCTGATATCATACGCCGTTTTACTCAGCGTGAGATACCTTGTCTTGTGAATTGCATGGTGTTCACTGAGGGTACTGACATACCCCTTGTGGAAACTGTTATCATAGCAAGACCTACACAATCAGATGCATTGTATACGCAAATGGTAGGCAGAGGGTTGAGGCTGCACCCTGACAAGGACAGGCTCACACTCATCGACTGCGTAGGAGTAACAGGCAAGGCAAGCCTGAGAACAGCTCCAAGTTTGCTCGGCATCGACATTTCAGAATTGCCAAAGAAGAGTCAGGACAAAATGGAGGGAATGCTATTTGAGCTTCCTGAAAAGGCTACTATGATGTCGGATTGTCCTGAAAGCTGGATAAAAAATGTTCGTATTGTTGACTTGTGGGCGCAGGAGCAGAAGTATAATACCCATGACGTGAACTGGTTTAAGCTGCCGGATGGCGATATGAAATGCAGTCTTGGCAAGGGAAAAACGCTGAGGATATCTGCACCCGATGCTTTGGGCATGGCAATATGGCAGGGACAGAAAATGCCTATGCAGCAGGCTCTTGACGAGGCGTACACTCTTCTCTGCGAGCGTGAAGCAGATAGCAAATGCTTGTGGGATCTGAACATCTGCCGAAAGTGGGGCAAAGCGCCTGCTACTGATAATCAGAAAAACCTTATCCGCAGACGAGGCAGGAAGTATCTAAACAATTCGGATATCGACATAGAAAGTCTGACAAAGTTTGAAGCGAGTCAGATACTCAACAGGATAATGAAAGGGTGATGATATGGCAAGAAATGAAGACAGAGAGCAAATGGCCCTTATCAAGTGGACGCAGCAGGCAAGCATTCGCAAGGCTTATCCTGAACTGAAACTGCTCTTTCACATACCGAACGAACGTCATTGCGACCCGAGAGAGGGCAAAAGGCTAAAGCTTATGGGCGTGAAATCAGGTGTTCCTGACCTGTTCCTGCCTGTGGCAAGGGGAAGAAATAAAGGGCTGTTCATAGAGCTCAAAGCGGAGAATGGCAAGCCCTCAGATAATCAGATGTGGTGGTTTGCGGAGCTTGGCAAGCAGGACTATTTGGCGGCGATATGTTACGGCTGGAAGCAGGCAGCTGATATGCTAATGCACTATCTTGGCGGTGATGATAATGCTGGTCAAAACTGAGGTCATAAAGAAGGCAGACGAGCTGAACAGAATGGCGGCAAAGCTTCTGCCACTGCCAGAGGGGCTGACACAGGCAGAACAGCTTTTGTATAAGTCGCTTTGCATTGTGTACCGAGAGTTCAGAGCAGGGCAGATAGACAAGAAACAGGCGCTTGATGAGAAGCAGGAACTATACAGGGCATATATCAATGGGGCTTATGCACTTGATCTATGGCAGACATATGGGGAATATGCTAAGGTGTTTCAGAAATGTCAGTACGAGATACATCACGAGGGTTGTGAGGTTTGCAAGAGGCTTAATGATATCCTATGTGGTATGGGGAGGGGCAAAGCCAATGAAACACACTGACCACACACTATGCTGGCACTGCCGCCACGCAGTACCGACAAAGGATAAGATAACAGGAGAATACCTCACAGGCTGTGCATGGTCCATAGACCGCAGACCTGTTGAGGGTTGGAGGACGTGTCAGCACAGAATGTATGAGGCGCAAAAGGGTGGTATGATACATTCGTATACGGTGACTGAGTGCCCTGAATTTGAGGAGGGATAAAAAAATGGTTGAAATCAAATTAAAACCTGGAATGAAATTTAAATACAAAGGTATAGACTTTATATGTCTCGACATTATCAACGGCAACTACTTAGCGATAACGGCTAAGTGTTGGTGCATAAATCGTTTTAACGAAAAATACGAAGACGGCTGCAACAATTGGAGAAAATCAACTCTTCGCCGTTTTCTTAACGAAGATGTACTCGAAGAACATTTTAACACGGAACATCTTATGAAGCAAACGTCTGACCTTGTCGCCGATAACGGTGACAAAGCTTACGGCACTTGTGAAGATTATATAACGCTGCTCACTTGCGACCAGTACCGCAAGTATAGAGATTATGTGCCGCTCTTTGAAGAATGTATGTGGACGCTTACTCCGTGGAGGTGCGACACTGGCTACGCTAACATCGTGCGTAGCGTCCACCCGGCAGGAGCTGTCTACGACATCACTGCGAACTACAGTGGCGGGCTCGCCCCGGTTTGTTTATTTAATTCACAGGCACTTAGGGCTGAATATTCCGGTGTCAGATTGGTGGGGGTAGAATGACAAAAATCAAACCCGAATACATCTTCCCACTTCTGCTGATTTTGCTAGACGTGGGAGCGGCAGTTATATATGCTGTGCAGAAAGACTACAAAAAGGCTGTCTACTGGTTAGCGGCGGCAGTGCTGAATGTGACAGTGACGTTTTAGGAGATATAAAGATGACAAAATATATTGACGCAGACAATCTGATCAACGAATTATCTGCGTCGTGTATGCCGATATACGAAAAAGGCATAACAGGCATTCTGGGTGATAACAGCAGTATCGCTGATATAATCAACGAACAGCCTATCGCAGATGTGCAGGAAGTCAAGCATGGAGAATGGCTTAAGCCTAGCAATGACTCAGTTGACAGTAAACAATGGATTTGTTCCGAATGCAAAGGATTAACTGAAACTGCATATTATTGTGGGCATTGCTATTATAACTACTGTCCTAACTGCGGAGCAAGAATGGACGGTGTTGCTAATGGCTGACCCTATGACCATGTCACGCCTGAAAGCCTACCGCAGGAACGCCTCAGCCATTGAGGACATCAAGGCAGAGCTTTCAGGCAAGTACGTTGCCGACAGTATCAGCGTATGCACGCCGCCGTCCTATACACCACACAGCACACGCATAGACGGCTTCTTGCCAAGCGGCGATACACTTTCATTGCTGTGCGAACAGGCACGGCTAGAGCGTGAGCAGAGGGCTGTGGAGGAGTTCATCAAGGGGATAGAGGACTATCAGACACGGCGAATGTTCGTGCTGAAATTCATCAAGGGTAAGACGTACTTGCAGATAGCTATGCAGGTTAGTGGTGGAAGAATGTCAGAGAGCGGAGTGCGAATGAAAATCCAAAGATATTTGCAAGAAAAGTGAAAATTGTGCGGTTTGTGCGTTTTAGGTGTGTTATAATTTAAACTGAGGAAAGTGTAGATGTACCTCAGACTTGTACTTTCATTGAAGTCACCTCCAATTTTCTAAGCCCCGTAAGGGGCTATGCAGAACGTGAGTGCATGAGCTTGCGGTCTGCCCATACGGTCAGTTGGTTTCCCGGAAAAGCTAACACATAATATTTGAACCGCCGCCAAGCCGTGAACTATATTCTAGAGCTTCGGGCGGTGTATGCAGGTTGAGAGCGAGCCACCGCTCAGATCTGCTCCACCATTTACAAAACTCCTTATAATATTTTCACAAGGGCGGCTGCATTTTGCGGTCGCTTTTGCGTTGAGAAGGTGACCTTATGCCAATACCAAGACCAGACCGAAGCGGTTCACACCAACAGCAGTTCCGCATCAACAAGAAGAAGATATACGCTACACAAACAGTCTGCGGTATCTGTGGGAAACCTGTTGATTTTTCACTAAAGTATCCTCACCCTCTGTCGGCTTGCATAGATCACATCATACCCATTGCAAAAGGCGGTCACCCTTCGGACATTTCAAACTTGCAGTTGGCACATTGGTGTTGTAATCGCCAGAAATCTGACAAATTGGTGGAAAAACAGGTGTTTGACCAGTCTCTTGACCTGATTTCCAACCGAATTTTACCGCAATGCTACGATTGGAAGAATTTTTAACAAAATATTGACAATATGGGGGGTATGCCCCCTTTTGAGGTCAAAAAAGACCTTCACCGCCGCACTGCTTATATTTCTCGCAGGATTGAAATAATTGGAAAGGATATACAAGATGAGTGAATACAAAGGCATGGCATATTTGAAAAAGAAGCTTTCCTCAAAGGCTTCGAGGGTCAATGTGCGCTATGACTACTATCACATGAAGAACGGCCTTACCGACATGGGCAAAATGATACCACCAAGCTATAACTGGATGCGTCCTGTGCTAGGCTGGTGTGCGAAGGCTGTTGATGCCCTTGCGGACAGAATAGTATTTGACAGCTTTGAGGACAACACTTTCTACGTCAACGAGATATTTGACAACAATAATCGTGACGTGTTTTTTGATTCTGCCATTCTCTCAGCGTTGGTGTCCTCTTGCTGCTTTGTATATATCTCGGCTGATGAAACAGGCTATCCACGCTTGCAAGTCATTGACGGCAGTAATGCTACTGGCATTATCGACCCTATCACGAATATGCTCCGTGAGGGCTATGCAGTGCTTGACAGGGATAGCAATTTCAACCCCACTATCGAAGCCTACTTCACAGCCGAACAGACAGAGATATATCGCAGAGGCTATGATGTTGAGATCTATGACAATCCTGCACCTTACCCTCTGCTTGTGCCTATCATATACCGCCCTGACGCCGTTCGTCCCTTCGGTCACAGCAGGATATCAAGGGCGTGCATGGAGCTTGTGCAGGAGGCTATGAGAACGCTCAGGCGGTCGGAAGTATCAGCCGAGTTTTACAGCTTCCCACAAAAATATATACTTGGTCTTTCAGATGATGCCGAGAAAATGGACAAATGGGGTGCAACAATGTCCTCACTGCTGACTATCACCAAAGATGATGACGGCGGCAATCCTACTGTCGGACAGTTTCAGCAGCAGTCCATGTCGCCATACTCTGAGCAACTTAAATCTATAGCTTCGTTGTTCGCCGGAGAAACAGGGCTGACCCTTGACGACTTGGGTTTCGCAACATCCAACCCTGCCAGCTGTGAAGCGATCAGAGCGGCACACGAAAATCTCAGGCTTACCGCACGCAAGGCGCAGAGAACGTTTGGAAGTGGTTTTCTAAACGTGGCGTATCTGGCCGCCTGCGTTCGTGATAACACGGCCTATATGCGCTATGCTTTCAGTGACATCAAACCGCAGTGGCTTCCCATTTTTGAACCTGATTCTGCGGCACTCTCGGGTGTGGGCGACGCTATCTTGAAGATAAATCAGGCTGTTCCTGACTATCTAGGCGCAAAGGGTATCCGTCAGCTCACAGGCATAGAGGGCGAAAACAATGGCTGATATCGGTGCAGAACTGCTTGAAAAAATTCGTGCCGAGTTTCAAAAATCGTGCAAGGCTGATAAATACATTCAATCGGTTTTGAAGAAAATAGAGGGCGGCACTGCGAAAATGGAAGAAGTCGCCCTGCTTTCAAAACAGTTAGGCTTGCGTGCTTCACAGGCTATCGGTACATATGTGAGTGCAAGTGCTTTGCCTGACGGCAAAATGTACTACAACATTGCCGATACCATACTCACGGGCGTGCTCAAGGACAACTACGATGTTATAAACTCCGCTGCCGCAGAATGCCAAAAAGCACTTGACAGCCAAGCAGGCATAAACATCACGCCTCAGCAGGCTGCCTTCCCTACCGAGCGTGTGCAGGCGGTTGCCAATGCAGCGTCTGTGCCTGATATCGCAGAAGAAGTTATGATACGGCGAATGACAGCTCCGGCACAGAACATAACGGAGAGTTTTTACAACGATTATGTACAAACAAACGTCAAGTTTCGTTCTGATGCAGGACTGGACTGCTACATCATTCGCAACGATCATGGTGGCTGCTGTAAGTGGTGTTCAAAGCTTGCCGGCAAATATCACTATCCCGAAGATGTTCCGAAAGACGTTTACCGCAGGCATGATAACTGCGGCTGTACTGTTACATACCTCAACGGCAGAAAGGCACAAAACGTGTGGAGCAAGACCAAGTGGAACGTTTCTGACGATGAACTTGAACGTATGAAAAAGGCTGGGGTCAGAGAGCCTGTCAGACTTGTTGACAAGTCGGGCAAAAGTGGTATAATGAAGAGAGTAGAAGAAACAAATAATTATGATGAACTTGAAAAATATTTGAGCAGCAAATACAACATTACAACCGACGACAGCGTAAAGCAGCTTGACTTTAAAACTGTTCGTGAAACTTTAAAAGGTATCGAAAGTGTATTTGATGATTTTCCAGAACTTAGTGATAATATAAAGAAAATAGGTACTGGTAAACATGGAGTTATGTGCTGCTCAGGCGAAGAGATCAAGTTTAATCCGAAATACTATAAAGACGTATCCGAATTTAAAAAGATGTGTGAAAATTCTTCTGCAAAAGGTTGGTGGCCGCCAAACAGTTCACCTGCGTCGATCGGCGTTCATGAAACAGGTCATGCAGTTGAATGGCTATTGCTTTCAAAAAGTAATTTTGATGATCCGTGGCAAAAAATATATGCTTGGAATCGTGGAGATATGTCAGGCGGTATAGTATCTAAAGCCGTTAAGAACATCAAAAAGACATCGTACGGAAAAGGCAAAAAGCAGTCCGAATTGATGAGCGCAGTTTCGAGATATGGAGCAACTAAAAAGCAAGAATGCTTTGCGGAGGCATTTGCTGACTGTTTTTCTAATGGTGAATCGGCAAATCCACTTTCGCAAGAAATAGTTAAGCTAGCTAAAGAAAAATATATTAGTTTAAAAGGAACGTGATAATATGAGAGAGATGCCAATATGGTTGGACTATGCGGAATTTGATGATGACGGATTATGCGGCATATCCCCAAATGCACCGGACGAAGTAAAGAAAGCTTACGAAGATTATTTAGCTGAAGAAGAAGAGGCTAAATCAGAAGGCATAAAAATTTAATAATTTTAACCGCTCCGCTACGGCGAGGCGGTATTTTTATACCCAAAATCAGAAAGGACGGATATTATGGCACTTGACCGAGATACAATATGGCAGCTGCGGAGAGCTAAGAGTGATATTGAGAACATCAGAACTGACATTCAGAAGATAAAGGATAATGCTGATTATGTTGCGGCACTGATACGCTGTGAAAGGTCATTGAGTATAGTTTTATCCAATGCTGAAAAGGTCAAATCGACAAAGTAAATATCAAACCAAGCACCTTAACGGGTGCTTTTTTAGTACCCTAAAAAAAGGAGGTAATTCCCTATTGAGGATAAGAGAGTCGGCAGGCAGACCCCCACCATATCGGTAGTGTTGCCATATGAGCAGACCAAAGGCGATGAGGCTATCGCAATGTACAACAAATCGGGGCGCACTGCACAGGAATGGCAGGAGTTAATGCTTTATGACATCATGGCGGTGGACGATGAGGGATTGTGGAAGCACATGAAGTTCGGCTGGTCGATACCAAGACGTAACGGCAAGTCGGAACTGCTTATAATGCGTGCAATCTATGGTTTGCAAAACGGCGAGCGTGTTCTTTACACCGCCCACCGAACTACAACGTCACACTCAGCATGGGAGAAGATCATCGACCTTATCACAAAAATGGGTTTCCTTGAGAAAGAGGACTTCAAGACTACAAAACAGTTTGGTCTTGAGCGTATCGAGTGGCTCAAAGATAATGACGGAGGTCTTATTAATTTCCGCACACGTTCATCAAAAGGCGGACTTGGCGAGGGATATGACCTGCTCATTATTGACGAAGCACAGGAATACACCACCGACCAAGAAACAGCCCTAAAATATATCGTTACAGACAGCCGAAATCCTCAAACGTTGATGTGTGGAACACCTCCAACAATGGTGTCTGCCGGTACAGTTTTCACAAAATACCGACAAAAGACAATATCGGGAAAAGGCGGTGACGACGGCTGGGCTGAATGGTCCGTGCCAAAGCTTACAAACGCACATGACCCTGAGCTGTGGTATGCCACTAACCCGTCTTTAGGTACTATCCTCACGGAACGTAAGATACGCTCGGAGCTTGGCGACCCGAAAGACGACCAGGTTGATGATAATATCCAGCGTTTAGGTTTGTGGCTGACCTACAACCAAAAGTCGGCTATAAGCAAAGGTGAGTGGCAGGCACTTTGTATCACTGGCAAGCCCAATATCAGCAGAGAACTGTTTTTCGGTATCAAGTACGCAAAGGTCACGGATAATGTTTCCCTTGCTGTTGCCGCAAAGACAGCGGACGGCAAGATATTTGTCGAGGCTATCGACTGCCGCCCTGTAAGGGAGGGAAACGGCTGGATAATCGCATATCTGCGCAATCCGCATATGCGTGAAACCGTCATTGACGGAGCAAACGGACAGTCTTTGCTTGCGGCAGATATGAAGAATGCAGGTATCAAGCGCAAGCCTATCCTGCCGAAAGTCGCTGATGTGATCACTTCGTCAGCAGGCTTTGAGCGAGGGGTATTCGCACAGAATATTTGTCACGCTGACCAACCTTCCCTTGAGCAGGTCATTGCCAACTGTGAACACAGAGCTATAAGCTCAGGCGGTGGTTTTGGCTATACCTCAATTCTTGAGGGTGCTGACATATCACTGCTTGAGGCGGTGGTGCTTGCTCACTGGGCGTGTGCAAATTCATCGGACAAGAAGAAAGTACAGAAAATAAGCTGGTAACAGTTTATTATATATCACCTACACCGCAGGGTAAAGCGGGGAAAGGAAACACTATGGCAGAATTTGAAGCTATAACAACACAGGAAGCCTTCGACAATGCGATAAAGGCAAGGCTCGACCGCAACACGGATACAGTCAAGAAACAGTTTGAGGGTTACATTTCCCCTGACGACTTCAAGACAAAGACAGCCGACCTTAACGGCAAGATCACCGACCTTACAGGCAAGCTTGCGGAAAAGGATACAGCTATCGCAGACCTCACGGCTAAGAACAAGGCATACGAGACCAGCTCGGTAAAAATGAGAATTGCCCACGAAAACGGTATTCCTTATGAGCTTGCGAACAAGCTTTCAGGAGACACAGAAGAAGCTATCAAGAAGGACGCTGAAACATTTGCAAAGTTTATCGGCAAAAAGCAGACAGCTCCTCTTGGTCACACAGAACACAATCACGCAGACGGCAAGAATGCGGCATATAAGTCGCTGCTCGCAGGTCTTATAAAGTAAAGAAAGGAAGTAATTTTATGGCAGACGTAATTTCAAAGGGTACACTTTTCGACCCGGTACTCGTTAAGGAGCTTTTCGACAAGGTAAAGGGCAAGTCATCCCTTGCCGCACTTTGCGCTCAGACACCTATCCCCTTCAACGGTCAGAAGGAGTTCATCTTCACTATGGACGATGAGGTAGACCTTGTGGCTGAGAACGGCAAAAAGACAAGAGGTAGCGCTGCCCTTGAACCTGTGAAGATAATCCCTCTCAAGGTAGAATACGGCGCAAGAATTTCAGACGAGTTTCTTTACGCCAGCGATGAGGAGCAGATCAATATCCTCAGAAACTTCTCAGACGGCTTTGCGAAGAAGGTCGCAAGAGGTCTTGACATCATGGCTTTTCACGGAGTTAACCCGAGAGCAAAGACAGCTTCGGCGCTTATCGGCACGAACCATTTTGACAACGGCGTAACTGTGATAAAGCAGGACGGCACGTCACCAAAGACTCCTGACGCTCTTATCGAGGAGGCTATCGCTGTAGTGCAGGACAACGAATATGATATCTCAGGTCTTACAATGGCGCCGTCATTCAGATCTGACCTTGCAAAAATGGTGGACACAAGCGGCAGAAAGATCTATCCTGACCTTGCTTGGGGCAATGCACCGACTTCTATGAACGGCATTCAGACAGTTACTAACAACACTGTTTCGTTCAATTCAAGCAAAGACCTTGCCATTGTGGGCGACTTTGCAACGGCGTTCAAGTGGGGCTACTCAAAGAAAATTCCGCTAAAAGTCATCGAGTATGGTGACCCTGACAACAGCGGACAGGATCTCCAGGGCTACAATCAGGTATACATCAGAGCGGAGACATATCTCGGTTGGGGCATTCTTGACAAGTCTGCATTCGCCGTCATTCAGTCAGCTGCTAAGTAAGGGGGCGGCATAAATGGCGGCAGAGTACGCAACTATCGAGGACGTTATAAGGCTCGGTCGAAAGCTCACGACTGAGGAGCAGGAAAAGGCGGCAGCTCTGCTGCCTGTCGCCTGCGCAAAGCTTTCGACTGCCTGCAAGAAGTATGGCAAAGATCTTGACATTATGATAGCTGATGAACCTGACGTTGAACTTGTGGCAAAAGATATCATAGTTCGTGCCACGCTGAGAGCTGTAGACACCATTGCGGACAGCTCTCCTGCGACTTCGCAGGCTTCACAATCGGCTATGGGCTACTCAGTATCAATGACATATCTCAACGCAGGACAGCAGCTGTATTTCCTCAGAAACGAGCTGAAAGAACTGGGCGTTATGCGGCAGAGATACGGAGCTATGGAGGTATATGACGTATGAGACTAAGCATCAAAGGCATACCTGTTAAGCTTTCTGCAAAAGTGCAGAAAGGTATTGACGGGTTCAACAGACCGATATACGAAACTTCGCAGGAGGTTGTCGAAAACGTGCTTGTGGGCGAGCCTTCCGCAGAGGACGTTGTGAACGAGATCAACCTGTCAGGCAAACGCATAGCTTACACTCTTGCAATACCAAAGGGAGATACACACGTTTGGGAAGACACAGAGGTTGAGTTCTTCGGCAGAAAATTCCGCACCATAGGTCTTCCGACAGAGGGCATTGAAGAAAATTTGCCGCTCAGTTGGAACAAAAAGGTAAAGGTGGAGCGCTATGAGTAAAGTTAAGATAGAGCTTGACCACAACGCAGTTGCGGCTTTTCTCTGCTCTGCATCTGTTGAAAGCATGGTCAAGGGATATGCTGACAGAGCCGTTCAACGTCTTGGCGCAGGGCATAAAGCGTATACTATCACATGGACAAGATATCCGAAAATGCGCCGTAAGGTCGCTATCGTCAAGGCTAAGACAAAGAAGGCTCAGCGTGCTAATCTTAGAGATAACACACTTTTAAAGGCGGTGCTTGGCAAGTGATAGAGAAGATGATTCTTGACTGGCTGGGGGCAAAGCTTGACGTTTCAGTTTATCTTGAAGAACCTAAAAACCCACCAAAAGAGTATGTGCTAATCGACAAGCTAGGCTCGGCAGAGAATGACCTTATCACCTCTGCCACCGTAGCCGTTCAGAGCTACTCAACGAGCCTATACGGGGCAGCAGAACTTAACACAAAAGTTAAAAAGGCTATGTCTGAAAGCGTGTCACAGGGCGATATATGCCGTTGTGCGTGCACGTCAGACTACAACTACACGGACACGGAAACGAAGAGATATCGCTATCAGGCGGTATTCGATATAACCTACTACGAGGAGTGATAATACTATGGCAAACAACAAAGATAACGTATCAACAGGCAAGCCAAAGGTAGGCGGAGCGGTTTTCACAGCGGTCACAGGATCTACACTGCCAACAGATGCAACAACAGCACTTGACGCAGCGTTCAAAAGTTTGGGCTACTGTTCAGAGGACGGTGTAACAAACAGTTCTGGCATTTCTACTGAAAATATCAAAGCCTGGGGCGGAGATATCGTTGACACACCGCAGACAGAAAAGACGGACACTTTCAAGGTAAAGCTGATAGAGTGTACCAATACAGATGTGCTGAAAACTGTCTACAATGGCAGCAATGTTTCGGGCGACCTTGACACGGGTCTGACAATCAAGGTAAACAGTGCCGAGCATGAAGATCAGGCATTTGTTTTCGATATGATATTAAAAAACAACGTGCTGAAAAGAGTGGTCGTACCGTTTGGCAAGGTGACGGAGATATCTGATATCACCTACAAAGACAATGAGCCTATCGGCTATGAGCTGACTATCACGGCCACACCTGATGAGAACGGCAATACGCACTATGAGTACATGAAAAAGGGGGAATAACCTATGCTGACAGGTAAGACAGAGAGTGGTTTTGAGTTTGAAATAGAGGAGAAGACCCTTGACGACTATGAGTTTATCGAAGCTGTCGGTAAGTGTGGACAGGGCGACCCCCTTGCATATGTCAAGGTAGTTGACGCCGCTCTTGGAAGCAAGAAAGAAAAAGCTTTCGAGAAGATAAGAGAAAAGTGCGGCTATGTATCGGCTAAAGAGATAACAAAGCTTATCGTGGAGATCTTCCAGACACCTAAGACAAAAAACTCCTAGTCCTTGCCGCTGTCATGGAGCGCTATCCTGATGAGCTTGATTGCGATATGGCGCAGTATTATCACATATACGACTTTAAGTCGCTGCCTGCACGAAAGGTGGCGACTTTTCTGTGTGGTCTTGACAGTTCATCACGGGTCAAACGTAAGCTTAATGATGTTGGCGGTTCGTTTTCTGAAATACTGCTTGCGCTGATATTTGACCGCCTGCAATGGATATGCTGGTCGCAGACAAAGGACGGACAAAGAGGCGTGAACAGACCGCAGTCCATAGCTGAAAAGCTTATAGGCAAAAACGAGAGCGACAGCGAGATAACAGCGTTCCAAAGCGGTGAGGATTATGAGAAAGCGAGAAGAAAAATCTTAGGAAAGGAGGGCTAACATGGCAGAAGAAAACGGCACACAGCTGGGCAAAGCATATGTGCAGATAGTTCCGTCTATGCAAGGGCTTGCGTCAGAGCTGAGAAGAGCGTTCGGGGATAGTATGCCCGATGGTCACAAGTTTGGAAGCTCTCTTGGCGGCAAGGTCGTTTCAGGTTTTGGAAGCACTATCAAAAAGGGCTTTGCACTTGCCGCAAAAGCTGGTATAGCAACTATATCGGCAGCAAGCGCAGGCATAGGCGCTATAGTCAAAAGTTCTGCGAGCGCATATGCGGACTATGAGCAGAACATAGGCGGTATAGAAACGCTGTTCAAGGATAACGCCGATACTATCGTAAAGTACGCCAGTGAGGCATACAAGACCGCAGGAATATCGGCTAATGACTATATGCAGAATGTCACAAGTTTTTCTGCTTCACTTCTGCAAGGCTTGGGCGGTGATACTGCACAGGCGGCTGAGATAGCCAATGAAGCAATGGTGGATATGTCGGACAACGCCAACAAAATGGGTACTGACATATCAGCTATTCAAAACGCATATCAGGGCTTTGCAAAGCAGAATTATACCATGCTTGATAACTTAAAGCTCGGCTATGGCGGTACACAGGCGGAAATGGCAAGGCTCATCAACGATTCGGGTGTGCTTGGAGATTCGATAAAGGTCGATGAAAAAACCGTCAACAGCGTATCATTCGACAAAATGATAGAAGCTATCCACAAGGTGCAAACCGACCTTGACATCACCGGTACAACTTCCAAAGAAGCGGCAACAACAGTTTCCGGTTCTCTTGGCTCTGTGAAAGCAGCGTGGGCGAACCTTATGGCAGGAATGGGCGATAAAAACGCTGACCTGAAAAATCTTATCAAGGAAATGGTAAGCACAGTAAAGACCTTTGCAAAGAACATTCTGCCTGTCATAAAGCAGGCTCTTTCAGGGGTCACAACTCTCATAAGCGAGCTTGCACCTGATATAGCGGCTGAACTTCCGCAGCTTGTGAGCGACCTGCTTCCGCAGCTTATAGAAGCAGGAACACAGATATTTCAGGCTCTCGTAAAAGGCATTTCTGATAACATCGGCACGATAACGCAGGCGGCCATAACAGCCATTACAACTATCGCAACAGCTCTTATACAGAACACAGGTCCTCTTGTGCAGTCATTGGCAACGATCATAACCACTATAGCACAGGCTTTGCCAACTATATTGCCCGACCTTACAGAAGCGATAAAGCAGCAAATGCCATTGATATTGCAGGCTATACTTGACAGCTTACCTGCGATAATCGAATGTGCTACACAGATAATCGTAACAATAGCAGAAACATTAGCCAACAATATTAATCTTATTGTTGACGGCGCTGTCAAAATCATTGATACATTAGCAATGTCACTTTCTGATAGTGATACAGCTAAAAAGCTTACAGAAGCAGCATTTAAAATAGTATTTACCCTAACCAAAGAGATAGTAAAAAATCTTCCTGATATTCTTGCCAGCGGCATACTTATAGCTGTTGAAATTGTCAAGGGCATTGCACAAGGTATGGTGGACTACTTCGCACCTGTTTCAGACGCTTTGTCTGATATGCTTATCGACCTTACAGACTGGTTTTCACGCAAGTGGAACGATTTCAAGGAGTGGGGTTCAGATATGATACAGGCGTTTATAGACGGCATAAAGGAGAAATGGCAGAGCCTTAAAGACACTGTATGTGACGTAGCTTCAAGCGTTAAGGACTTTCTTGGCTTTTCTGAACCTGACAAGGGTCCTCTTTCAAATTTCCACACTTTTGCACCTGATATGATGGATTTGTTTGCAAAGGGCATAGCAGACAATGAGGACACTATCACAATGCAGTTCAACAGGTCACTGCAACCGCTTATGGATACGGATATCATACCGCCAAGCTTTTCAGCACTCCCCGAAAAGGGTGTGAATAATAGCGGTAACGATACCATGAACAAGATCATCGCCCTCCTAGAAACCTACTTCCCACAGCTTGCACAGCAAGGAAACATTTATCTTGACGGCGATAAGCTCACTTCAAAGGTGGACGGAAAACTAGGTGAGAGGGTCACAAGCAAAGAAAGGAGGCTTGCAAGTGTCTAGTGAATATATAGAATTTGGTGGCAAGAAGTCCACCGATTTCTATTTGGTTATCCAAAAGGACGGCGTTCAGATATCTCAGCCGGAGGAAAACAGGATAGAAGCCACTTTACCGTTTATGAACGGCTTTTATGACTTCTCGAAAATGGCAGGTGAAAGGACGTACAAACAGCGTGATATCACGATAAAATTCAGCCTTTCTGCAAAAGATGAAAATGAACTTTACCGCCGCAAGTGTGATGTTGTCCGCTGGCTCAGCGGAGCAAAGGACGACTTGAGGATAAGCTTTCTGACAGACTATCACTTTGTGGGAGCGACAGCTGTGTTTGATACCTCTGCATTTGAGTTCACTTCACGGCGCACCGCTGATCTGACAGTGAACTTCAAGACGTATCCTTTTCTACGTTCCGACGATTACTCAGATATTGGTTTTGACGACTTCAACTTTGAGACCGATTATCTGAATTTGACGGATATATCGCTGACAGCGGTCAAGCAGACACGATACGCACCTCCTGCGACCCTGAAAGTCTATTCATATGCTGATAGACCCATACGCCCACGCCTTTCTTATAAGCGCTCAGAGGATGATGCAAAGAGTGTGGGCTTCGCCTATTTTGCGCTCAACGACAAAGAGATAGGTGCAAGTGTATACCGCAACACGGAGAAAGAATTCGACCTTGACGAGCTGACTTTACAGCCTGGTGTGAATACTCTTGCGGCTTATGGTTTCGGTACACTCACGCTCAAACTTTATGAGGAGGCACTCTGATGTTCATAGTAACGATAACAAACGGAGCTGAAAACACTATCATACACAGCGACGGCACAGACCGCATATCAGGCGGCAAGGTTGCAAAGTCTATCAACGCTGTGGATAGTTTCAGTTTTACCATATATCCGAACAATGCAGGGTATGACCTCTTGAAACCGCTGACAACGGCTGTCAAGGTCTATGATGAAAGCACTGACAAGGATATTTTTATAGGCAGGGTCTTGAAGTGCCCTGATAGCATGGACGAGAGAGGTCTGATATGCCGCAAAGTCACCTGCGAGGGACGTTTAGGCTGGCTATATGACAGCGTTCAGCCATATATTGAATACAAAATGGTAGGTATATCAACAGTGCTTTCTTCGTTCCTCTCCAAACACAATGCACAGGTGGGTGCAGATAAGCGTATAGAGCTGGGACAGGTCACTGTTACGGCAAGCAACAATTACACATATACTGCAAATTGGGACAAGACAATGGACGTCATTGCCGACAAGCTTATAGGAAAATTCGGTGGTGAGATACAGCTTCGTGATAAAGACGGAAAGGTGTATATAGACTATCTGGAACATATCGGACACGGCACAGACACCACCATAGAGCTTGCGGTCAACCTTAAAACCATATCACGAGAAGTCGATGAAACGGCGGTCATAACACGTCTTTACCCTCTCGGCGCAAAGCTTACAGACAGCGAAAAGCGGTTGACCATCGGCACTGTGAATGGCGGCAAGGACTACATAGAAGACAGTTCTTTGGTCGCAAAGTACGGCATTATAAGCGGTACGCAGATATGGGACGATGTGACACTTGCAAGCAATCTTCTTAGCAAGGGTAAGGAGTATCTTAAATCTGTTAATCGTGCGAAAGTGCAGTATCAAATAACAGCACTCGACCTCTCGAGAATAGACAAGCACATTGAGCAGTTTGAACTCGGCTGTTGGTACAGAGTAAAAAATAGCCTTATGGGCATAGACGAGGATTTGCGCATTGTGGGCATATCCATAGACCTTGACAATCCGCAGGCTTCACAGTTGACCTTCGGCGACCGATTTGAAACCCTTTCGGGCTTTATGACAGCGAAAACACAAAGCCTGCAATCTGCTATAGATAACTCAGAGTTTAGGAACAGAAAGGTCATAGACAGCAAGATAGAAAATGCCACAAAACTGATTACAGGTGCAGAGGGCGGTCACGTTATACTCGACCCGTCTGAGAAGCCTCAGCGCATTCTGATCATGGACACGGCTGATATAAACACCTGTAAATCCTGCATTCAGCTGAATTATAAAGGTTTAGGATTTTGGACGCCTGAATTGGCAAAAAAGGCTGGGCAAGCCGACGGTGGTTCTGCAAAAGACGGACCATATACGAATGCGTGGACTATCGACGGAAATTTGGTGGCTAGTTTTATAACCGCCCTGACCCTGACAGGTTTGAAGATAAATAACGGCTCAGGCACCTTTTCGGTATCTGAGGACGGAACAGTTGTTGCCAATAGACTGTCGTCAAAATCAGCAGATATAACAGGTGGAACTATCAATCTACAGACATCTAGTGAAACTACCAGTGCCATTCAGCTGTCACATAACGAATGGACAGTTAGAATTAGTCCATTGGAAATACGCATTGACAACGCAAGCATAAGTGGTCACGTTGTCATACAGGCAGGTGCGGTATTCGGATATAATGGCGAAAGACAGACGTTTACGCTAAGTACGGAAGACGGAAGTTTAACTCTTTGTGATGAGAACAGCAAGCCTGCTATATTTTGTCTTGGAAAAACAGGCGAAATTTACTGCAAGAGCATCTCGACAGAAAATCACACACTGAATTAAAAAAGGGGGCAAATTTATGGCAAACATAGACCTTACATCTTTTATCGAAACTGTCCGAAACGCATTTTACGGCCGTGACGTTCGTCAGGCGCTGGTTGACGCACTGACGGCAACAGAACAGGCAGTAAATGACCTAAACCAGAATAAAATAAAAAGCGGCACGATTGAATACACACTGGAAAAGGCAGCTCCAAGCGTGCAAATACCGCTGAATTTGGATTTTACGCCAAAGCAGATATGCGTGTCACTGAGGGATATCGGCACGCCTAGTCCATTTCAGAACTATTGCACCCATGTGCAGGTATACAAGGGCGCATATTTCGCAGTAATCTGCATGGGTCCTAGCAATGGCGCAGTGACTGTCAACGTGCCTGCAGGAACGTATAGCATTGACTACATAGCAATCGTATAAAGGGGGGCGCAGAAATGGTAATCAGATTGGACGAAAATTACAACGCAATGACATCAACAGCCCTACTGGGCTACGTCGGTGAAACGAATGCTAGACCCGTGTCGGTCGAAGGGCTGACAGTAGACGGTGCAGACCGCTATGTGTTAACGATAGACTACGGCGATGGCGTGACATATGAGGTCGATATCACAGGCGGACAGTGGACACCTACGGCTGATATACTGCGTTCAGCGCAGACAGTATCGTGTCAGATATGTGCAAAGAAGCTGTCAGGTAACGAATATGTGCTGGTGAAGAAATCACGAATTTTCCGTCTGAGAATAGGTGCGGCTATCGGTGATAATGCTGTGCCGTCACCAAGTGTGGCAGCTGACGCACTAGACCGCATAGATGCCATAGGCACACAGGTTGCCGCAGACCGCAAAGCCGCTGAAACCGCTGCGCAGACAGCACAGGCGGTGGCTGACAGTTTGCCTGAAGACTATGTTACGGCAGTTGCAAAGATTGCCAAGAATACAGAAGAGATAGCAAGCGTGAAGTTATCAGATAAGGAATTACAGCGTAGGGTAAACGCACTGTATTCCATAGGTCAGGGTGTGACGCATAAATTTGAAACTGATACAGATACAGCATATCAGAAAGCAGTGCCGACTGGTGCGAAGCTGATGAGCGTGAAGTCAATAGGCGGTCATTCTGAGGTCATTGACGGGGAAATTGTTAGTGCAGGTACAGAGAGCATTATGCAGCAGGGGAAAAATTTGTTTGATT
>OIZB01000066.1_pt1 | contig 102106 bp, 107 predicted proteins | sample 1588401 | NCBI WGS metagenome assembly OIZB01 (sample SAMN03283270) | human gut metagenome | biome: human-associated habitat; material: feces | host: Homo sapiens | place: USA | collected 2013
ATCAAACTATTAAAATTTTTAATTTTACTATTGACTTTTAATAGTTAGACTCCTTACTACTATTACTTATATATTTACTTTTAAATTATCTACTACTCTAGTTATTTCATCATCTTCTATTAAAGGAAGACTTATTCTAGTTAATGTACTATTGGTACTTACATATATACCATCTCTGCCTAAACTTTCATCTATATAATTATCTAAGAATTTATTATATTCTCTTCTTGTAGTTAGATAAAAACTTAATTTAGATATATCGTCTTTATCAAATAAATAATTTATATCTTCATCTAATACACTATCAGTAGACATTATAATATGAATATTCATAGTGGCTCCTACTTCTAATAAGTAATTAATATCATCTTTTACACTTATATCATTTTTTATTATTTCATATATTTCATCAATAAATAAAATTATTCTACTTTGATCATTATTTTTTACTTTTTCTTCAAAGATATGTCTTATTTCTTTTATTTTATTTATTATTTCTTGTTCATCATTTACTACTTCACATAATTTATCATAAGCATTATAATTTATACTTTGGGAATCTAAAATAATTATTTTAGTTTTATCTTTATTCATTAAGATATTTAGTATTATATTATTAAATAGATTAGTCTTTCCAATACCTGTTACTCCTGTTACTAATAGATTCTTATCTTTTTCTATATTAAAATATATTACTTTATCTTCTTCTGATAATCCTAGTGGTATATTATTATTATCTTTATCTTTAGATTCTTCTAGTAATTCTTTTAATGATAAGGTACTTTTCTTCATGTTTTGTACTTTTATCTTTACTTCGTTTTCTTTTTCTTTTTCTATTTCAAATTCATTAGTAGTTACTCCTAAGGCTAAGGCTATTTCTTTTTTTAATTCTAACATATCTTCATAGCTTTTATCATCATTCCATGTTATATGGTATATTGTTATATTTCTATATACTTCATATGTTATCTTTGTATTAAATTTAAATGCTTTAAAGGTATGCTTTAAATTATTAACAAATAAATCAGCATTTAAGATATTTCTTTCATTATCAAATATTTTTGTATTTAGTAGTTCTAACATAATTACCTCTTCTTTCTACTTTTTATTAAGATATTACCTGTCATTTCACTTGGTACTTCTAAGCCCATTAGTGTTAATATAGTTGGAGCTATATCTCCTAATTTTCCATCTATTAATTTTAGACTTTTATCGGTTATGATAAATGGTACAACATTAGTAGTATGACTGGTATTAATACTATTATCTTTATTACGCATTACTTCACAGTTACCATGGTCTGCTGTTACTATAATGGTATATTCTTCTAATGAGATATTTTCTAATATTTTACCAATACATTCATCTACTGTTTCAACAGCTTTAATAGCGGCTTCATAGTCTCCTGTATGGCCTACCATATCGCCATTAGCAAAGTTTAATATTATTAAGTCTTCATGACTTGTTGTTATTTCTTTTACTAATGAGGCTGTTATCATATGAGCACTCATTTCTGGTTCTAAGTCATAAGTTGCTACTTTTGGACTTGGTACTAATATTCTTTTTTCTCCTTGGTATTCTTTATCTATTCCTCCATCAAAGAAATATGTTACATGAGCATACTTTTCAGTCTCTGCTATTCTAAGTTGGGTTAATCCTTTACTTGCTATATATTCTCCTAAGGTATTTGTTAGTTCTGGTAACTCGAAAGCATATGGACATAATACGGTATCTGCTACATGCATCATTGTTACTACTTTTAAATTTTTTATTTCTTCTTTAGCAAAACTTTTATATTCTTTATTGGTAAAGATACTAGCAAGTTCTTTTAATCTATCTGGTCTATAGTTAAAGAAAATAATTCCATCATTATCTTTTATTAGACCATTTTTATCAGTAGTTACTGGTACTATAAATTCATCAGTTACTTTGTTTTTTTGACTTTCTTTCCATACTTTCTTGGCTTCTTTAACCGAAGTTCCTACTACCATTGCATTATAGGCTTTTTCTACTCTATCAAAGTTAGTATCTCTATCCATACCATAGTATCTTCCTCCTAATGAGGCTATCTTTCCTACGCCTAATTTTTTCATATATTTTTCTAAGGCTTCTATATACTTTATTCCACTGGTAGGACTTACATCTCTACCATCTGTAAAGATGTGAACATATACTTTTTTTAATCCTTCTTTTTTTGTTAATTCTAATAAACTAAATAAATGATTGATATGTGAATGTACTCCTCCATCTGATAAAAGTCCTACTAAATGTAAACTACTATTTTCTTCTTTAACATGATTTATTACTTTTAATAATTCTTCATTTTGATAAAAACTTTTATCTTTTATTTTACTATTTATTAGTTCTAATGATTGATATACTAAACGACCTGCTCCTATATTGGTATGGCCTACTTCTGAATTTCCCATTTGTCCTCTTGGTAAACCTACCGGGGTACCTGATGCTTCTAATTGACTATGAGGATATTTATCACATAATTTATCTAATACTGGTGTTTTGGCATTATATACGGCATTATATTTTTTATTTTTTGTTAATCCTACACCATCCATAATACATAATAATACTTTCTTCATTTTATCACCCTATTTCCTATATAATTATATATTATTATTTACTAATTGGCAATATTTTAAAAGTATTTTTTGTTAACTAACTATAATTTATTATTTTATTTTAATATGTAAAAGAAAAAATACTTTTGTTCAAAGTACTTTATATTTTTATTTATTGTTTAATATTATCTTTTTTAGTTCGTCAGAACAATAATCACTTATATATTTTAATTTTTCTTTATCGTCTAAAGCATAGCTATATTTTATAAATATTTCTTTTAATTTATGATAATTTCCTTTTATACTTTCGTGGCTAGCTATAATCATATCTTCTTTTGTTACTTCCGTTAAATCTAAATATATTCCATTTATTTTAGCCAATGATTCTATAAATAGTCTTTGGCTTCTTCCATTTCCTTCTCTAAATGGATGTAAAGCATTAATATCTGCAAACAAATCAACTAATTTTTCTATAGTTAATTCATTATCGTAATATACAAAATAGTTTTCTTCTTTTAGCTTGTTAAATATATCTGTGCCAAATGTTTCAATATATTCACTTAAACAAAATAAATCTTGTTTAGCTATGTTACAATTTCTTATATTGCCAGCCCATCTATATATGTCTTGAAATAAATATTTATGAATTTTTTTTAAATAATCAAAATCAAAGTTACCTTTTAATGGTTTTTCATTTAGTTCATATGTTCTAAAAGATACTAATTCTCTTTCTGCATTAAATAAATCTTTATCGTTTGTAATATTAAGTTTGTTGATTAGAGTATCGGTCCCTTCATAACAATAATTAGCTGTTTTTTCATATGTGTATTTATATTTACTATCCATAGATTCCTCTATACTTTTCAATGACTTTTTTTCTTTCTTTTGTTGTGGTGGTTTTTCCTATTATACAATTATATAATTTTTTCTTTATATCTTTTGTTAATGGCATACCTTCTTGGGCCATAGCACCATCTACTCTTCTTATTTTTTCTTGTATTTCTACTTTTTCTTTATACTTTTTATTATCCATAAACATCACCCTTTTTGTATTTGTTTTTTCTTTATATATTATACCACATTTCTGCTAATATTTCACTGTTTTTGTTCAATTTAATTGCATTTTATAATTATTTTTATTTGAATATGTAAAAGAAAAAATACTTTTGTTCAAAGTACTTTATATTTTTATTTATTGTTTAATATTATCTTTTTTAATTCATCAAAATGGTAATTAAAAATGATGGGTACCCCAGGCGAGATGAATGCTCACATACAAAGTATGCTTACTGGCATTGCCAACACATCGTTATTCCTTCACAAGTAACCCATCTGTATATATATATATTATATCACATAATATAATTTTATGTACTAATTAATTTATTTATTATTTTAGTTCTTTTAATCGTTCATCTATTTCATCAAAAAACTTATATACTGTTGTACAACTTTCTGATTTTGATGGTGTGTCATTATTATGACTTAAATGAATACGGCGAGCATATTCTATTGCCATTTGCAAATTACCATATTGTGATAATTTAGAATAAATTTTTTCATCATTCTTTTTGTATTTATATTTTAGCCCTGCCTTTGCAAAATACTCATTGATTTTATTTTCATACATAGTTCTATTCATTCCTACTTCTATATAATTGAAGTGTAGCAAAAACCAATATTCAATTGCTTGGTTTGACCATAAAGGGATATAACCTCTTTTTTCACACATAGATATAGCCTCGTTAAATGACTCAGAACTAAAACTATCTTTATCAAAAACAACAAATATTTTTCCGTAAGGTATTGTATCCACATTATATTTATCTACTTCATTTAGCACATCTTCAACAGATTCTACTAATGATATTGTATTCATACCTTTACCTAATACTTTTACATTTAATTTGTATTTATCATCCAATTCTTCATTAATAGTGGAAACAGCTTCTTTAAAATAGTTTGGCTCGGTTTGTGTTCCTTCGCATACTACAAGCCACTTGTTAGACTTTTGTATTTTTGTGTTTTCTTTTCTTTTTCTTCTTTCCTCTCTTCTCTTATTAAATAAGTTATCGCTACCCATATTTCACCTACTTATCTTCATATGGTATAGCACCAAATTGTCCTGTTAAATATTTTTTTTCATAATCTGCATCAACTCTTAAATTTCTGAATTCTGATAGTGAATATAATTTAGATTTTCCAAATAAATCTTTTTCTACTAAATATAGTTCATCCCTTCTTAAATTTTCATTATTAAATAAAAATGTAGAATGTGCTGTATAAATTAGTTGTGCATTATTTTTGTTTATATTTTTATCTTTATACATATTAACAATTTTTTTGAACAATAGAGGATGTAATTTGACATCTAGTTCATCTATACATAATAAACCTCCAACCTCTAAATTTAATAGTATTGTTGGCATAATATTAAAAATCTTTATCGTCCCATCTGATTCGCGATGTAAAGGAATTAAAGTATGTTCTTTTTTATTATCTATATTTTGATGCACGCCACTTATTCTATAGGTTTTATTACCTGAATCATCATTTGTTTCATCAATTTTAATGCCTAATAAGCAAGGATCAAATTCATTAATTATTTTTTGAAATTTTCTATATAATAGATTGCTTTGATTTAATAATTTTATACTAACTTGTTGATTAAAAACGCTTTCTATTTTAAAATTAAATTTATTAATATAATCATAAATATCTCTTAATATTCCTTTGTTTTCTTTGATTGCAACATTACTTAATACTAATAATTTATTAGCATTTAAATTTATATTGTTTCCAAAAAGTTCCCATGTTTTCTTGTACTTATCATAAGAGTTACCAAAGTTTACTTTACCATTAAATCTCTCAAAAATCATTTTTTGTGTTGCTTTAGTAGATGAAGAAAATTTCTTTTTATATAACCATTCTTCATCGAATCCATTTTTATTCATTGAAAAGCCATATCTGTATTCATAGTCATTAAGTGAAATAGAAATTTCGTATTCACTATTTTCTTTTCTAGTGGCATCACTAAAAGCAAAAGGAACTGTAGGTAAATCTCGATTAATATCTATTCTATTTGACATTATAATTGTTTCGAACATAAAATGTAGCGCTTCAAGTATACTACTTTTGCCTGAAGCATTGGCTCCATGGATTGCTATAATGGGTAAAATTTTATTGCCATTGATTTCAACAGTTGAATCAATGTGTCGCTTTTCTTGTGTAGCCATCAAGTCTAAAATTGTTTCATCATAAAAGCATTTATAATTTTTAAATTTGAATTGTAATAACATAACATAACACCTTCTCTCTGTATACATTTTATCACCTTTTTCGTTTTTTTTCAATATTTTAAGAGAAGAATTCTCTCAAAATATACTTTTTTTTACTATTTTATGTTATTTTTTTACTTTTATGTATTATAATTGTAATTTATTTCACTATTTACAACATAACTCTTATTTTTGAGACGTAGACTCAAAAATACCACGGAAAATTTAAGTTTACTTAAAGTTGAAGTGGCAAAAGAAAAGAACTAAATTAATTAGTTCTCTCATAATCACAATTCATACATTTTATCTTATCTTTTTTCTCAGTTAATGTTCCATTACAAGTAGGACACTTTTCTTCAATTGGTTTATCCCAACTAGCAAAATCACATTTTGGATAATTAGAACATCCATAAAAGATTTTTCCTCTTTTAGTTTTCTTTTCTAATATTTTACCATCACATTTTGGACAAGATATAATTTCTTTTACTTCTTTTTCTTCTTTATTACTTTTAATATATTTACAAGTTGGATAATTTGAACAAGCAGTAAACTTTCCATACTTACTTTGCTTTATTACTAATGGACTACCACAATTAGGACATGATTCTCCTGTTTCTTCTGGGGCTTTCTTTTCCATATTCTTGAAAGCTACTTCTACTTTTGGTTCAAATTCTTGATAGAAGACACTTAGTAATTTATTCCACTCCATGTTACCCTCTGCTATTTTATCTAAATCATCTTCCATATTCTTAGTATATTCTACATTAATGATATCTTTAAAGAATTCTTGTAATTTATCGGTTGTTTCAATACCTACTTCAGTAGGAATAAATTTTTTATCAATAACTTTTACATAACCTCTTTCTTCAATGGTATCAATTGTTTTAGCATATGTTGATGGACGGCCTATTCCTAATTCTTCCATTTCTTTTATTAGTTTACTTTCGGTATATCTAGCAGGTGGTTTTGTTGTATGTGATGTATATTCTATAGTGTTAGCTACTAATACATTACTTTTATAGTTTGAGAAGTCTGGTAATACTTTATCTTCACTATCTTCATATTTACTATATACTTTTAAGTATCCATCAAAGATTAGGATTTGTCCATTTACTTTGAACTGATAATTATTATTATCTAATATAACAGTAGTTGCTTCTACTTTGGCATCTTTCATTAGAGATGCTAGGGCTCTATAATATATTAGACTATATAATTTATATTCATCATTAGTTAGATATTCTTTTATTTTTTCTGGATTATTATTTATATTAGTAGGTCTTATGGCTTCATGGGCATCTTGAACATTCTCAGTTTTATTACTCTTTTTTACATAACCTACATACTCACTTCCATAATTATCTTTAATATAACCATAGGTTTCTTTAATAAACTCATCAGATAATCTTACGGAATCTGTTCTCATATAAGATATTAATCCTTCTGCTCCATCTTTTAGATTTATTCCTTCATATAGTTTTTGGGCTATCATCATGGTTTTCTTAGAGGTAAAGCCTAGTTTGGTTGAAGCCTCTTGCTCTAGTGTACTTGTAGTAAAAGGAAATTTGCTTTTCTTAGCTTTTTCTTTTTTATCAATACTTTCTATTTTGAAGGCATTTGATAGTTTACTTAGTATTTCTTTGGCTTCAGATTCTTTTTTGATTTCTATTTTTTTATGATTATAGGTATCTAATTTGGCATCGAAGTCATTAAATTTTGCTTCTATCTCAAAGTATTCTTCAGGAATGAAGGCTTCTATTTCTCTTTCACGATCAACGATTAACTTTAGAGCTACTGATTGAACACGGCCTGCGGATTTGCCCCCTGTTTTAGACTGCATTAGTTTACTTAATCTAAAGCCTATGATACGATCTAGTATTCTTCTTGTTTCTTGAGATTTTACTAGATTATCATCTATTTTTCTAGCTTTATTAAATGAATCTAGAACGGCTTTTTTGGTTATTTCGTTGAAGACTATTCGATCATAGTTTTCTTCTTTTAATCCTAAGGTATCGTATAAATGCCAACTTATGGCTTCTCCTTCACGATCGGGGTCGGTTGCTAGATATACGAAGTCTGCATTTTTGATATCTTTTTTTAATTCTTTTACTAATTTTGCTTTTCCTTTAATTATTTTATAATCTGGTTTAAAATTATTATCTATATCTACTCCAAAGCCATATTTTCCTGATGTTGATAGGTCTCTGATGTGTCCTACGGAAGATACTACTTTGAAATCTTTTCCTAAATATTTTTCTATTGTTTTACTTTTATGTGGGGACTCCACGATTACTAATTTTTTTGACATATAACGCTTCCTTTCTATGACATTATAACTATTCTTTTTATAAAATGCAAGTATTTTTTGTTTTTTTTATTTTATGATTCCCTCTAAGCTATAATCTTAGAGGGTTATTTTTAGCTTGTAATCTAAAAATAATATATCAGCCATATCTATTATATGGTAGTTAATTATATATACTAAAATAGCCTCCGATTAAGGAGGACTACTTATATGTAAACATAAGATTTCTCTTATGACATTATACTATATGCTGGTAGTTTGGGTTTTGTTCCTCTTTTTGGATATTTTTTAATGCATGAAAAAGAGATAATAGTTCATCATCCCTTTTTGAATTATATTTTTTTAATTTATTTTGTTTATAATTTTATTTCTACATTTTCTTTTTTAGCGTCTTCTAATTTAAATAACTCAGCTTTTTTGAATCCAAAGATAGCCGCTACTATGTTACTTGGTACTACTTCAATAGCAGTATTATAATTATTTGCAACATGATTATATATTTCCCTAGCATCTTTTAATTGGTCTTCAACAATACTTAATTCACTTTGTAGATTTAAATACTCAGTATCAGCTTTTAATTCTGGATAAGCTTCTACTACTGCTAAATACTTGGTAAGTTCATTATTCATTTTATTAGCGGATTTTATATCCATATGATTCTTGTTATTATATTCACTTCTTAATGCTGTAATTTTTTCTAAAGTATCATTTTCATGCTTACTATAACCTTTTACTGTTTCTACTAAGTTAGGCATTAAATCAAATCTTTTATTTAGACATATCTCAATATCTGATTTGGCTTTTTTCATTTTATTAAATAATTTAACTAGTTTATTATACTTAGCAATTATTACTAAAATAACGATTAATAAAACTGTTAAAACTATATATATTATACTTTCCATGTTCTCACCTCTATCATTCTATAGTAATCTTATTTACATAACCAGTTTCATCATAATCAAGTATTATATCATAATATTGAGTTGTTTTTTCGAACCAGTTAGGATCACTTGTTGGGATTTTTTCAGTAAAATTCTTTTTTATAGTTCTCATTTCATTTTCATCTTCTGTACAAGTATTTTGATAACATAAAGTAATTATATGGTCACTATTTTTCTTGTTACTACTTATAATATTATCTATATTGTTTGGTACATTACTTCTTATTGTAGTACCTGAATATAATTCAAGAGGACTATTAAATGAATCAATATTATGTTTTTCTAGTTGTTTTTGATATTCTTCATCGACTTTTGTTTTAGAATCTTCTATATCATTATATGTTTTATCAAATATGTCAAATAAACTTTTAGAATTTTCCTTTCTTTCTTTACTAACAAGAACTATTTTATTAATTAATATAACTACTATTACAAGAGCAATAAATATTAATATACCAAGTAGCCATGTTCTTGGTTTAAATTCATTATCAATTTTTTCTTTCATTTTTATTTTCTCCTTTTATTACAATATACATTTTTTGATGTTGTTTGTCAACATTCTTTTAATAAATTTTTTCTAATAAATTGGATGCTTTTTTATATCAATTCATATTCTCTTGATAATATTCTTTTATCGCTTGAGTATTCTATTACGTATTTGTTATCTTTTTTACATATTATTAAACCTATTGTTTTATCTTGAGTTATTTTTCTTAAACTATTATCTATATTTAGTTCTTTAATACATTAATAATATTTAATTTTCTTTTTGTCTAATAATTTAATTAATTCTTTTTCTAAATCGTTAAACTCACCACAGTTAAATATGACTTTTTTTACTTTAAAATTATTTATTAAAGTAATAGAGCCCCCTATATGATCTTCATCGCCACGTGATGACATACGTTTATGCATACGAATTTATATAAAGAAAAAACTGCAATTAAATCAATAATTACAGTTAATCATTTTTATATGTTTCTAAGTCATCAATTATATTTTCAATTTCATGATAAATTTTAAAAATGTTTTTTCTTCTTTTTATTATATCTTTAAGTCTATAGAATCTTCCTAATATTTTACCATGCTTTTCAATTTCTTGATTCATGAAATATTTAATTGGATAATCTCTCTTCACCGCTCGTACAAAGCATTTTATTATTCCAGTTCTTTTAACAATTACAGTACCTTTTAATAATGTTATTGGTTTAATATCATAGATTACATTACCTTCAATTAATGCTTTTTTCTTTTTACTTTTGATAAAATCTAATATGTCATTATAGCAATTTACAAACTCTTCACCCTCACATATTTTTCCATATTTATTTTTTAAAAAATCTTTTATTTCAGTTAAATATTTATCCTCAACAACTTTATCAGTTGGCATTTCATATAATCTATCACAATTAATAACAATATAATTATCATCATTAATATATTTCAGTGTACTTGTTGTTTTACCGGAACCTTTTGTACCAATAACATTTATTACATCATCATTAGTCATTTTCTTTATATAATCTTTTCTATCTCTAAATAAATATAATTTTGATTCCTTTGACATATAACCACATCCTGTAATTATTATATCACAATCATAATGAATTTTTATCTTGAAATAGCTTATTTGAATCTTTTTTTCTCTTTTTCTAATTCTTTTAAACTTTTTTCTGGAGTTGATAAATTTTCTGGCATTGTTCTATTGTTATTTTGACATAATAATTTATCTCATTAATATCTTTTAATGGTAATAATTCACAATAATGACTCCATGTCAATTGTGTCGCCACTGGCGACACTTTTTGTATTTCAATCATATTATAAAATTGTCTCATACGAAAAAGTGTCCTTTTATTATACTTCTTTCCTACTTCTATAACTAATCTTTCTGAATATTTTTTAATAATTCCTTCTCCATATTTATTTCCTGCTTCATAAAGTAATTTACCTACTTCATAATAAGTACTAAGATCATTTCTATTTTTAGAATAGTCTTTTACTTTTTTATATACTTCATTATCTATTAGTTTATTCTTTATTTCATTATAATATTTCATTTATTTCTCCTAACTCAATATATATTCTCTAGTTAATATTCTTTTATCGCTTGAGTATTCTATTACGTATTTGTTATCTTTTTTACATATTATTAAACCTATTGTTTTATCTTGAGTTATTTTTCTTAAACTATTATCTATATAATTCATATATATTTGTATTTGACCTATATGTTCTTTTTTTAGTTCTGTTACTTTTAGTTCTACTACTACATAACAATTGTATTCGATATTAAATAGCAAAAGGTCTATATAGTTATATCTCTCTCCTATTTTTATTTTGTATTCGTTTTTTATAAATGAATAACCAGTACCTAATTCTTCTAGAAATGATGGTATATCTTCAAGTATTAGTCTTTGAAGTATTTTTTCACTTACTATTTCTTTATCAATATCTAATTTATTTTTTATAATGATTGGATTTTTAATATTATCTTTAATATCTATCTCTTCTTTATTAATTAGTTTTAGTTTAGTTTTATCATCTAATCTTTGATATTCTTTGTTTCTTATTCTTTCTCTTAACTGTCTTACACTTAGGTTATTTTTTTCAATTTCGCTGATATAATAATTAATTTCATTTATATTACTGATTGGTAATAACTCTCTATAATGACTCCAGCTTAATTGGTGCCACAGTGTGGCACCTTTTACAATTATAAGATAAAATTGTCGCATTCTTTTTAATGTGGTAATATTATATTTTTTTCCAATTTCTTTAGATAATTTTAATGAATATTCTTTTATTAATCCATCTCCATACTTAGCTCTATCTTCACCACCTTGGGCTTCAATTAATAATTTACCTACATTGTAATAGGTACTAAGTTCATTTCTGTTTTTTGAATAATCTTTTACTTTTATATATATTTCATTGTTTAAAAGTTCTTTTTTTATTTCATTGTAATAGTTATTTTTCATTAAACCTCCTTATATTTTTTTAGTGATAGCAATTTACAATAATGTCACCAAGTCAATTGGGCCGACATTGTAGACCCTTTTTGGTATAGTTACCATAGCAATTATTGCGCCAGTGGCGCAACTTTTTATGTAATAGTAGTCACCTTTAATATTCCTTTACTATTTATTGTTAATTTTACCATGTTGTTAATATCAGTACGATAGATTCTACTTTTGGATAAGTTATTTATTACTTCTTTATTAGGATGGTGATAGATATTATTTTCTCCTACTGAGATTAGAGATATACTGGGATTTATTTGTGATATGAAATCTTTACTTGAAGATGTATTAGAACCGTGATGGCCTACTTTTAATATGGAAATATTATTTAGATTATAATTTTCTAGAAGATTATCTTCAGTATTTATAGAGGCATCACCCATGTAAAGGAATTTGTATTTTTGATATGTAAAGTATGTTATGATACTATTATCATTTTCATTATTATATTTTGTATTATTTAATAGATATATGGTATGATTACTTAGGTTTATTTTGTTTATATTTATTTGATATGGTATTTTCTTTTTATTTAGATTTTTTATTAATTCTTTTTCTATGTCAGTAAATGTTCCTTTATTTAGTATGACATTCTTTACTTGGAAATTATTTATTAAAGTAATATAGCCTCCTATATGATCTTCATCGCCATGGGTTATTATTAAATAATCTATTTTTTTTATACCTATACTTTTGAGATATGGTATTACTTCATTTTTTATTTTATATTCATTTTTGCCAGTATCTATTAAGATGGTATTTTTGTTATAGGGATATTTTATGAGATGGCAATCGGCTTCTCCTACTTCGAACATTACTACTTCAAAATTACTATTTAGATAGGGAGATATATAGATTATTATGAGTAAGATAATATTTAGATAGAAGTATTTTTTATTTTGATATGATAGCAGGAATATTATATAATATAATACTATTATTAATAAACTTGGTTTAGGAAATATTATTTTGGTTATATTTATTTTTGATATGAATAATGATATTGTTTCTAGAGTATTAGCAAATAAATATAAGATACTATCTAATATAGGAAATATATATGTTAATATTGTTAGGGGTAATATTATTATACTTATTATTGGGACTAAGATAATGTTTAGTAAGATACTTATTATATTTATTTCAAAACTATTATATATGGTTATAGGTATTGATACTAAGAATGATAAAAGTGATATATAGATTATTTTATTTATTTTGTTTTTCTTTTTTAGAGTACTACTAGATAATACTAAGAAGAATGTTATGGTATAAGAATAGATATAACCTAAATCATAAATAATAAAGGGATTTATTAGAAGAGAGACTCCCAGTGTTAGAAGGAGAATATCTATTTTTTTTATTTTTAGTTTTAATAAATAATTTATGCTATATAAGATACTCATAACGGCACTTCTTAAAAGAGATGATGAGGGAAAGAGTATTAGATATGTGATTATAAAGATATTAGTGATTAGATATTTTATTCTTTTATTGTAAGTTATTTTATTTAGATAAAGATAGATAATACTTACAAAGAAATTTATATGCATTCCTGATACGGAAAATAAATGAGATATACCATTAATGCGATAACTTTCTTTTATTTCTTTTGATAAGGTATTATCACAGAATAGTAATGTTTTTATATAGTTTGATGATTTTAGTTTATTTATTTTTTGATAAAGGGTATTTTTGATAGTATATAGATAATTATGATTGTTAGCTATTTTATTGATACTAGTAGCTTCGACTAGATAGTATATTTTTTTATAATAGAGATATTTTTGATAATTGAAAGTATTTTGATTGGTATTTTTACTGGGGGTTATTAATGTTCCTTTTACTTTTATTTTATCTCCATATGATAGATTATTAAATTCTTTATCTTGGTATTTATATGTTATTAATAGTTTTTCTTTAGCTTTTATTTCTATAGTTATTTTATCTTCTTTGACTTCGTATTTGGTTACTATACCAATAAATTCTTTATCATCTTTTGTATACTTTGATTTAAAGGGATAGTAGTTTGTATATAATAATGTTATTATAAAGATTATAATGGTTATTATTTTTATTAGATGTTTAGACTGTGATATATGCCTTAATCTTTTCAAAAAGAGAGTCTCCTATTCCGGGAACATTCTTTATATCTTCAATAGTGGTAAATAAACCATTCTCTTCACGATATTCGATTATTGATTTTGCTTTTGCTTCTCCTACTCCATTTATATTTTGTAATTCTTTTTCATCAGCAGTATTAATGTTTATTAACTGATTATCGGTAGTGGTACTACTAATACAGGCATCATTAGTAATATCACATTTTTCACAGACACAGTTTTCTTCTCTAAATTTTTCTAGTACTTCTTCAGTTGAATAAATTATGATAGTCATTTCATCTTCAACTATTTTGGCTAGATTTATTTTTGAAGTGTCTGCGCCTTCTAGAAGACCTCCAGCTAGTGATATGACATCATTTACTCTTGAAGTACTATCTACTTCATAGACACCAGGATTTACTACCATTCCTTTTATGTCAACGATTACTTTAGTTGTTTTGGCTTCTTTTTTATCTTCTTTTACTTCTTCTTTTTCTTCTTTAAATATATCTACTACTTCTTCTTTGGTATTTTTATTATTTTTATATATGATAAAAATAGTTCCTCCTAATAAGAGTGATATACCTAATAATATTAATATTAACTTTTTCAAATTACTCCTTTCCTTCTTCATTTTGTTAATTATTTATTATAGTCATTATTTTTTACTTAGTCAATAGGAGAAGAAGAAAATTAAGAAATACTACTAGATTTTATGATGAAAGTTTGATACAATGATGATGGTGATGTTATGCTTAGTATTAAAGATAATGATAAATATGAAGAGATTATTAAGTATTCTAAATTTATATCTTTTATTTTTAGAGTTTATTCTAAGGATGAAGTTAATGATTATATAGATAAAATTAAAAAAGAGTATCCTAATGCTACTCATTATTGTTATGGATATGTTATTGATAATGATATTAAGTCTTCGGATGATGGAGAACCTTCTAGGACAGCAGGAGCTCCTATTCTTAATCAGATTACTGGGAATAATTTAAATTATACTTTAATTATTGTAGTTAGGTATTTTGGTGGTGTTAAGTTAGGTGTTGGTCCTCTTACTAGGGCCTATGCTAAAGTTGCTAGAGAGGTTATTAGAGATAATAATATTATTACTTTGGTTAAGGGGTATGATATTATGATTACTTTTGGTTATAGTGATATTAAGGATATTGATTATATACTTAGAGATAGTCATATTATTAGTAAAGTTTTTGAAGATAATATTATTTATAATGTTCTTGTTACTAGTGATGTTCTTGATAAATTGGGTAATTATAATATTAAGATTAATAAAGATATATATATTGAAAAAGAATAGGATTTCCTATTCTTTTAGTATCTTCCAAAGCCTACTTTTTTAAATACTTCGTATGTTTTTTCTTTGGCTATTTGCATTGTTTTATCTCTACCACTATCTAATATTTCATTTATTTGATTACTATTCATTATTTCATGATATTTATTTTGAATTTCTGTTAATGATTCTACAACTACATCGGCGACTTCTTTTTTTAGATTACCATAGTTATAGTCTTTGAAGTGTTCAGATGTTTCTTCAATTGATATTTTCTTTAATGAAGAATAGATAGTAAGTAAGTTAGATATTCCAGGTTTGTTTTCTGGATCATAGTATACTTTGTTTTCACTATCTGTAACAGCGGACATTATTTTTTTACGTAATACTTTTTCATCATCTAATAAATAGATTACTCCTTTTCCGGAGATATCACTCTTACTCATTTTTTTAGTAGGATCAGATAAGTCCATTATTTTGGCTCCTACTTCTGGTATTAATGGTGATGGTATTTTGAAAGTATCTCCATATGTTTTATTGAATCTTTCAGCTATGTTACGGGCAAGTTCTACATGTTGTTTTTGATCAATACCTACCGGTACATAATCAGCGTCATATAATAAGATATCTGAAGCCATTAGAATGGGATATGTAAATAAACCTACAGTTACGTTTTCTTGTTTTTTTGATTTGTCTTTGAACTGGGTCATACGAGATGCTTCTCCTATATAAGTATGGCATTCTAATACCCATGATAAATTAGTGTGATATAGATTTTCTGATTGTATATAAATGGTATTCTTTTTAGGATCTAGACCACAAGCTATATATAACGCTACATTTTTTATTATTCTTTCTTTTAATAATTTAGGATCTTGTTTTACTGTTATGGCATGCATATCAGGAACAAACATAAATGATTCGTATTCATCTTGGTATTTTACCATTTGTGATATACTACCTATTAAACTACCTAATGTTAATTCGCCACTTGGTTGCAAACCTGTTAATATTCTTTTCATTATTACACCTTCTTCTCATTCATTATATAATAATATATTATTTTTTTCAAGGTATTTACATAAAGTTCTTTTTTTGATATACTTGTTAAGTGAGGTAGATATGGATAAGTTTTATTTTTATTTTATATTATTTTTAATATATTCTTTTATTGGATGGGCTATGGAGGTATGTGTTACTTTTCCTAAGTATAAGAAATTTGTTAATAGAGGATTTATGTTAGGACCTTATTGTCCTATATATGGATATTCTAGTATTATAATGATTCTTTATTTAAATCATTATAAAGATAATCCTTTAACAGTCTTTTTACTAGCGGTAATAGTATGTTCTTTTATTGAATATATGGTTAGTTATTTTATGGAAAAGATATTTAAGGCTAGATGGTGGGATTATTCTAATAGAAAGTTTAACATTAATGGAAGAGTTTGTCTTAATAATGCTTTCTTCTTTGGAGTACTTGGTACTTTCTTAGTTTATTTTGCTAATCCTTTCTTTGAAGGTTTATTACTTAAGATTAATACTAATACTTTAAATATTATTAGTTTGATTTTGTTGATTATCTTTACTATTGACTTTATTATTTCGATGTATGCTTCATTTAAACTTAAGAATAGTTTATCAAAGATTGATAAGGATAGTACGGAAGAGATTAAAGAAAAAATTAAAGAAAAGATTGAGAGTAAATTTCTTAATAGAAGAATATTTAAAGCATATCCTAAATATAAGATTAATATTATTAAGATACTAGAAGAATATAGAAAAGAAAAAATAGAGAAAAAGTAATTCTCTATTTTTTTAGTTTTCTTTTTATTAGATTTAGTAATCTTCTGAATAAATTTTTGGCATCGTTACTAACTACATATAAGATAAGGGATGTTAATAATGTTATGATGATAAATATTATTCCTAGTTTTAGTATTGTTGTTATGAAACCACCTGCTGTTAGTAGGAAGTAATTTTCTACTGGTTTTAAGGCTACTGATAGTACTATGAATAGTATGATTGTTATTATATAATATTTTAAGATATTTGATAGTTTTATTTCTTTAGTTATCTTCTTAGATATTAGATTTGATTTTAAGGCTATATTTACTAAGAAGGCTACTCCTGTACCTAGTAATATTCCATTTATGCCTAAGTAATTTATTAATATTATGGATAATATTAGATTTACTGAGGCACAGATAAAGATATGTTTTTTGTTATCTTTGAATAAGCCATCAGCATTTATTAGAGCTACTAATGGGAAATATAAGATATTTAAAAATGATGTACTAGTAAATAATACTACAGTTATATAGTCTAAGATATAGTTTTCTTTACCTACCCATACGGATACGAAGCCTCTTATTCCAATCATGAATGTTAAGCACATACTAAAGGCTATTAGTATAAACATCATCATATATTCTTTAAATAAAGGGTATACTCTTTTTTCTTCTTTTTTGGCAAAGACATTACCAAAGGAATAGACACTAGATAGTTCGACACGAGATGCTATTTCGGTTAGGAATCTTAATATATAATTATAGGTTGTATAGATACTAACCATTACAGGGCCATTGAAGCCCATTAGTAATAAGGCGTCAACATTATTTAGTATTAGATATCCTAATTGGGTCCAAGCTAAGTCTTTGGTCATTTTTACCATTGAGGTATCTTTTCGTGCTATTTCATGTAGTTCTGGATATTTCTTTTTAACTACTATTCTATTTATTATTTCTTCTAGTATTTTCATAGCTAATATTACTATTGCTATTGATTCTAGTGTTTTAAATTTAATAGTTACTACTACTATTAGGATATCACAAAGTAATTTTACTCCATTAAATATTAGGGAATAGACATATTTTTCTTGGGCTGCACTTAATACGGCCATATATGTTTGTCCTTTACCAAAGTATGATATTAGATATGATGTTGATATGATAAAGAAACATATTAAAGCTGATACTTTATATCCTTCTTCAAAATTATAGAATAAGTGTAGTCCTAATGTTACTAAGAAGATTATTCCTAGTATGATAAAGCCTATTATTCTAAATACTTTTCTGGCTCCGCCATAAATGGCATTTATGTCATCTTTATTTTTTTCAGCAAATGGTTTATATAAACTATATATTACGGCATCAGAAAAGCCTGCTTGTGCTAAAAAGACATAAGATATTATTTGATTTATTGTTTGATAGTAGCCATTACCGACATCTCCGATGTATTTTATTAATACATCCATTTTGATAATTCCTACTACTCCGATTAAGAGATATGGTAATATATCACATATCATGTTTAAAAATATTTTTTTTGTTCTCATATTTACACCCTATATATATAATATCACAAATATTATTTTATATAAAGTAAAATATTTAATATTTGACATTTCTTTTGGGTCACTCTAAGCCTTAGGTCTTAAATTAAGATATCAACCATATTTATTATATAGAATTTATTCTTCTTTGACTTCGGTATACATTATTAGGGCTGTAAAGCAATATATTTGTTCTTCACCATAGATACTACATGAACTTGATAGTTTGATATCAATGATATCAATATTATTTTCTTTGATAAAGGTGTTTATACTGTTTTCTAGATCTTTTTCATGTTCTTCATCTATTACTTTAACTTTCATTTTAATCACCAAAAAAAGTATATAATATTCTTTATATACTTTTTGTCATAATTTATCCTCTTTTTACATCATAATAGATTTTATTTTCTTTTCCATCATCAGTAGTATATTCGATATATAATTTATATTTTACATTACTTATATCTTCACTTGTTTGAATTTTTCCTTTTAATTCTATTTTATTATTGTTATCTTTTAGTAATTCTACTGGTTCATCCATTATACCTATAGATGGATAGGCTTCATCTATGATATAATTATGTATTAATAATGCTTTTACTTTATGCATATTTACTTTGGGATTATTTATTAATATACTATAGTTAGTTATTTCTTCTCCTTCTTTAGAGATATTGAAATAGACATTAAAATCTAATTCATCTTCTGGACTAAATGTTTCTTGTTTTTCTAATTCATTTTTATATTCTAGATAGGCTATTTTATCTTCTTCATTACTTGTGCAAGCTGTTAATAATAAGATTGGTATTATTAATACTACTAATTTTTTCATTTGATTTGCTCCTCTATTCTAAGTAATCTATTATATTTGGATAATCTTTCACCACGGGACATTGAACCTGTTTTTATTTGACCTAAGTTTAGGCCTACAGCAAAGTCAGATATATAATTATCTTCTGTTTCACCGCTACGATGAGATATTATTGTTTTATAATTGTTATCTCTAGCGAGTTTTATGGTTTCTAGGGTTTCTGTTACAGTTCCTATTTGATTTAGTTTTATTAAGATGGCATTAGCGATATGCATGTCTATTCCTTTTTGAAGTAGTTTTTTATTGGTTACAAATAAATCATCTCCGACTAATTGGATATTAGATAATTTACTTGTTAATAGTTTCCATCCTTCATAATCTTCTTCAGCCATTCCATCTTCAATAGAGATGATATGATATTTATCTACTAGTGACTGATAGTATGATACTAATTCTTCTTTGGTATATTTTACTCCTTCTAGTAAATAGATATCTTCTTCTTCATTATAGAATTCTGATGCTGCTACATCGAGAGCAATATTTATATCTTTTCCTAATTCATAACCGCTTTTTGTTATGGCTTCTTTTATTAACTCTAAGGCTTCTTTGGCATCATTTATTTGAGGGGCAAAACCGCCTTCGTCTCCTACTCCACATAATAAATTTCTTTCTTTTAGAACATTTTTTAAAGTATTAAATACTTCCGAACCCATTCTTAGGTTTTCATGGTATTCTTCTTTATTTGGTACTATCATAAATTCTTGGAAGTCTAGATTATTACTAGCATGAACTCCGCCATTTAAGATATTCATCATACATTTTGGCATACTGTATTCTTTTCCTAAGTATTCATATAATTCTAAACCTTTATATTTAGCAGCAGCTTTTAGATTAGCTAGTGAAACTCCTAATATGGCATTAGCTCCTAGTACTTCTTTATTTTCAGTTCCATCTTTTTCTAACATGATTCTATCTATTTCTTCTTGATTTAATGAATCTTTTCCTATTAATAATGGTTTTATAATATTATTAACATTGTTTATGGCTTTTAATACACCTTTACCATGATATCTATTTTTATCATTATCCCTTAGTTCTAATGCTTCATTCTTACCAGTAGATGCTCCACTTGGTACTGATGCTACTGCTTTTATTCCTGATTCTAGGGTTAATTCTACTTCTACGGTAGGATTGCCTCTGGAATCTAATATTTCTCTTGCATATATATTTTTTATTTTACTCATATTTAGCCTCCATATTAATTATAAAATATTATAGAGAAAAAATCAAGGTAAAAGAAAAAATAGAACACTTTGGTTCTATTAGTATGAGTCAACATTTATTTTAACTAATTTATTGTCCATATTGAATGAAGCTGCTTGTACTATAGTTCTGATGGAATTTATTGTCTTGCCACCATGACCTATTACTTTTGGCATATCTTCTGATGATACCATTACTTCAATTAGAATGGTGTTATCTTCATCGGACTCAAATTCTTTTACTGATACTGATTCGGAATCTTTTACTAGTTTTTTTATTATTAACTCTGTAAGTTCTACTAAATTATTCATTATTTACCTTGCTTTAAATTATGGTATTTTTCCATAATTCCTGCTTTACTAAATAAATTTTTAACTGTATCAGTAGGTATTGCACCATTGTTAAGCCATTTAATTGCAGATTCTTCATTTAATTTAATTTCTGCTGGTGTTGTTAATGGATTATAAGTACCGATTGTATCGATAAATCTTCCATCTCTTGGACTTCTAGAGTCTGCTACTATTACACGGTAGAAAGGTGCTTTCTTTGCTCCCATTCTTTTTAATCTAATTTTAACTGCCATATTTATCCCTCGCTTTCTTTATGTATTTTATCACAAAAAAAACATACTGTCAACTATTTTTTGTTACAGTATATGTTTATTTTATATATTTATGATAATGTTGCTTGTAATTTATCTGATGGCGATCCTACTAATTCAAAACCTATAGCTCCATTAAATGTTTTGGAATAGTCTGACGACTGATCACTATTAGTATCAGATAGCCATATTGCTAAATAGTATTTTTTTGTTCCTGTACTTGTTATAGATACTTGGGTAGTTCCTTTTTTGAAATATACTAAATCATTAGCGGTCTTTGATATGGTCATGACATCTGTTATAGCATTATAACTTGAATCAAATATTTGATACTTTAAATTAGTTGTAGTATAAGTAGTGGTATTTGTTTTGACATAACCATATAGATTTTCTGAGGCATTGGTATTTGTTAATGTTATTGTATATAGGGAACATACTTCATAATTATTTTTATCTATACATTTATTACTACTTTTAGTAATAGCGGTGCTTATTTTTGAATCTAGTAATGGTACTAAGTTAGTTGAAGACTTTGTAGTAGTTAAATTTAATGTTGATACTATACCTTTTTCTATTTCTCCAGTGAATGTTTTGGTATCTTGAGATACATAATAGGCATATGTTGCTCCGAATGTTAGAGCACTAATTATTAAGACGGCCATTACTGATATATATATTTTGTTTTTCATTTTTTGACCTCCTATACGCCAATGGATGAATTACTATCTGATGCTGATTTTTTTCCATCAACACTAGCTGTAAGTCTTCCACCTTCAGAAGTTCTATATGTTACATCAGCAGTAAATACTTCTCCTGCATCTGTTTCATCTTGTTCTTTATTGTTGTCTGTAAGCCATATTAATAATATGAATTTTTTTGATGGATAAATACCATCTGTTGCTTTTGCTAAAGAAAATTTATTTCCTAATGTTAATCCTGATGGTTTATCTTTATCTATATGGGTTGTATCTACATATGTATTTCCATCTTCATCTAATACCATATAACTTAAGTTTTCGATGGTTCCCAAATTGAAATCTATTGTGCCTTCTACTTCTGTTTTTTCTTCATAGTTGAATACTTCTAATCCATATGCAAGGCAAGCTCCACTACCTAGGTCATCTTTACAACGTTGATTATAAGCTCTAGTTATGTATTCGTCTTTTAATGGAATTAATTCATGTCCAGTATATAATGGTGAAACTCCTAATCCTAGTACGACTTTTCCTGATTTGACTGCTAAGGCATCTATTTTACTCATAGTAGATAATGTGAAATAAGAAAGTGTTCCTCCTATTAAAAGAATTATCATACTTAGAACGGTTGTTACTAATAAAAACTTATTTATCTTATTACTATTATTTTCTTTCATATTTACCATTCCTTACTATTATAATAATACCAAATTATTAGTAGTTTTTCAAGTATTTTTATATGTTTAATTTAAATTTTTATACCTTTCATGAAATGCCTAAGTCATTTCATGTCATTACTAGCCTATTCTATAGTCTAGTAATGAATAACTATAAGATATTATATTCATGGTGAAATACTTTCTAACTTAGATAATTCCAAATAAAAAGAAAGATAACTAGTATCTTTATAGTTAGAATATCTTGGTAATATTTTATATAATTTTTTTATGATAGAGACTATTATATAGGCTCTATCATACCGCGTAAAACATAAACTTGTTTATGGTTGAAGTGGCAAAAAAAGAATAAATTTACATAAACTTATTCATTTGTTTCATCATTTGATTTACTTGTTTTTGAGATGGTGTCCTTCCCATCTGACTCATCATAGTCTTAATCATTTGCTCATTAATAGGAGGATTCTTTTTTAATTCTTTTTTCATTAATTTTCTAGCTACTAGAAAACCAATAACTAATCCTACTACTAAACCTATTACTATATATAATATATCCCAAAGCATATTATTCTCTCCTCTCTATAGTTATTGTACTATTAAATTATTATTTTGTAAAGAATTTAATTTAGATAGCCAAAAATAATCCATATTTTTAAAATCACAGACAAATAAATTATTATTATAATTATTTATATCATTAAAGAAAATACTATAGTTATTTTCTGTTTCTATCTTAATATTATAATTATTTATTCTTAAAATACTCTTATCAGTTGTATTTAAATAATGAATATTATCTTTTCTCTTATATCCATATTTATATTTATATTCATTATAAATATATTCATTTAACATTATCTTATTAAAAGGATTTGCTATTTCTTCTAATACATGATAGGCTTTAATACTATTATAATCTCTAGAATAATATATTTCCTCAAATATTTTATACATCTTAAAAGGTTTATCTTTATACATATAACTATAATATTTATTAACATTAAAAATATAGTATGTTCTCATTTATATCACCATAAATAAAATATCATACTATATTTATTTATTTTGTCGAATTATAAATTATTCTTTATTTTTATTACTAAATCAGTCATATCTAATTCAAAGAAATTTAATACTTCTTTTTCACTACCACTCTTACCAAAGGTTGGTATGTTAACAAAATCTTCATCAGATGAGATAAAGCGATACCAATTGGCGTCATTAGATAATTCGATGACCATACGACGATATCCTGTTGGTAAGACCTGCTCCTGATAATCTTTGTCTTGTTTTAGGAATAAATTCATATTGGGCATTGATACTACTCTGGCTTCAATATAATTCTTTAGTAATTCTTCTTTTATATTAACCGCTAATTCTACTTCACTACCTGTTGCTATTATTACTAAATCTAATCTTGTTCTTACTTCGCTAATTACGTAACCACCACGCGCTACTTTATTTGGATTAGTGTATTTCATTGTGTTGTTATGACCACGAGGTAATATTAAGGCTGATGGTTTACCTTCTCTTAGAATATTTGTCCAAGAACCCATTAGTTCTTTATAATCAGCAGGTCTATATACTGATAAATTAGGTATACTTCTTAAGGCTCCTAGTTGTTCTACTGGCTCGTGAGTTGGTCCATCCTCTCCTACTCTAACACTATCATGAGTAAAGATATAGGTTACTGGTAAGTTCATCATGGCACTCATTCTAATAGATGGTTTCATATAATCAGAAAAGGCTAAGAATGTACTTCCATAACTACGAATATTAGTTAAGGCTAAACCATTTAAGACTGCTCCCATAAGATTCTCTCTAACGCCAAAGTTAATATTACGACCAGAATAATCGTCTACTGAGAACTCATTCTTTCCTTTTAGATATGTCTTAGTACTACAGAATAAATCAGCTGAACCTCCCATAAAGTTTGGTATAAAGGTACTAATAACATTCATTATTTGATAATTTATATCACGCATAGCTTTATCTTCAAATATCTTACTAGTATCAATAACTGCTGCTATATCAAGAGATATTTTTTCATTTTCTATTACTAAATTTATTTTATCTCTTTCACTATCAGTAGCATTAGCTATATACATTTCATATTCAGAATACCAATCGCGATAATAATCTTCAGTTCCATCTTTAATAAACTTCATAGCATTATTTCTGTCATTTTCACTATAGGTAAAGGCTGGTCCTCCTTTTAATTTTGTTCTTATTTCTTCTAAGTCTTCTTTTTCTAAATTAGAATGAATACGATTAGTTCCTTCATACTTAGAATATATACCTAGGGTTGTTTTTATTTCTATTAATACTGGTTTCTTACTCTTTTTGGCTTTTTCGATAGCATTAGATATTTCACCAATATTTTCGCCATCTTTTACTTTAATTACTTCCCAGTTCATTGAAGCAAATCTATCAGGAATATTTTCATACATGGCTTTATCTAAATCACCATCAGCAGTTACTCCATTGGAGTCATATAGAACAATTAAATTATCTAATCCTAGATTGCCCGCTAGGGAAGCTGCTTCATAAGATATTCCTTCCATTAAGTCACCATCAGATACTAAGGTATATATCTTATAGTCAAAGACAATATTTTTCTTTTTATTAAAGGTGCTTTCTAAATATTTTTCACCAATAGCTAATCCTACTGATGTAGCAAATCCTTCTCCTAATGGACCTGTTGTTACTTCAATACGATTGTTTAAATTATATTCAGGATGACCAGTACACTGAGAATTTATTTTACGAAAGTTTTTTAATTCTTCTAGATTAAATTCATCTAATAGATAATATAATGTACTATATAATAAGGCTGAACCATGACCTGCACTTAATACAAATCTATCTCTATTACACCATGCTTTTCTTTCTAAATCAAATTTTAGGTGATATGCAAATAGTGTATATAGTGTGGGAGCAGCATCTAGAGCTATTCCTGGATGACCAGATCCTGCTGTATTTATCATATCTAATGCTAATAATCTTATATCATTTACAATTCTTTTTTCATTTAGTTTCATATTTCTACCTACCTTATAATTTAATTCTATCATAATTTAGTGAAAAATAAAAGAAGAAATGTTATTTTCTCCTTTAGTTATGGGTTTTTATGTAAACTATTTAATTGACTTCGAGAAATTTTTTTATTTTTAAGAGGAATGATTCTTTTTCGTCTTTCTTTGTTACTTCAAGTAATTTTTTAAATAATCTTATTTCATCCTTTTTAAAGACTATTTCTTTAGAACCTACTTCAATTAATCTTATTACTTCTTCTATTTTATACCATCTTACAAAACTTAATTCTTCCTTTTGAATTGTAAAGTCTTCAGCCTTTTGATTACATATTACATAATATGGATACATATAATGATTGTTATATTTTTCCTCGACTAAATACTTATCACAAAGTGGATGAAGATCTTCTTTTTTTATTTTTAATCCTACTTCTTCTTTAGTTTCTCTTACAGCACATGTTAATATATCTTCACGATATGATTGATGGCCAGCGATTACTCCTAATTTATTGGGGCAAAATCTTCGATTCTTACTTCTTCTTTGAAGTAATACTTCTCCTTTATCATTTACGATATATATAGTTACTTCATTATGTAATTTACCTCTATTATGTAATTCTTCTCTTTCTATTATTTCATTAGTATCATTTCCTAGTTTATCTACTACCCTTAATAATTCCATTCTTATCACCTACACTACTCTTATAGTATATCATAGTTTTAATATTTTTTACATAGTTTTTATTCATAGAGACTATACTTAGGCTCTATGATTCCTAATGAAGACTTATGTTATAAGGCTTCATAGGCAAAAAAGAAAGAACTCTTATTTATTAATTTTATAAGTAGTTCCTTCTCTTGTATCAATTAATTCTATACCTTTAGTTAATAGTTCATCTCTAATAGCATCTGATAAAGCATAATCTTTATTTTGTTTAGCTATTTTTCTTTCTTCTATTTTATCTTGAATATATTTTTCTAGTTCTGAATCTATATTATTATCTTCTTTAATTAAGTCAAGGCTTAATATTTTATCAAAGTCTTCAATTAAATATCTTTTTGTAGTACCATTTATGGTATCATCTTTTATTAAATCATATAGTACTGTTATGCTATTAGCGGTATTTAAGTCATTAGATAATTCTGCTTTAAATCTATCTTGATATTCTTTTACTTTATCTTCTTGGAGACTACCTTCTTCTTTAATTAAAGATATCTTATTTATTAATTTATTGTATTGATTTTGTACTTGTTCTAAAACAGGATATGAGAAGACTAATTGTTTACGATAATGACTTAATAAACACATAAATCTAAAAGCTAATGGATTATAACCATTTTCTTTTAAAACACTTACTGATAAAACTGCTCCTTTACTCTTACTCATTTTACCTGATTCATCCATAAGATGTTCATTATGGAACCAATAATTACACCATTTATGTCCTAAATATGCTTCACTTTGGGCTATTTCATTGGTATGATGTGGAAAAATATTATCTACTCCTCCACCATGAATATCAAGATGTTCACCAAGATATTTTAAACTAATTCCGGTACATTCTATATGCCAACCGGGATAACCTACTCCAAATGGTGAATCCCATTTTAAATCTTGATCTTCAAACTTACTCTTAGTAAACCATAGGGCAAAGTCTGCTTGATTTCTCTTATTATCATCAAAGTCTACTCCTTCACGAACTCCCACGACCATATCATCTTCTTTATGGTTAGTTAATTTATAGTAATCCTCTAATTTACTTACATCAAAGTAAACATTACCTCCGGCTTCATAAGCATAACCATCCTCTAGTAACTTGGATATTATTTTAATATATTCATCAATATTATCGGTAGCAGGACTTACTACATCTGGTCTACGACAATTTAACATATCAAAATCTTTAAAGAAAGCATCAGTATAAAACTTGGCTATATCCATAACTGATTTATGTTCTTTCTTAGCACTAGCTATCATTTTATCTTCACCGGAGTCAGAGTCACTCTTTAAATGTCCAACATCAGTAATATTCATTACTCTTTTTACATCATAACCTAAATATCTTAAGGTCTTATCTAAAATATCATGACCTATATAATTACGCATATTACCTATATGAGCATAATGATATACTGTTGGGCCACATGTATAGAAACCTACTTTATTACCTTCATATGGTATAAATTCTTCTTTTTGTCTTGTTAATGTGTTATATAATTTCATTTTAATCCTCCTAATTATTATATTTTTATTTATTATATAAAAGAACTTATCTATTATGATAAGTCCTCTTCGTATACTTTATTTATCTTGTAAGCATAAGGAAATAGACCTATCATTTAATAGATCTTGACAACACATTTTATTAGTAGTAAGTCTATTCATAGTATCTCTTCCTTTCTTACAATATTATTTTATAATAAATTATTTATTTAGTCAATTATTATTTCTTATTCCTGTTAAATAATTCGTAATTAGTTCTTTTTCTTTATTATTTTTTTATCTTTATTATAATTATATTTTTGATATAATTCTTTCTTACTATCTAAATCAATCATTGGAGCATCTTTTACTAAAACTACAAAAGCAGATGTAGCATAGTTTTCTTTAAATGTTCTATATAGACTTTTTTCTATATAATAATTATCTTCTTCTTCATATTCATTTCCTATATATTTAAATATTATGTTACCAGTATATACTTCAGGATTAGGAAAGGTATAATCTTCATTTAGTTCTTCTTCGGTAATATAATAACCACTTTGATAATTATAATTAGTAAGCATATATCTATCTAGATTATAATATTTATCTAGTACTTTTAGTATAGTATCATTATTAATATGTTTTCTTCTTACATAAGATAATATTTTCCATACTGTAAAAGTTGGCATTTTCTTTAAATGCATATTCTTTTGTCTTTGATACTCTAAAGCATTTATTATATTATTAAATGCTTCTAGGTAGACTTGATTATTCTTTACGGCTTCAATATGTCTATATAGGTCTGTTTCCTCCAAAGGAAGATCTCCTAGTATAAAGTCTTCATATAATTCTACTATTTCTGGATTAACATCTTTAAATAAATAATATTTATATGTACTTTCATTCATGTTTTTAATAACATTTTCAAGACTATCTACTATTTGTTTATTTGTTTTTGTTTTATCATATGGTGACTTTTCGTATTTTCTTTTTATTTTTTCTAACTCTTGTTTTCTTTCATTTGGTTTATCCTCCACTATATTAATACACATGGCAAGTATTAATTCTTTATTTTCGTATAAATAACTATATCTTCTTATTAATTCTTCTTTAATGTCCATTGCTACCTCCTGGTAATTTATTTTATCATAATATATTAGTTAAGTAAATATTTTACTATAGTTTTCCTACTTATATATGATAAATGATGGTATTATTTGCAGACCTTAGGCTGCAAATAACCCTCTAAGACCTAGGCTTAGAGGGATAACAAAAAGATATTATTACTTTACTTATTTTGTAATAATTCATTTAAATATTCATTATCAGAAAAGTAGTTTAGTTTCATTGCTTCTTTTACTTCCACAATTGTCTTATCAGCAGTCTTCTTAGCCTTCTTGGTACCTTCCTTTAAAATATTATATACTTCTTCAATGTTATTAGCATATTTTTTTCTTCTTTCTCTGATAGGAGTTAATTCATCGTTTATTACTTCAGTTAGGAATTTTTTTATGGTAACATCTCCTATTCCACCTTTTTGATAGGCTTTTTTTAAGGATTCTAAGTTTTGAAACTCTGGATAATACTTTTGAAAATGGGTATCAGTACAAAAGGCTTCTAAATAAATGAAGAGAATATTGTCTTTAAGTATTCCTGGTTCTTCTACTTTTCTAGATGTTGTTTTTATACTAAATATTTTTTCTTTTATTATTTCTTTTTCATCAGATAAATAAATACAATTATTTAACGATTTACTCATCTTAGTATTTCCATCGGTGCCTACTAATCTTCTTTGATAAATATTATCAGGTAATATTGATGTACATTCTTGTAAGACATTAGTTTTATATATTCGATTAAATGCTCTTACTATTTCTCTTGTTTGTTCAATCATAGGTTCTTGATCATCTCCTACTGGTATTATATTAGCTTTGAAGGCTGTTATATCAGCGGCTTGACTTATTGGATATGCTGCAAAACCTACGGGAATGCTATCTTTGAATTTTTTGGCGTTTAATTCACTTTTTACTGTAGGATTTCTAAATAGTCTATTTATTGTTACTAGATTCATGTAATAGTAGGTTAATTCTGTTAAGGCACTTACTCCTGATTGAACAAAGAATGTTACTTTACTTGGATCTAGGCCTACTGCTAGATAATCTAACATAACCTCCATAACATTTTTTCTTACTTTATCTGGATTATCAAAATTATCAGTTAAAGCTTGTGAATCCGCTATCATAATATAAAATTCATCATAATTCCCTTCTTCTTGTAATTTATATCTTCTTTTTAAAGACCCAACATAATGTCCTATATGTAATCTACCTGTTGGTCTATCTCCTGTTAAAATTATATTTTTCATTTTCATCTTCCTCTCTTTCTATATTTATAAATTATTTAATTAAACACCACCGTTTACTTAATATACTCATAACAACCTCCTATTAAATATACAAAAAAGACCTACCTAATAAAGATAAGTCTATAAATTACATTAATAATATTTATATTAATTTAATTCCATGAGTAAATAGACTTATCCCCAAATAAGCCTAATTGCCAACTATTTAATTTAACTATAGTCATACTTGTTCTCATAGTCTATTCCTCTTTCTTGATTAAAATTTTATTACCATTTTATCATTTTGTCAATACTTTAGTATTATTTTTTTCATAAATAAATTCTTCTATTACCATCATAATATTTCAATATAGCAGTTTTTTTATTCATACTTATCATTTTCTTCTACATATCTAATATATTTAGGTTTACTATTTCTCTTTACTAAAGATTTAGCTTTTCCTAGTTTATCAACATCTTGACCTACATATTCACTAAGTTTACTTCTAAAAAACTTTAAAAACTCTAAAGCACTAGTATCAGATAAATACATTTCTCTAAGCATTTTATTTTCATTAACAAACTCATTAAAATAATTATCAACCAAGAATAATTTAACTTCATAATCAAAAGTTTTCATATTTTTACTAAGCATTACTCTACCATTACCATATTCCATGGTATCAATAATATTAATTTTACCATTACCATATAAGATATTATACATAAGATCATATATAGCAACACCTTTATTTGTAACTAATTCTATATCTTCAGCACATTTAACTGAAGCTCTCTCTAAAGCGTTTAAATCCACTAATAAAGGATCATTTTCATATAAACTTTTAGATCTAACATAAGGCATCGTATATCCTATTATTTCTCCACTAACATTAATAACATCACTAGGCCATATAAATGTTTTATTATCGATATGACTAAATCTTAGTATTTCTTCTTCTTTATAATTGCTTTTTTCGTAATCGAAATATTCATGAAAGACTTTATATACTATTTTATGTTTTTCATCTAAGAAGCACATTCCTTGGGATCCTATTCCTAATGGTTTTAAGTTTTTTAAAAATATATTAAAATGTTCTCTATTTATGAAATTCATTATTATTCCCCCCCCTTTAAGTGATTAGTATTGTAGCATAAAATTTGATAAAATGCAAATTTTTGTTTATCTTTTGCCCTTACAGCCTGTAGTCTTTCAGGGTATGATAGAGCCTATATAATAGTCACTATCATAAAGGGTTATATAAAAATAAGTACTATTTTAAGTACTTATCTATTATTTCAAATAATTTATCTTTACTAATTGGTTTAAGTAAATAGCCGCTGAAGCCATAAGTTAAATATTTTTCATTATATTCGTATTCGTTGTTTCTGGTAAGTAAGATAACATTTGTTTTAAAGTTTCTAATATCTTTAAATTTCTTCATTACTGTTACACCATCTAATGGATCCATAACTTCATCAAGTAATATTAAATCATATTTTTCTTTACCTCTAATTTTATCTAATGCTTCCTTACCTAAACTAACATAATCTAGTTTAATATTAGTACCTTTAATAAGTTTACTAATGATTTTTTCGGTAGATATATTATCATCTACTAGTAAGATTTTCTTTTTATCATATACTTCTTCATATTTATCTAATTTTTCATCGGATTCTTTTGCTACTTTTTGATCAAGTACTATTTTCATCGTAGTACCAGTTCCATATATACTACTAGGAATAATAGTACCACCCATTAAAGTAATTAAAGCTTTAGCATTGTATAAATTATTATTTAAATTAAGAGAATCTTCATTACGATCATTCTTTTTATTAAATACTTTAATTATATCTTCTGCTTTCATACCAGTACCAGAATCTTCAACAGTAATAATAAGTCTTGCTATATTATTTTTAATGATAGCATTAACATTAAATTCAATATAACCACTACTAGTGTATTTAACACTATTATCTAAAATAATATCTAACACTTGTTTAAGACCAACACTATCACCATATAAATATTCAGGTATATCACTAGCTATACTAGGACGAAAAGCAATATTTTTAACATTACATTTTTTACTATATACAGTAACTAATTCTTTAATAATTAATTTAACATTATACTTATCATTATACACCTTAATACTAGCACTATCAATACTATTTATATCAAGTATTTCATTAGTCATTGTAGTAAACTTAGCAGTACTACCCTTTATCTCTCTAGCAGCATCATTAATAACTTCAACATCAATCTTTTTATTACTCGTTTCATCTAATATATCATCAGCAGAATAATCAATATCTTTAGTAATATTTCTTATTTCATTAGTCATATTATATAAGAACATAGTCTTCTCTTCATTAGCATTATCACTAATTTCTTTTGCTCTATGTACTTCTTCTAGAATTTTCATATCAGGATTTTCAATTGTATGATACATTAAAAATACAATAAATGTTTCCATTGAAGTCATAAGTAATAATTCAGGATGACTTTTTTGAATAATAATAACAACAACTCCTAATAACATAAATGCAAAAATTGGTAAATACTTTTTATCTCTAATTTTCTTATAATTTATAATAAGTCTAACTATCCAAATAGCAATATACACACTAGAAACAACATACATAACATTTGCACTAGGACCATAAGAATACACAGCTCCTCCTGCATTATGATAATATAATGGTTTTATAATTATAACTATTAAAAATATAACGTATAATATTGAAAAACCTTTTATTATCCTATTTATTTTCTTTTTTCTATTTTTACTATCGTCAATTGATATAGCAAATATATACACTGAAAACAGAGTAATCCAAGTTAATAAATAAACTATATATCCTTTAGATACTATAACATTAAAAATAGGATATTTATCTATATTTACTATCGTAAAATAACTACCTATAGCCAAGATTACACCAATTAAATTAGTAATCATTAATTTCTCAAAAATCTTATTTTCAAAAGTAACAAGTCTTTTCCTTGCAAAATAGACTATATTAAGTAATACACTATAAAATAAACTATATATAGTAAACATATTCATATTTCATCACAACCTTTTTATCTTTTTTTTATTTTTTTCTTTACATTTTCTTGAACTTTAACAAAATCTACTTTTCCAACACCAGTAAGTGGTAGTTCTTTTTCAAATGTATATTCATATGGTACATCTCTTTCTGGTAAATAAGTTAAACATAGCTCTCTTAATTGTTCTTTAACTACATCTGGAGTTAATTGACAATCTTCTTTTAAAACTACTATTGCCATTGGAAACTCGCCCTGAGTAGTAGTATTACTAGGAATACCAACAACACAACAATTTTCAACTAAAGGATGCTTTTTTATTATATTTTCCATTTCCATTGGCCATACATTGTGTCCATCTGGTCTAATAATCATTCTTTTTATACGACCTGATGGAAATAAAACACCATCTTCATTCATGTAGCCTCTATCTTTGGTATGTGTCCATATTAAACCATCACTATGTTTTATTTGAACTTCAGCAGTTTTTTCTTTATCTTTATAATAACCTAACATTTGAGTAGGACCAGTTATACATATTTCACCATATTCACCATACTTAAGTTCCTTATCAGTATATTCAACATTATCATCTTTTGGTAATGCAAATATAGAAATAGTATTTTTAGCAAGTGGTACTCCTGCACTACCAACAACATTACATTTATTAAGTCTAGTAGAAACACTTGAATTACATTCAGTAAGTCCAAATCCTACTATTACATTTTTATCATAACCATGATTATGTAAAAACTCATTAAATTCTTGTTCATTACCCTCTAAGAAATAATCACCACCAGCAGAAATAGATTTAAGAAATTTTGAAAAATTTACTTTTTCCATTCTCTTGTCCTTCATAAGTGAAGTATAGTGTGTTGGCACTCCAACTATATGGTTTGGTTTATATTTTATAATATAATCAGCAAATTCATCTTGATCAAATTGTGGTATTATAATGTCTTCAATTCCAAGAGCAGGAGCCATTACTACCCCAAATGACCAACCATAAGCAATAAATCCTGGCATAATATTAAGAAGTGATTGTCCTTTTTTTAATCCTAAATCAGTATCTTTATATTGTTCAATTAATGCTATAACAGTATCATTAGTTAATTCAACACTCTTAGGAAGACCAGTAGTTCCACCTGTTAACACCATACCAGCAGGCATATTAGGAGTATATTCTACTTCTTTTGCTACAGTATTTTCTCCAATATTCATAAATGCTTTCCAAGAAACATATAAACCATCATAACAATCAAAAGCAATATTAGGTATTGGAAGTCCTTTTTTAGTAAGCATTTCATCTACCTTTTTCTTAAAAATAGGCTTAAATAATGCTGGTACAGAATCGGTATATGAATTGCATACAACCATTTTAACATTTGTATTTCTAATAATACTATTTATTTTAGGAAAAGCTATATCTAGTGCTATTAAATATTTAGAATTAACTTTGTTTAAATTTTCTTCTATTCTTTTAGCATTAGTCCTAGGATCTATATTATTAGCAACTGCCCCTATTTTATTTAAAGCATAATTACTAATAATAGTTTCTGGAAATGTTGGAGAGCATATAGTAACAATGTCTCCTTTTTTTACTCCTAAAGCAGCAAATGAATTAGCAGCCCTATCTACCATATCAAAAAATTTTTTATAAGTCATTTTAAAGCCATAATATTTAATAGCATTCATTCCCATATTATATTCATTATTATCTTTAGCATATCTATAAAAAGTCTTCTTTGGTAATTCCTTAGTAGCGGCCTTCTCAGTATAATATTTAAGCCACGGCTTATCAATTGAAGCAAATCCTGTTATTTCCTTACTTCTTTCTCTATCTAGTTTCATATCACTAGGTAATGCTGAATACATTGTAAAATTTTTCATAAAACCATCTCCCTCCGATTTTTTCATATTAATTGTATCATAAATTTTAACTTTTTTATAGTACTTTTATAACTTTTTTATCTTCTTTTTATTATTTTCTACTATATAATTTTCTATTCCTAATCCAGAAACAACTATAAGTGAATTATTAGGTATACCTTCCTCGGTAAGTGCAATATTATTTCTCTTTCCGCATCCACTAAGAGGAAATTCATTTCTCTTATTAAAGACAAATTGTGAAGTAATTTCTTTTCCAAATATTTTTAAGCATCTTTTATAAATACTCATAATTAATTTATTAGTATCTTTGATTTTAGCATCAGGCATAGCAACAAAGTGAATTACATATTTATCTTCTATTTTTATAACTTCACAAGATAAAATATTTTTTGTATCTTTTAAAACAGTATCCGCTATTTGAAATGGTTGTATCTTATCTTCAGAATTAATTCTACCTTTCATATGAATTTCACCATATTTATCTTTATAACCATATACACAGCAGTCTCCCCATACTTTACCTAAACTATCTTTAATAAAGAATTTATCAGTAGCTTCAGGATTATTTTTATAATAAAGCATAGTACAAGGTGAATTAGCTACTACTCTACCTATTTCTCCAGGTTTACAAGAGTTACCAAATTTATCAAGAACATCAACATGGACCATATTATATGTTCTAAGTCCTTTATCTTCTTTCTTTAATAAATAATTTAATTTTTTTCTTTGCCATTCTTTAAATAATACAAAGAATAAACCACCATGTTCGCAGTCTCCTCCAGCCATTGACATCACAACCGGAGATAATGGTGAATGAGTAAATTTACTACCAGCATTTACTTTTCTTAAAAATTTATTACAAAACTTTTCTTCACCAATAGAATTTGGTTCTCCTACTATCATTGGTACTAGTAAAAATGGCATCTTAACATTTTTAAACTTCTTATTATTTAAAATATCATTAGCACACCTTACAAAGAAACTTCTAGTAGCGGTAACAAAACTTGGTTTATTTATAAGTAAACTATATACAAAATGATCAGGAGCATATATAGGTTCTACTGCAATTTCTGATCCTTGCATTAATGGATCAGTAATACATGACATAATATTAGTATTAGAATGTGTTGGAATATGAGCAAGCATTCTAAGATTTTTCATTGATGGAACTTTAGATATTTTAGGATCATGATAAATACCCATTACAATATAACTTTTAACATCATGGACTATAGCTTTAGGTCTACTAGAATTAGTAGAACCACTTGAATAAGTAATTGTAAATTCATCATCTAAATTAACTTTTTCAATATAGTTACCTTTATATTCTTTTCCAAGATTTAAAAATTCAGAACTAAACATAAATCTACTACTATTATCTTTAATTTCATTTCTTCTATCTTTAAAATCATACCATTTCTTTTCTAATTTTATATATGGATTTTTACCATTAAGTAAAGATTCTGTTAAAGATATTAATACTACCCTTTTGTTTTTAGATTTTTTAACAGAAGCATCTATAACACTATATTTGTCATCAGTAGCAAATAAAATATCACTATTACATCCATTTATTATTTCCGTAATATATTCTTTATCAAAGCCTTCTCCAAATATATTAGCCTTAGCCCCTATTAAACTAATACCTCCAAGTAAATAAATAAATTCAGGAGTATTAGCCATACATATAGGTATTTCATCTCCCTTTTTAATACCATAAGCCTTAAGAGCTTTAGCATATTTAATAACATTATATTTTAATGTTAAATAATTTATTTTAGTTCCTTTATAAAATAATGCTGTTCTATATAGTTCTTTATCCCTTCTTTTAAATATTTCTTCAAATAAAGAATTATTATGATTTTCTTCTATTTCTTTTAATAATTCTTCTGTAGTCATTTCTTTCATACAAAAACCCTCTTTCTATTTAAAAGTACCCTTTCACAAAGTGTCTTTATTTTACCACAAAAGAAAATTTTTTACAACAAAAAAGAATAACACTATGTTATCCTTAATTATTATTCTTCAGTTTTTTTAGAAGCTTTTGCTTTTTTAGGAGCTTTTTCCTCAGTTACTTTAGTTTCTACTACTTTTTTAGAAGTATCTGCTCCTTTATAAAATCCACATTTTGGACATGCTCTGTGAGGTCTAATTTTAGCACCACAGTTAGTACATTCTACTAGTCCGTTAGCGGTAATTTTATAATGAGTTCTTCTCATATCTCTTCTAGTTTTACTTACTTTTCTAAATGGAACTGCCATCTTCTTCACTCCTTCCCTATAATAGATCTTTTAAACTACTTAGTGGATTATTCTCTAATTTAACATCATCTTCACTAATTAGTCTCCAACCATCACCCTCAAGTGTTAAATCTTTATTTTTATCATTAACACACTTAAGAGGAATTTCCACAAGAATATTTTGCCATAAATCTTCCGTAATATCAATAGTTTTTTGAAAATTTATTCTTGTTTCATCTATTTTTTCATCAATACTACTAGTAAAATTATATTCATAGTCCTCTAATGTTATATCATCAGGTAATATCATTGTACCACTAAGAGTACCAGATAATTCATAAGTATCATCTATTAACCTATCTAGATATCCATTAAAATGGACATTATTTAATCTTCTAATTGTACTAGTTTTTAATAGTTCGTCATTAATAACAACATCATTATCAATAATAATCTTTTTATTATTAACAACAAGATTAAATAATTCAATTACCATAAAATTTCACCTGCCTAATAATTATATAATATTTTTTACAAAATATCAACCTTTTTCTTGATTTTTCCTTTTTTTATAACGATATTATCTATACTCATGGGATAAACAAAGTTAAAATATCTAAATATTCCTGATGTTTTAGATAGTTTAGTAATACCTCCACTTATAATTAAATGTGTATTATTTATATCTTTTACTCCTCTAGTATTATCTGCAAATAATCTATTATCCGGAGACATTAGTCCTCTATTTCCTTTAATAATTTTATCAAGATAATATGGCATCATTCCATTATGCATATGACCGCAAAAGATAAAATTAAAATTTTCAAGTTCATTACTAACATCTTTATTACTTATGTTAATAGGAGAATGACAAAGTACAATCTTTATTTTATTACTATTAATATTATTAAATAATATTTTATCTTCTTTAATTCTATCTAATAACAATTCTCTAGATTCATGTTTATTCTTATAGTAATAGTCATAATCTTGTTCTAATAAATATACTATAATTTTATCATCTTCATAATAATTATTATATCTAGATAAATATATTCCATCTATTTTTGATACTTCTAACCAAAATTCATCATTATCATCTTTTGCCTTTTTATGTTTATTTCTAATAGCTAAATCATGATTACCTAAAGTTATAAATACTTTACTTTTTTTACTTACCTTTACTAAGAATTTTATTAATTTATCTCTTTTATCTATATTATTTACTACATCAGTACTATCTAATAGATCTCCTGCTATAAAGATATACTCACTATTTTTTAATTTATTATATATTAAGTCTAGCTTTTTATCATTAAATTTATCTGAATAATGTAAGTCTCCAAATAACATCATATTTATATCTTCATTACCCATATTATAATAGTGTTTCTTTATATCTATCATTTTACCCCTCTAAAAGAAAGATAGTAATTATTCATCACTATCATTACTTACTTCTTTCTTTATTAATACTTCTCTTGGTTTAGAACCGTTTTGTGGACCAATAATACCTCTTTCTTCTAGTAAATCTACTATTCTAGCAGCTCTATTATATCCAATACGATATTTTCTTTGAATAAGAGAAGCGGATATTTTACCAAATTCCATAGCAAAATCTACAATATCATTATATAGTGGATCGTCATATTCTTCTTTTGATTCATAACCATCATCATACTTAGTATTATCACCATTCTCACTACCACTCTTATCTTCTGTAAGTGAGTGATCATAATTAGCTTTTTGTTGTGATATTGTATAATCCACTATTTTTTGAAGTTCTTCATCACTTACAAAAGCACCTTGTATTCTAATAGGAACATTCTCACCCATTGGTTTAAATAACATATCACCTTTACCAAGTAGTTTTTCTGCTCCAGTTTGGTCTAGTATTGTTCTAGAATCTATTGATGATGATACAGCAAATGATATTCTAGATGGAATATTAGCCTTAACAACACCAGTAATAACATCAGTAGAAGGTCTTTGTGTTGCTACGATTAAGTGAATACCAGCTGCTCTAGCCATTTGCGTAATTCTCATAATTGAATCTTCAACATCTTTAGCGGCTACTAACATAAGATCTGCTAACTCATCAATAATAAATACTATATATGGCATCTTTACATAATCTGTATTAGTTTCACACATTTTATTATATGCTGTAATGTTTTTACACTTAGTATCTTCAAATACTTGGTATCTTCTTTCCATTTCTACAACAATATTTTTTAAAGCAATAGAAGCTTTCTTAGGATCAGTAACAACCGGTGTAAGTAAGTGTGGAACTCCATTATACATTGATAACTCTACCTTTTTAGGGTCAACCATTACTAATTTTACTTCATCTGGTCTAGTTCTCATAAGAATAGAAGCTATAACGCAGTTAATACATACTGATTTACCACTACCAGTAGCACCTGCTATTAAAAGGTGTGGTGTAGCATTAATTTCAGCCCATTTAACTGTACCCATGATATCTTTTCCAAGTCCAACTGCAAGAATAGTCTTATCACTAGGAGCAGGTAATTTAGATAATATTTCTCTAAATGAAACAGCAGAGTTTACTTTATTAGGAAGTTCTATACCAATAGTACTTTTTCCTGGAATAGGAGCCTGTATTCTAACGTCTTTAGCGGCTAAATTAAGAGCTATTTCTTTCTGAATAGAAAGAAGTTTATTAACTTTAGTACCAGCTTTTAATTCAAGTTCATATTGTGTAACTGATGGTCCAATATGACATTCTTTAATCTTTCCTGGAATATCAAAATCTGCTAATACTTTTTCTAAAGTTGCAATATTTTGTTTAACTGCTTCAATATTTTCTTTGTCATTACCAGCTTTAGCTACTTTAAGTAAACTAAGAGGTGGAAGTTTATAATTTAAATTAATTTCAGGTTTTTCCATTACATTATTATCTTCATTACTACTAGTCATTTCAGTGGCGGATTTTATTGGAATATCTGGTTCACTAACTACTTCTTTATCACTAACTTTATCTATGTCTTTAGAGGACAATATAATTCTTTTATCTTCTTCTTCACTATGTTCTTTTTCTTTCTTTTCATGTTTAATCTTAGGTACTTTAATTTTCTTAATTAAATCTATAATACTAGTATTAAATAATAATATTGTACCAATAACTATTAAAGTAATAACTACTATCTTAGTACCATCTCTAAATAAACTATAGAATAAATAAGTAAATAAAGCTCCTATCATACCTCCACCACTATTAGAGATATAATAACTAAAACTATCTACTAATCCTTTATTTGAAGAAGCATCAAATGCTTTTAATAAATTATCAAAAGTATCTGTAATAATTTTTACTCCTTCTTGACTATTTAATGTTATATATTTTACATGTAATAATACTAAGAATGAAATAACTATTATATAAAAACCTATCCATCTTAAACTACTAAAATTAGGCATCTTTCTTTTTAATATTAGATATCCTCCAAGTAATAATAAACTCATTAATAAAAATATATAAATATTTCCTACCAAAAAGATAGCAAATGCCCTAATAAAATTACCCGCAGGTCCATATGCTCCAATACCTATAATTGAAGCTAATATTAATATAATACCTATTACTTCATTACTATATTCAAATTTCTTCTTTTCATCATCTTTTTTCTTTTTTTTCTTAGCCATCTTATCAATCCTCTACTCGTATTAATTATAACATTTCTAGATATAAAAGTAAATGTTTTATAGTTATTTTTATTTTTTATTATTGCCATTAAAGCCTATATATAATAGTCTTTAATGGTTATGAATAGCCTGTAGTCTATTCATAATAAACTATCATATTTGGGGTGAAGTACTTTCTAACTATTAAATAACAATATAAAAAGAGCTTTTAGCTCTTTTTAGGAATAATAGCAGTCTGTTAACTATATTAAATTTAATTCTTTTTTTATACTATCCTGCAATAACTTAGAAAAATTAATACCTTTAGTATCTGCTAGATTTTTTAACCATTCTGGCATTGTTACAGTTGTATTAACTGTTTTTGAAGAAATTCTCTTTTCATGTTCAATTGGATCTAATTCAACCATAGTAATAAATTCATTATCTTTTACTTTTATTTTCATATAATCATAAGTTGGTTCTGGAAGATTATCTTTATATTCTGGTAACATAGCATATAAAGCATCTTGTGCCATATAATATGCATCATTAAAACCAATACCATAAGTAAATATATTATCAAAATCAATAAATTTTACATTATAGGCATCTCCTTCCTTAGAAAATATTGCAGGATAAAAATATTTTTTCATAATTATCAAACAACAATCGTAAATAATAGTTTCGAAGGCAGAAACTAAAGCTTAATCCCTGTACTTCTAACTATTTGTGATAAAGTACCTTTAGGAATATCTCCTTTGTGATTAGGAACTATGCAAACCTTGTTAACCTTTTTAAACTTCATGTGTGAACCTTTTTGACTAACCAGAACCCAACCATCATTTTCGAGTGCCTTTATCACTTTTTTAACGACTGTCATCATTCCTCCTTTCTAATAAATTATATCACTTTTTGTGACAAGTGTCAACACTTGTTATATTATATGCTAAATTTAAAAAAATATACTAAAATATAGACAGTATCTAATATTTATAGTATAATTATAAAGAATTCAAAAGTATTTTTTTGTTACGAGTCTGCCATATGTATAAGATGGTTAGGACTCGACCCGTGTTGGGGCTAGGCCCCGCTTAGAAGAGCAACCTTATGGTTGTTTTTTTAATCATTATACTAAAAAGAAAACTATTTATTATAGTCTTCTTTAGTCTTCTCTACAATTTCTTTTAAATATTTACTAGTATAAGTACAACCACTAATAGTATCTAGATTATCTAGATTATTTTGATTATTAATAATTTTATTTAAATAATCATTACTATATATCATATTAGTATAAGTTTCATGACTACTAATTACTTCAATATTAGAAATATTATTATTAGTAAAGATAATCTTTAATTTTATACTACCTTTACCAGCATATCCCATACCTTTAACTTCATATGTAGTAGTAGTCCCATCCTTAACCTTAGATAATATTTCATAAGTATCATCTAATGGCTTAGTAATAATATTCTTACCTATTACAAAAGAAGATATAATACATAGAATAATAATACCAATTAATATAATATTACTTATATTCTTTTTATCATATAATTTAACACTTAATTTATTAATAAATATAGTAATAATATTAACTATAAGTATCGATATAAGTACTCCTTCTGGTAATGGTGTTAAATATCTAATACCCATAGTAATAATACCCATAAGTATACCACTTATTACTTGTCCTCTTCTTGTAATAGGAGTAGTTACTGGATCAGTAGCCATAAATACTGCTCCAAAAAGTAAGCCACCACTAAGTATATTAAATAGAATAAACCATATACCTATACCTTTAGTTAAACAAATAATAATACTAATAATAGTTACACTACCAATATAACTAGTAGGTATTCTCCATTTAATTATTTTTTTATAAGTCAAATATATAAAAGCAATAATACAAAGTAAACTACAAGTCTCTCCAATAGCTCCTGGTATATTACCAAATAAAAAGTTAAATAAACTACCATATGGTTTAACTAAATTATCATAAGTAACTAAGTATCCACTAGCGGTCATATTAGTAAGAGGAGTAGCACTACTTACTACATCTACTTCATAAGGATTAAGATAACCACCAGTTAGTGATGAAAAGATAACTGTAATAAATAAACTACCTACTAAAGCAGGATTTAATTTATTTTTACCTAAACCTCCCATTAATACTTTAGATAAACTAGCTATAATACTACCTATTATTACTAACCATATAGGAGTATTAATAGGAATAATAAGAGATAAAAATATCCCAGGTATAATAGCATAACTTTCACTAAATAACTTATAAAAACTTCTTTTATCTTTCCTAATATAATAATATAAATATTCAGTAACAATACAAAATAAACTAGCTACTGAAGCAAATATAAGTGGTTTAAATACTAAATATAAATTACCATAACCTTTAATAATTGGATAAATACCATTCTTATATGTAGAAAATATAATAAATGGAATTAAAACAACTAATATAGTATACATCATATTAGAAGTACTATTACTACTCTTTAGAAAGTTACCACTTCTTACTTTAAATTCTTTCATTTATGATTCACCTTCTCTTTAGCAATATTAACAAATTCTCTAACTTCTATTTTAGAAGGGCAAATATAACTACATAATGAGCATCCTATACATTTATTACATTTAAGTTTCTTTAAATTATCTATATTATCAATATTTTCCATAATAAGTACTGGCATAATATTAGCAGGACATACCATCGTACATTTACCACATTTAATACAAGGTAAATTCTTTTCAAAATGATCTTCCATTACAATAATAGAAGTAACATCTTTAGTAATAACAACATCATCACAAGGCATACTCTTACCCATCATTGGTCCTCCAACAATAAAGAGAGGATTCTTTATATTTTTATATCCATCTAAATTACTAATAATCTCACTAGCTAAAGCTCCTATTTTAACTTTAACATTTTTCTTTTTCTTAATACCAGGACCAGTTATAGTAATAACTCTCTCAGTAAGAGGTCTATTATATTTAAACATTTCAAATATAGCATATATAGTAGAAACATTATTAACAATAATACCTTTTTCACTAGGATATTTATCATATTCTATACCAAGAGTATTTCTAACTACTAGTCTTTCCCAACCATTAGGAAAAGCATCCTCTACTAATCTTAAACTAATATTAGGATAAGTCTTAATATATTTATTAAACATTCTAATTGATTTAATATCATTACTTTTAACAGCTATAATAGCTCTAGGTATCTTTACTATTTCTAATATATTATCAATAGCCTCTAATATAGAATCAGCATAATTAGCCATAACTGCTTTATCACAAGAAACAAATGGTTCACATTCTACACCATTAACAATTAAACATCTAATATTATCCATACTATACTTTAAAAAAGTAGGATAATCAGCTCCTCCAAGTCCCGATATACCATTATCTCTTAAATCATTAATAAATAATTCTTTAGTATAACTATTAATATCTTTACTTTTTAATTTACTCTTTTCATATTTTTCTTTAAAATCATTTTCAATAACAACACATTTAATTCTTTTACCATTACTAATTAATTTATTAGTACCACATACAGCATATCCAGATACCGAACTATGTACAGGAAAATTATTATCCTTATTAATAGCAACAATCATTCCTTTATATACATAATCTCCTTCTTTAACTAAATACTTATATGTAGTACCATTCTTATTTTCAAGTGGTACATAAACAAGTTCTGGTTTAGTATATAATTCTATATTATAATCTATTTTATCATTACTACTAATTCTTACTGGTTTATTCATATCTATTCTCCTCTATAATAATAATATAACATAAAATTATAAAAAAATAAATATATTTTATTTTCTTTCATGAAATGCCAAGGTCATTTCATGTCTTCTCTAGCCTTATGTTAAGTCTACAGAAGATGTCTCAGTAGACCTATCATATATAAGTTAAAGAGCAAAATGAAAAGAACTAGTTCAAATAAACTAATTCTTTTATCTAAAAAATGATAAGTATATAATAAATCCAAAATATATAAGAGATAATACAATACCATTTATTTTATTATTATTGTTAGATTTATCAGGTACTCCAACTGCCATGGCTACTAATAGGCCTCCTACTAGGCCACCTATATGAGCTGAATTATCTATACCGCTATCTAGGAAACCAACAATTAGGTTTATTGCTATAACAGGAATTATTGATCTTGTTAGTGTTGCTCCTAGATATGGTCTATAGTAATATCCAAAATATAGAAGGGCTCCAAGTAATCCAAATATAGCTCCAGAAGCTCCAGCACATATTGTATTATGATTAAAAGCTAAAGATAATATACTACCTGCTATACCACTAAGTAAATATATTATTAAATATTTAACTTTACCAAAAACATTTTCTACTTCTTTACCAATTATATATAGTGAATACATATTACATAATAAATGCATAATTCCTATATGTAAAAACATTGAAGTTAATAGTCTATAATAATCTCCATTTTTTGTTAATGCATCTAAGTTTGCTCCAAATAGGAGTAATGTATAGTTATCAGTAGAGCCATTACCTAGTACATACATTAATATAAATACTAATACGCATATAAATATTATACTATAAGTAATAATTGGTTTTTTAAAAGAAAATATTTTTTCTGCTATTTTGCTTTTACTCTCGTTTTGCTTATTAATATTATCTGTTACTTTTATGAAATATTCTAATCCTTCTTCGTCTCTCTTTGTTTTTTCTACTATATTAGGAAAAGCATTGGTAAGTTTAGGATTATTTATATCTTCTTCATTATTAATCATTACATCATCATTACTAAGTAGTTTTTCATCTTCTAAATCAGTATATATATTTAATACTTTTACTTTAAAAGATAATGTTTTCTTTTTTACTTGTTTTACAACTCTGCTTAATTTAAATTTATCAAAATCCAATTGTTCTTTATTATGAATATGATGAGATACTATTCTTACTATTTTATATTCTTCATTTAAATTTTCTAGCCATATTTCATCATTAATACCATGTATAATCATTGGATTATAGTTTTTTTCTGTAATAAAATAATTTATTAAACTCATTATTGTTAAATCATCACTTTTGAATACTATTTCTTCCATAATTACCTCCACACTATATATTATACTAAAAAAGCCAAAATAAATAAAGTATATTTTTCACCTATAAGGTGTTTTTTTATATAATATTGTAGAGAGGAGATTTTATATGTATAATAGAAGAATGGTTTATCCTTATCGTAATGATAGATTTGTTGGTGGTTTTGCCGCTCCATTTATATTAGGAGGTATTACTGGTGGATTACTAGCTCCGGCTTTTTATCCTAGACCATATCCTGCTTATTATGGTCCTGGTCCAATGCTACCTTATAATCCTTATCCATATTACTAAAACACCAAAAAATGGTGTTTTTTATATTTAACTGTGATATAATAAGTATGTATGAAAAAGTTTAATATGATTGACGAGAGTTTTATTTGTGAAAATTGTGGGAAAGAAGTTACTAAATTAGGTTATACTGCTAGAGATCATTGCCCTTTTTGTTTATATTCTAAACATCTTGATATTAATCCTGGTGATAGAAGTTGTGAATGTCATGGTTTGATGAAACCTGTTGGTATTGAAAAATATAAAAACAGTTATAAAATTATTTATAACTGTACTAAATGTCATCAATTACATAGAAATGTTATGGCAAGTGACGATGATTTTGATATGATAATAAAACTATCTAACGAAGTAAATCGCTAATTATTGGTAATAGAAATATAAATATTAAAAGAATGACTACAATTAAGATAGCAATTTTAAACTCTGGACCTATCGTAATAGATATGGTCTTTTTTTTAGGTTTATTATTTGTTGCTACATAAGTTCTATTTATATTACTAGTATTTACTGTAGTTGTGTAATTGTTTTGATTATTTGGTATTTGTTCATTATTTGTTTGATTTATATTATTTGTATTCATGATATTAGTTTGAGGGTTATTAGTAACATTAGTTTGATTAACATTATTTGTTGGTTGAATATTTTGATTTGGTTGATAATTGTCAGCTGAATTCATTGTTTTTATGTTCATGTTCATTGTGTCATTTATATTAACTGTTGGGTTACTAATAATAGTATTTAAGTTATTAGCAGAAGCTTTATAAACTTCTACATTTTTATCAGAAGTGTTATTTTCATTCATACTATTGCTCCTTTTCTAAGTAAAAGATTTAGGATGTTCCTAAATCTTATAGTCTCCAATTGTCATTGTTTGGTATATTTTGATTTCCTGTAAAAGGCATTCCATTTTGATTATTCATTTGATTTGAAAAGTTTTGATTAGGCTGCATATTTATATTTGGAATACTATTATTCATATTAGGATTAATATTAGGTACTTGTTCCATATTTGGTGTTGGCATTCCTTGATTTACATTTTCCATCATTGGATTTACATTTTGTACTTCTTGATTTGGTGTTACAGGAATATTTGGTTGAATATTATTATATGTAGGTATATTATTTTCAACCGGTTGTGCACTATTTATTTGTGAGCCAAAACTATTCATATTATTTACTTGTGCTTGATTTGTTTCAGGTAATGGCATATTGTTTTGTGGCATTGCTGGTTGTACATTACTATTTAATCCATTATTTAACATCTCATTTGGGTTAATGTTATTATTCATTACTTGTGATACTTCTGGTATTGGATTTTGAATAGCAGGAGTTGGTTCTACTACTGGAGTTGGTATATTTGGAGTTACTCCTACCATATTATTATTCATATTACTATTTGAATTATTCATAATTGGTGTACTTTGTACTGGTTTTGGTTCAAATGTTGGTGTTTGACTTGATAGTGGATTAAAGAAACTATCATTATTTTCATTAGTGTTGGTGGTATTATTTAAACCATTTGGTACACTAGTAGTAACCTCTGGATTTGATGGCATACTATTCATATTATTCATCATATTATTATTGATGTTTTGGTTATCCATCATATTATTAAATTGATTGTTCATCATGTTGTTATTCATACTTTGATTATCCATCATGTTATTGAATTGATTATTCATCATATTATTATTCATGTTTTGATTAAACATATTATTAGTATTTGGATTATTTATATCAAAATTATTTGGATTCATATTATTCATACCATTCATGTTATTTTGATTAACATTGTTGTCTTCAGCGTTAACTTTTGCTCTCATTTTTTTCTTTTTCTTAGTATCTACTAAAAAGCCAACTACTGTAATGAGTAAAATTACTATTACAACTAAAAACCAAATATAATATTCTAACAAAAAATCTACTACTGTTTGCATTTTAAATTTCCTCCCTATTTACTCTATATTTAGAATAGCACATTTTTTTTTAAAAATCAATAAACTTTAAAATTTTTCTGCAATATTTTTATCTATAAAACTTAAACTCTTAACTGATAAGTCTAGTGATTCTTTATATTTTCCTCTTTTGAATAACTCTTCTGCTTTATTAAGGGCTATATCTATTTCCTCATAACTACTTCTATAACGATTACCATAAATTATAATTTTTTCAGACATACTAGCAATCTTAATCATATCATTAGTCTTATTATATATTTTAAAAACCAAATCTCTAGCAGTATCTACCCTTATATTAAGTATCTTAATAACAATTGGTTTCCTATCTAATTCCTTAATAATTTCTCTAATAGCATCTTGAGCCTCAGTAAGTTCAATATAATAACTACTAGGTATTACTGGTATTTTATAATCTTTTAGTCTATATTTAGCTTTCTTAAGTAAGTTTTCAATCGTAGCAAGCTGTTCTCTTGCTCTTGTTTCATCATCTTTCATACTAGTAATTGATCTAAGTTGAAAATCCAAATCATCTTGTAATCTAGATAACTTAAGTGATAAACCATTTAATTCATCTACTAATTTAGAATAAGCAAATGTTTTCATTTTACCCTGATCAACTAATATTTTATAATCTTGATTAATTTTTTCTAAATTCTTATTAAGAATACTAAATTTATTAATATCTTCATCAGATAAATTATAATTATATTTAATATCATCTATCTGAAGATAAATATCTCTAACAACTTTATTAATATTATCTATCTTATAACTAAAATCTTTAATATTTTGTCTAAATAAATCCTTACATTCTTTTTCTTTATCAAAATCATTATATAATTCATTAAAATATTCAATAAAAGTTTTTAATTCTATTATAGATTCTCCTAATTCTAATTTCTTTAAATTTTCCATAATATTATCTATCTTATTTTTTATTTCTTTAATATTATATTCAACATTTAAATAATCAAGTGGATAACCATCTCTTTTCATACGATAATAGTAGGTTATAGCTTCATCAATTTTATTTGGTACTAATACAGTAGCCATTAATACTATTGTAGGAATATCTTCAAGTAATTTACCTAATTTAGTTATTTTATCATCAAGTAAATTTATTTTCTTCTCTACTGATACATAATCATTATTATCCATAGCTTTCTCAAACTTAGCAAATAAATCATCAATATTATCTATTTCTTTTTCTAAATAATCCGCTATTACACCATATTCTTTTTTTGATCTTTCAAATTTATTTTGATCTTCACGATATACTATTTTTAATTTAGTAATAAGAGCTCTATTTCTTTCTTCTGAATTAGTAATTAATTTAACTTCTTCAAGTAAATGATCTGTTTTCTTTTTCAAAGAATTTATTTCTATTTCAATATTTGTAATCTTTTTAACTGCTTGTTTATAATCTTTTCTATCAATCAAAAAATCAGCTTCTGATATTAAATCAGTAAGTTCAGGTATCTTTTCATCTCTAATTGTAGTAAAAGTATTATCCCAATCGTCTAATTTATTTTTTAAATTATCTGTTTTTATAAGTTCTTTAACTTTAGTTATTTCACTAAGTACAGGTACTCCTATTAAATTATTTTTTCTTATATCTAGTTCTTCTATTTCCTTTTTATACTTCTTATTCTGATTTCTTTTTATAATAACAATCGTAACTATAATAAGTATTACAGCCAATATAAAGGCAGATATTGTAATTAAAAGAACACTATCCATTAATATCACCTTTCCTACTCATAATATATTCTACCACATTTTTTTATATTTTAAAATTGTTTTTGTAATAAAAATATTTTTTTTTAAAAAGTGTATATAAAAATCAAATATAAATATTGATATTTTTATAACTTTTTAGTATAATGTATACAGGAAGAGAAATTTATCCATAATAAAAATGGGTAACACCTAGTTCCAAAAGGTGTTCTCTCCATAACGTTGTTATAGAGCACCCCTGAAGGGTGCTCATTTTTTATCTATGGTTACGACTATCTATTAAGTATAATGTAACTAAAGTAAGCCATATTATTAGTATGATTTCATTCACTTACTAAAGCCACCATTTCTGTTTGTTTTTTCAGCATAGCATCACTCCTTCCTTAAGTACTTAAAAAAGGATAGACGCACCTTATTGGTGTTACCTAGAAACTTCCCTATATTTATACTTAATAGTCAATATAATATGGTTATTTATTTCTGCTTTTATATACATACAAACGTATATTATTTGCTGTCACTTATCATTTTCTTTTTAAACAAAAATATTTCTAATAATATAGTTATTATTGTATATATAACCACTATTAAAGTACTAGTTAATATATTGTTATAACTATTATTTAATACACTTTTAGTTATATTTAAAGTACTTTGAAATGGTAATATTTTACATATAGTACTAAAAGTATTACCAACCATATCAGTACTAAAATACATACCACTAGTAAAAGCTACTAACTGAACTACTATGCTAGATACTCCGGAAGAAGATTTTTCAGTAGTTATTGTTCCTATTAATATACCAAGAGATATAAATAATAAAGATATAGGTATTGATACTAATATTGTATAAATAATATTTATACTAAAGTTTAATCCCAATAACATAGCAGTTATAAAGAATAATATATTTTGTATTAATACTATTGGTAATACTGATATACTATATCCTAAAATATAATCTATACTTTTCATTGGAGATACTCCTAATCTAGTAGTAAGAGAAGTACTTCGATCCTTAGCTACTAATGAAGAAGTAAACATTGTTATAAAAGATAAACTAAATATAATAATACCAGGAGTAAAATTCTCTATATTATATACTTCATTTGGTATTTTAAACTGTTTAAATATATATAATAGAAATAATGGTAAAATAATAGAAAAGATAATACTAAGCGGATCTCTTATTATTTCTTTAAAATTTCTATTAGCAAATGTTAGTATTCTCATTATTATCCTCCTCTATTATTTTTATAAAAGCATCTTCAAAGTTTTTAGTTTTAGCTTTTTTTATTAATTCTTTAGAAGTACCTAATTCTATTAACTTACCTTTATTCATTATACCTATTCTATCAGACAATGCTTCAGCTTCTTCCATATAATGAGTAGTAAGTATAATAGTAGTTTTTCCTTTTAATAATTCTATTATTTTCCATAAGTCATGTCTTGATATTACATCTAAACCTAGAGTTGGTTCATCTAAAAAAAGAATTTTAGGATCATTTATTAAAGATATCGCAATAGATAATTTTCTTTGATAACCACCAGATAATGTCTTAGCCTTTTGTTTTAATACTTCTTCTAATTTAAATAACTTTATTAACTCTTTTATTTTATCTTCTTTATTAGGTATTTGATATATACCTGCCATAAAATATAAATTTTCTAATACTGTTAAATTAGATGCTACTGCAGTCTCTTGAGGAGATATATTTATTATTTCTTTTATTTTACTACTATCTTTTACTAAATCTAAATTATTTATCTCTACCTCTCCACTAGTAGGTAATATTAATGTAGATAGCATCTTAATAGTAGTAGTCTTACCTGCTCCATTAGTTCCAAGTAAAGAAAATAATTCCCCTGTCTTTATTTCTAAATTTAAATTATCTACTGCTAATTTATCTTTATATTTCTTAGTTAAATTATTTATCTTTATCATTAGATCCTCCTAATATATTATTAGTAGCAGCCTCAATTACATCTGACTTTACTAAAGCTATTCCTTTTTTAGAATCTGCTAGTACTATTAAAGAATCTCCCGGATTTATATCAAAGATATCTCTTACTTCTTTAGGTATTACTATTTGTCCTTTCTCTCCTACTTTACTTATACCCATATATTTATTTTTCTTCATTATATTATTTCCTTTCCAAAGTTATACTAGTTATACTTTTCATACTAATTATACTATCTATTATATATATAGTCAATACTAAAATTCTTTAAGAAGGCAATAGTCTTTCTCATACTCCAAAGCACCTTAAAATAAAAAAAGAAAAAAAGAGGCATAGCCTCGATATTCATATATAATTTTAACTTCTAGCTAAACCATCCACTGATAAAATAACCCCAGTTATATAACTAGCCATATCACTTGCTAAGAAAAGATAAGCATTAGCAATATCTTTAGGCTCCCCAATACGACCTAGTGGTATTGATTTTATTAATGGTTCAATCATTTCTTGAGGTAACTTTTTAACCATATCAGTATTAGTTATACCAGGAGCTACAGCATTTACTCTAATATTATAAGAAGCCAGTTCTCTAGCAAGTGACAAAGTAAAACCATTTACCGCAAACTTACTAGTAGGATAGCCTATTCCTGATGGTTGTCCATATTTACTTACCATTGAAGAAGTATTTAATATTACACCATATCCTTGTTTTTTCATATATATAGTTACTGCCTTAGAAGTATTATACATAGCATTAATATTTATATCCATAATATGCATAAATTCTTCACTAGTAGTATCTTCTATTTTCTTATTCGCAGAAATACCAGCATTATTAATTAATACATCTATTCTCTTATATTTATTATATATTTTATCTATAGTTTCTACCACTTCTTGATAGTTATTTAAATTAGGATAATAACCCTCTACTAAAATATTATCTTTAGATAATTCTTCTAATGCTTTATCTACTGATTCTTTCTTTGAGCCAAATATTATGACATTAGCTTCTTTCTCATAAAATGATTTAGCTACCTCTAATCCAATTCCTCTAGTACCTCCTGTTACTATTACTACTTTATCTTTAAAATTCATTATTATCACTTCCTTCTTCTTTATTTTATTTGTACTCCAAATAATGATATAATATCACTAGCTTGAAGAGCATTTATTTTTATACCTTTTAATGAATCAATATCAAATACTATTCTTTCTATATTACAAGTAGAAAAATCAACATCTTTTAAATTGGACCTAATAAATTCCGTTTCATTAAAAGTACTATTATATAAACTTATATTCTTAATCTTAGATTCAGTAAATATACTATTACTAAAATCACTATCTATTATCTCAATATTATTTAAACTACTAGCAAAAAAATTAGTATATTTAAAATTACTACTACTGAAAGTAACATCTTTTAAACTACTATTAACAAAAGAAGTACCAAGTAATTTACAATTATCAAATACTACTCTACTAAGTAATTTATTATCAAATACTTGATTAGATATATCACAGTCTTTAAATATTACATCTATTAAATCAACATTATCTAATTTTATATTACTAAAATTAATATTATTAAAAATACAACTATCAAAAGTTATATCACTAATTATAACATTATCTTCTATATTAGTATTATATAATTTATTACTAAAATCATTATCTTTTATACTATCTATAATACTATATTCTACACAGTTTTTTATTTTAGGACTAACTATTTTCATTAGCTTCCTCCTTATATAAATAGCAATCCCTATCATGAGAATATATTATACCTATAGTTTGAAGATAAGAATATATAATCGTAGTACCTACAAATGTCATTCCTCTTTTTCGTAGATCTTTAGATATATTGTCAGATAATTCAGAACTTACCATATTTATTTCATAGTATATTTTATTATTTGTAAATGTTAAAAGATAATTCTTAAAACTTCCATATTCTTCTTTGATATCTTTAAATATCTTAGTATTATTAATACTAGCCTTTATCTTTAGTTTATTTCTTATTATATCTTTATTTTCCTCTAATTCTTTTATTTTATCTTCAGTATAATTACATATTTTATCTATATCAAAATCATCATAGGCAGTCCTGAAGGCCTCCCTCTTATTTAAAACACATTCCCAAGATAATCCTGCTTGAAACATCTCTAAGATTAACATTTCTAATAGATAAGTATCATCTAGATTTAATACACCCCATTCATTATCATGATAATCTATATATTTAGGATTATTTAAATTACACCATTTACATCTATTCATATCTCTTCTCCTTTGATAGTTTATCTTTTTTATATTATTTTCATCCTCTTCAAAATATAATCCTGTCATTAATTATTATAACATACTTATCTATTTTTTTTATTAACATCAATTAATTTATGGTAATTTATAATTTTTTAAGGATTAAAATAAGAACTATTATCTAGTCCTTATTTACTCTTTTTTAATTTATCTGTATAACCTGCAAACTTTATTTTAGTAGTAGATTCTGCAAAATGGTTATTTTTATTTTTGCTATTATGTAATTGTACCATCTTAATTGCGGGTACTATTTCATTATCTTGACAATTAGAAATTATATATGCTTCTTCATCTGTTATTTCCATACCATTAAAATATCTTAATAATGCTCCTCCTAGCATATATAATCTTTCCATACTTATTTTTTCTACTTCTTCTCTTTTCATAATTCATTTTCTTTTATTAATTAATTTATAGTTTATTTATAATATGTAATAAAACTTAGTATACTCTTTTACCATTTTCCACTTGTCTTTCTAGATTTAATAAAACTACTCCATCTTTAGTATCTACTCCTAGTACAAGCACTTCACTAGTAACATCTCCTATTTTCATTGGACTAAAATTAGTAACCACTATTACTTGCATATTTATTAAATCTTCTGGTTTATAGACATTAGTTATTTGAGCAGAAGTTTTCTTTATTCCTAGTTCTCCCAAATCTATTGTTAATTTATAAGCAGGTTTTCTTGCTTTTTCATTAACTGCTGCTTCTATTATAGTACCTACTCGCATATCTACTTTTTTAAAATCTTCTATCGTTATCATTTTACTTCTCCTTTATATATCACTAGTATATCATAATAATAACAAAGTTACTAGAGAGTATTAAGATTCTTGTAATTGTTTTTTAGATTGTTCACTAAACTTTTCTACATTTTATTTTATCATAACTATCATTACAATTATTATTCATTATTTTTCTCCTTTCTCTATTTTATTCAATATTTTTAATATTAAAATTCCCAATATATTTATATAATAAAAAGATTAGTTATATTTCAAACTAATCTCTATTAAATTATTTATTTTTCTAACTAATTATTAGTACATAGATTTATTTCTAATTATAAAAAGAAATATCGGTCTTAATAAACCAAAAGATAAGATATTAAATATAGTTAATATATCTCCATATTTATTTGTATGACTAATATATATTTTATGTGATATTATTGTATCTAATACAAAAGTAATTATTAAACTAATTATTAATATAATAAATAAAACTATTTCTAATTCTTTATGAATATAAAAATAAATACCTAAACAAATTGATGCAAATGATAAAATTCCCGATATAATACCCATTATTTTATTACCTGCTATTGAACCTAATAAATATTTATTATAAAAAGGTATCCAAGCAGTAAAAGTATTTTTATATCCCATATTTTTACTCATACGCATAATTGAAATACCTTCAAAGGTATAACTTATTACTATATATAATATAATGGCTACAAAAATAGTAATAAAAAGTATATACAAAAATAATAATATATTCATAAGAACTATAACGCTAAGTCCTCCCATAATATTCACTCCTCTACTAATTCTTTTCTACTTTATCTTTATTATTCTTTTCCATATAATTAACTTCCCTACAAATTACTATTTTTCTAATTAATTATTAAATTGTAATTTATTTGATTAGATGTGCTGTAATAATTGTATAACTATAAGAGTTAATAGTTATTTTAATATTATCAATTTCACAATACCAATTTTTACCCTGCTTATAAATATTACAATTCTTATCTAAAATTTTATTTTTACAAAATTCAACTACATCATTAGTATTCAATTTTAGATTCTTCTTAATTCTATCAATCCCCATTTCAGTAGTATGCACTTTACTTATACTATCAAGTAATATTTGTTTATCTTCCATAACTTAATCTCCTCAAAAAATTACTATTTATCTAACAAATCAATAAATTGTAATTTAGTCATCGTCTGATAGTTCTCCGCCTTTACAGAAATCTGCTAATTCATAATCAGATTTATGTTCTTTTTTGTTATCCATGTCTAAATAAGTGTCTCTAATTTGTTTTTCGCTATATACTCCATCTTGAACATCCTCTAAAAATTCATTAGCATACTTTTCTCCAAATTTAGTTAATAAATCATCATATGTATCAATGGACATTTTAGGATGTACATCTTTTCCATACTTATCTGCAAACCATCCCATCATAATCACCTCGCTTTCAAATTACTATTTATTTAACTAATTCTATAATGACCAACTATATCATCACGATATTCTAAAATGTCTTCTTCATAATATTTTTGATAAGGATTAGCATGATGAATAATAAAAGATATTCCTTTTTTATTTCTGTTATCTGATACTATTCCAATATGTTTTTTAAATACAATAATGTCTCCACCTTGCCACTTATCTATTTTATTTATATCAGTAGTAAGACTTATAGCATTATTATCTAAATATATTTTTAAATTTTGAACTCTTCTAAAATCTATCTTTTTATCAATACTATCTATATTATATAAATCTTTATTGGCTTTAATATCTTCGTTTACTAATTCCATTAAATCATAGCCTGCATCTTTTAGGGCAAAAGCTACTACATCAGTGCAAACTCCGTATTCATCATCAGGATAGCCTGTAGTATAATATTTACTCTTATATTTAGGTTTTGTTTTTATATAAGTTCTTGCATTATTTAATATATCTGTTTGATCATCTATACCATCATTATCTTTATCTATCTTACTCTTATAAGTCATTATATTGAAATCTTTATTTGTATATTTCTTATGCTCTATATAATTTAAATGATATAGTGCATATAGAACTATAATTATTAATATTACTATTATCAATGTAGTAATAATTGTTATTTTCTTTTTCATTTTTCTCCTTTTTTATTAAGCCAACTTATAGTATCTTTTATAGTATCTTTCATATCTCTATTTTTATATTCTAGCTCTTCTTTAGCTTTTTTATTACTAAAATTAGAATTAGAGGATAATGTGTATAATGAATACTTTGTAAAGAGAGGTGTTTGCTTTTTTAAATTATAATATGCTTCAAAAAAAGGTGCTATTATTTTTGCTAAACAAATTGGTAATACTATTTTTATTTTTTTTATACCTTGTACATCACATATTAAATCTGATAGTTCTTTAATTGTTATATATTTATTTGATAAGATATAACATTCTCCTTTATTATCTTTTTTAGATGCAGTAATAATAGCGGCCGCTACATCTCTAACATCAACAAAATCATATCCTCCTTTTACTATGGCAAATAGTTTTCCATTTGATACTTCTCTTACTAACTCAGTTAAATGGCTATTACCATAATCATATGGTCCTATAATTCCTGATGGATGAATAATACAAGCATTTAAGTTTTTATTTTTAACTGCATTCATAACATATTTTGCTGCTTCAGCTTTTGTTTTGGCATATAATCCATGAACTTCATCAGGATTAAAATCAGTTATTTCTTCTATTAAATCATTATTTTCTTTCTCTGGAATGGCATGTACACTACTGATATAAATAAGTTTTGCTTTTGTTTCTATTACTTTATCTACTACATTTTTAGTACCATTAACATTTACATTATAAACAAGTGGATTATATTTAGTCTTTATGTATACAACTGCTGCACAGTGAATTACAAATACTTCTTTTCCATCTATGTTTTCAAAAAGAGGTAATAAGGTTTCTTTCTTTGTAACATCTCCATAATATATTTTGCACTTTAATTTTTCTAATGATTTTATTGATTCGCCATTTAAAACGAAAGCTCTTATTTCATTATTATCATCTTGTTCTAACTTTCTTATAATATTATTTCCTAAAAAGCCATTTGCTCCTGTTACAATATAGATTCTTTTCATAGTTTTCCTCCTATCTAATAACTTCTATATATAATTATATCACTGATTTTATAAATTAAAAAGAACTAGAATTTATCTAACTCAATTATTTTACTCTATACATCTTCTTCTCTCATCATTCTTCATACCTAACTTCACTCATATAATTAAATCCACTTAAGAAATAATCATCTTGATATTCTCTTACTCTATTTTCCATAATATCATTTATAGGTATAAGTGTTAAATCTTTTAATACTACATATTTATATGTAAAAGTTAATACTTCATCATAATATTTAGTTAACATATTAATTTTTACTGTAGTAATAACTGTTTTATTTAAATCAGTATCAAAATAACTCATTAATTCATAAAAGGCTTTATCTGTTTTTACTATTCTTTCATTATATATTCTAATTATTTTTTCTCCTTCATAATTACCACTTACTTTTTCAGTGGTAGGATACTTCTCATTACCATAATTCTTACTATATAAAACATTATCTTTTACATAAACATAATTAGACATAAAATCATAATCTATTTTTTTACCAAGAAATTCTGTTGAATATTCCCATTTTAGATAATCACTTAAGCTATAATTAGCTTTTAAATACATATCATAACTATCATTTATTTTATTATCTGTATTATTATCATGTAGTGTATATATAGTATCATTATAATCATAAAACTTTATATCTGGTCCAGCATCAGGAGTAATATTCATAACTTTGATATTTTTATCTACATCATATACTTTTTTATAAGTAAATTCTCCACTATCTAATTTTTCCGGATTGAAAATATATATGGAATTATTATTTATAAAGGAGTATTTACTAAAACATGTATCTTCGTTTAACATTTCTCCACCAGTTAATTTTAAATACTTTTTATCTGAGTACTTCTTTTTTAATTCTTCGATGATAGATGTTGACTCTTTAGGTGTATGATCTACCTCTATTGGTTTATTACTTATTATAGCAATAATAACCACCATAGATATTAATATAACAATTCCTATAATAGCATAAATTATTTTTTTATTCTTCATATCACACCTACTTTTCTATATATCCACTTGTCTTTTGTAAGTACATATCGTCAGTTACTGGTTTATATCTTTCTCCATCATATTCATCATTAAATCCATTATATGCCTTATATATTTCATTTGTTTTGGTGTCATAAACTCTTTCATAGCCAAGTGTGGCATCACTTTGTTTTTGACTCATAATATCAAAAGATGTATTTCTTTTATTCCATGAATCCATTATTCCATCACTTATTTCATTACCTATTGCTCTAATCTGCTGGAAGTTTTTCATGACGGCATCTTGTTCATTATTAAATCCATTTATAAATGTATCTGTAAAACTAAGTGAAGAACAAATAGTATTTAATGTATCTTCCCAATCTATAAATTCATCTTTTGGGGTAGTAATAAAAATCGTATCATATACATTTAAGTATTGTATATCTATTTGTTTACCTGAAATTATATTTTCATAAACATAATAAGTACCTACATCATATACATAAGCAGTAAATATTCCTTCACCTTCTTCGCCATTTGCATCCTTAAATGTTGCTCTTAATATATCTCCTCCAAATACTCCTTTACCTAGATTTTCACTTACAGTAAAATCTGTTAAAGTTGGAAAAGTAAATGCAGCCGTATTATTTAAAGTACCTAAATCATTAAATATTTTATAAAATCCTTCTGTATCTTTAGTGGCTATTACACTAGTTTTTGCAAATGGATTATTTGGATAATATTTTTGTTGCCATCTTTTGGCATCTTCTGATTTATTATAACCTTCTGTTTTCATATTTAAGAAAAATTGATAAAGAGGCTTATCTGGATTATATACTTTAATTGTATAATGAATATAATCTCCTAATGTATCTACTTTCCATCCTTTTGGTATCTTAATAGAAAACTCATTTGTTTTATAATCTTCAAGTTCTATTTTACTAGCCTCTGATTTTACTATTTTAATGTTTTTATCTGGATTATAAAATAGCCCTTTACCATTATCTCTAGTTAATAAAAGAATACCTCCTATTACTATTAGAATAACTACACTTATTATAATTAGATTTTTTTTAGAAATATTTAATTTTCCAATCTTAATCATATCGTTCCTCCTCTCTATTTTATATTATAAATTAAAATCTTTAGTGGAACAATAGACTTGTCTTAAAAATCATTGCTTTTGATGGAAAGTTATTTTTATTATTTAAAAAGTATAGTATAATAGTGCTTAAGGAAGTGATACTTGTGAATTTTAAAGAAGTTTTAAATGAATATTTAAAAGAATTAAATTGTTCTTCAAAAAAATTATCAAACGAATCTGGACTATCTGAATCAGTTATAAGTAGATATAGAAGTGGTGAAAGAACTCCATTAAAAAATAGTGAACAATTAAACAAATTAACTAAAGCACTTTTTAATATTGCTAAAGATAGTGGTAAAAATAAATATACTTTTGATAAAATAGTAAGTGATTTTAATAGTACATTAGCTAGTGATAACTTTGACTATACTACTTTTAGTAATAATTTAAACACCTTAATAACATCACTAAACATAAATATTCATGAAATGTCAAAGTATATTGTATTTGATGCCTCACATATTTCAAGAATTAGATATGGTAAAGCTAAGCCATCTAATCCAGTAGAATTTTCAAATAAAATATGTTCTTATATTTTAAATAGATATAAAAATCCAGATGATATAAATAATTTAATGATGATTATTGGATGTAAAAAAAGTGATTTATCAAATGAAAAAATCTATAGTACTTTATTTAATTGGTTAACTAGTGAAATAGTTCCTGTTAAAAATCAAATTTCCGATTTTTTACATCATCTTGATTCATTTAACCTAGATGATTATATAAAAGTAATAAAATTTGATGAATTAAAAGTTCCTAGTATTCCTTTTTATAAAACTAAAACTAAACATTATTATGGTATTGAAGAAATGAAACAAGGCGAACTAAACTTTTTTAAAGGGACTGTTTTATCTAAATCTAAAGAAGATATATTTATGTGTAGTGATATGCCCATGGAAGACATGGCTAAAGATATAGATTTTGGTAAAAAATGGATGTTTGCTATTGCTATGTGTTTAAAAAAAGGGCATCATCTAAATATTATTCATAACTTAGATAGGCCTTTTAATGAAATGATGCTTGGTCTAGAAAGTTGGATTCCTATTTATATGACTGGTCAAATATCTCCTTATTATTTAAGTAATCTTAAAAATAATATATATAATCATTTAAACTATGTATCAGCAGCAGCAGCTTTATCTGGAGAATGTATAAATGGTTTTCATAATAAAGGTATGTATTATTTAACTACTAATAAAAATGAAATTGAATACTATAAAGAAAAAAGTGATTTACTTCTTAAAAAAGCTAAACCACTTATGGAAATTTATAGGGAAAGCAATATAAAAGAATACCATTTATTTTTAAAGAAAGATGAAAATATAGAATGTGATAGAACAAGATATATTTCTTCATTACCTTTATTTACAATTAATGATGAATTATTAATTAAAATCTTAAAAAGAAATAAACTTACAAAAGAAGAAATTAATAAGATAATCAAATATAAAAATAACGAATTTAAACATATGAATAGTATTCTTAAAAAGAACAAAGTATTTGATTATATTTATGTTATTAAAGAAGATGAATTTATAAGTGATACTCCTTCCCTTTTATTAAATAATTTATTCATAGATAAAACAATTAACTATACTTATAAAGAATATATCGAACATTTAAAATTAACAAATGAATATGCTAAGAATAATAAAAACTATAATATCTTAACTGAAAAGGATAAAACTTTTAAAAATATAACGATAACTATTTTAAAAAATAATCATGTTATTATTTCAAAGAATTCTAATCCAACAATACATTTTGTTATTAGGCATCCTAAGTTAGTTGTCGCTATTGAAAGTTTTAACCCTCTTGTAAAGGAATTATAATTTGTAATATTAATTATTTTAATAGAGGATTAGAAATTGATCTAATCCTCTATTTTTACTTATACTAATAAAGTGTCACTATCATAAAGTCATGTAATACCAGCTGTTATTAATTAAATATTCATATTTTTTTTACACTTTTTATATCTTGTAATTCGAATCTATATTTTTGTTTTATTTCCGGATATTTATGATGATCCACTTCTGATATAAACATATTATATGGTCTTATATATAGTTTATTATCTCCATATAAAGCTCTGTATATAACATATTCCTCTTCTGTTTCACTATTTATTGCTATATCTTCAACTAGATATAAGTCTCCTTTAAAATGTTTATATATTCCTTTTATTTTTATTTTATTCATATTTTTCACCTCTTAATATTTTTTATATTTAACTAAATAATATTGGTATATTACCATATAGTATTATTCTTAATATTCCTATTAATACTAAATGTAATGGATAATATAGATAGAAGAACCATTTTAACCATTTTATTTTTCCTCTTTCGCCATTATATTCTTTTAAAAGAGGATATACTAGTACTGCAAACAAAGATATTATTCCATATATTTTATTTACAAAGATAAATGATATTAAAGCATATAATGATAACCATAACATCATTGCTTTCATTTGTTTATTTAAATTACCCCTAGCAGAATACATAGATAGTATACTCATTACCGCTATTGAACTAAAGTCAGCAGGAAAAGCTATTACATTTATTAGTATTACTAATATCCATTTCTGATATTCTTTTAACTTATTATTACCATTAGCTACATATAAAGCTACTACTGCCCAAGCAAGTGACCACATAATACTAGTTTGATTAAAGACATTACCTGTAGTAAATGGTATATAATTTATACCGAAGGCAAAACAATATGCAAAGTGTGATATTATAGCAAAGATAAATAATCTTGTTATATATTTTTTTAGATTCTTAGTATAATAATAGCCTTCACATATAAAGAAGAACATAATAGGAGCAGTCACTCTACCAATAACATGTAATATTATAGGTACAATATTATTTTGCATATTAGGATAAAGTAGATCTGCTAGATGATCTATTGTCATAGCTATTATTGCTATTATTTTTAAATGATTTGAATTTAATTTTTTCATAATTATTCCTCTATAATCATTATATCAAAAAAAGTAGAATATTTCATCTACTTTAGATTATTTTATTTATTTCCTAATGAGCTTATAATCTCATTAGGTGATAAGAAGCCTGTAGTCTTCTTATCAAATATTTTTATTGTTTGGCTTAAATTTGGTTTAAAATCGGCTTATTTTCAGCTTAAATTCAGATTATTTTATTTTTTCTAACGTATCTTCACTTATACTATATCTTATTTTTAACTCTAACATAATTATCTATACTATATAAATTATAATTTTAATATATTATTTATATCTTCTTTTAATAATATCATTATCTTCTATATTACCTATTAGTAATGGAGAATTAACATCATGATTATGATAATTTTCTATTACTTTATTCTCATCATAATTAGCATAGCAATATTTACAGAAGTGTCTACAACTATTATATACACCTATATCTACCATATTAACACATCTGCAGTATTTACTACCTCTTGAAGTCCAATTCTTATAAGATTTACCAGTTAGTTTATAGGCAAGTGTATGAGATAAACATTCTTCTTTTATAAAGCCATATTTTTCTAATGTTTCTTCTTCAGCACAAGTCTGAACTGTCATATTATTATTACCTGCTATCTTACTAAAAGACTCTCCTAGTAACTTATAATCTTCTTTAGTAAATGGTTTTATTTTTAAAATATTATTATTCTTTCTAACATTCTTATAATCATCTATAAATGATACTATGATATGTTTTATATAACCATTTAACATACTACATAGTTTATTAAAAGCCTTTATATGATATTCTATATTATATTTATCACTTAAAAATATTGGATCATATCTAATATATATATTATCTATTCCTATTATCTTAGATAACTCTTTTACCCCTTCAATTATATCCCTCTTATCTATAACATTAGTTTCAATATCTTTATTATAAGGAGTTATTGTTATATGAAATAGTATTGGTTTATCTATTTCTTTTATTCTATCTATTATTGGAAGAGGATTCTTAGTACAAAAAACTATTAAATCAACATCTTCAAAATATATTTCATTTACTAAGTGATAATTAAAAGGATTCCTTACCATTACATATCCTTCTTTATACCTATTCATAAACCACTTGGTATAAAAAGCTACTATATCAGTTCTTCCACTTACATTTAATATCATACTTACATCACATCAAATATTTTATCATATATTTAATAATTTTAAATTACTTTGTTGCATTTTTTCTTGTTTTTTTAATATTTTAATATATATTCTTTGCTTATATATAATATATATGGTTGATATATTTATTTTATGGCAATACCTTGGCTCAAATAAACACTCTAGAACCATAGATCTAGAGTGAACATAATAAACTATACATTAATACTTCTATATTCTTTAATACCCTTATTCATAAGAATATAATATAAAACAATAGTTACTAAAATAATAATAAATACATGTATGCCAAGTAATAAATAAATATTTAACTTATCATATAAAGCAAAAATACCAATTACTGAGATAATAATAATCCCCATATTAATAAATACCGCTACCATACTACTCATACTTTGTTTAACTACTTCCGTATCATTTAAAGCATTCATCTTAGGATATTTCAAATTAATAACTAATCCTAAAACACTAGATAAAGTAATAGAACTAATACTCATACTAAATATTAATAATATATAAATAATATTAACTTTAAATATAATAAAGAATATTAATTCAGATATAATAACAAAAGGTAATTCAATAATATATGGATAAATCATCTTAGACTTAAAAATATCCTTCTCACTAATAGGCAAACTCTTCGTAATATTTATCGTCTTACCTTCTAGTGATACACTAGAAGATGTTATCGAAGTCATCAAACATGAGAATAGTACCAAAACATAATAAATAACTGGTATCGAAATATTTATATTTAACTCCTCATTACTAAGTAACATCTCTATAATACTATTTCCTTTAATACATAAAAGTATTGTTAATACTAGTACTAAAAGTAAACCAAATATCGTATTAAACATATATACAGGTGAAGAGAAATATCTCTTTAATTCTTTTATAGTTAAAGCCCTAATAGGACTATTCTTTTTATATACTTCTTTTTTATTCTTACTTTTTCTTGCTATACTTTCTTTAGAACCCTCTATTATTTTAAAGTAATATTTACCTCCTAGTAAAATAAATAATATAAATGGAATAATATTTATTAATAATAATTTTAAAAATACCATGATATCAAACTTATCTATTAATATAGTATAAGCTCCTACTGGGTAATATATTCTCGTTAACATATCATTAATACTAGAGGCCCTACTTGCTATATCTTCGATAAAATTATTTAAATTAAAACTTAAGAAAAAGATACCCATAAAGATAATACTAGATAGTATTGTTTGCATTATCTTCTTTGATTTAAATTTACTTGATACCATTTTAACCAAATAACCTAAGATACTAGATATAACAGTAGGTATAATTGGTATTAGTATAGTCATAATAAAAGATATTATATAAAAACTTATACTAGGATGTTCAAAATAAATATAGATAACAAAAGCTGGTAATAAAAACATTAAATTATATATATACTGAAATAATATTAATTTAAATATTCTAACAAATAGTATTTGACTTCTTTTTATTGGTAATGAAAATAATAAATCATTATCTTTACATTCAAATAGTATTCCTTGTGATTTATAAATACCTTCAATTATCGTTATAATACTAACCATAAATATAAATAAACTAAGCATTACATAAGTTAAACCAATTTCATGTAAGGGTTTACCTATCATATAGGCATAGTAGCCAATAGAATAACCCACAATCAAGAAAAGAAATACTGGTAATAATATCTTCTTTTTAGTACTAGCATTCTTACCAGCAGAATATTTAAACATATTCATATCACAAGTAAGAACAGCTTTTAATAGTGATAGTGTTTTCATTATTTTTCACCTAGTTCTAAGAATACCTGCTCTAATGATTCATCACCTTTGATATCTTTCATCTTACCTACTTTAACAATAGTTCCATCTTTAATAATAGCTACTCTATCACATAATTTTTCCGCTACATCAAGAATATGCGTAGAGAAAAATATTGTCTTACCATCTTTAGCCATATCCCTCATTATTTCTTTCATGTCATAGACAGCCTTAGGATCTAAGCCAACGAATGGTTCATCCATTATTAACACTTTAGGATTATGAGCTAAAGCAGCAATTAAAGCAATTTTTTGTTTCATACCATGAGAAAAACTTGATATATCATCATTCAATTTATCTTCTATCTCAAACATTTTAGCATACTTTAGCGTATTTTCTCTTCTTATATCCTCTGATACTTCATACATATCACAAATAAAATTAATAAAATCAATTGCCTTCATATTTTCATATAAATCAGGATTATCAGCAACATATGCCATTATTCTCTTACATTCTAAAGGCTCTTCTTTAATACTTTTATTATCTACTAATATATCACCTTCTTCAAAGTCTAGAATACCCATAATACACTTTATCATAGTAGTTTTACCTGCCCCATTATGACCAATAAAAGCAAATATCTCACCACCTTCAATTTTAAAACTAATATTCTTTAATACTTTCTTTTTACCATTATAAGTCTTACTTACATTTTTAATTTCTATCATAAATCCTCCTATTTTAGTACATTAGTAGTATCATTTAATAATTCTTGAACATTATTAAATACTTTAGATAAGTGATAACCATCTACAAAGACATGACTAACTGTTATATTTAAAGATATTTCATATTTACCATTATTTTCTGTATATTTGCCCCAACATACTCTAGGTACAGTCTGTGAACTTTTATCTTCAGGAATAGGATGCGTCATACTAATAAAATCAGTCCATGGCAAACAAGTTATATAGTATTCATTATAACTAGCAGTAGAATTATAACTTTCATTATTTAATTTATCCTGATATTTAGCCTTATCTATTCTCTCTTTAGCCATCTCATAGAATTCTTTATAATTATCTTTATTTATAAGTCTAACATTTTCAAATATCTCATTTTTTGTCATTACTGTAATAGCGGGATTTATCTCATCATATAAAACAGGTTTATTATTTTCAAATCTCATTCTTAAATTATCGACACTATTAAGTGCTTTAACAACAATATATAACATATTTATAAAGAATGATTCATTATGTTTCTTAGTATGTTCTACTAATGAAGTAACATCTAACTTTACAGTAAGACCATATGTCGGATTATTAAAAGAATTAAACCAATCATAAGTCTTCCTTCTCGGTAAATTATCTAAATCAATTTCATGCATCACTATCTTTCTCCTTATCTTTTATCATTATAGCAGATTTCTATCTATAAAACCTTAATATTTTCTTAAATATTATCTATCTTTATTTAATGTAACAGTAGCATCCCCTATTCCACCATTTAATTTTATAGTGTTAGAGCCCATTCCTAGTACTTCATTATCACTTACTTCTTTATTATCAATTAACATTTTACCAATACCTTTATTTACTTTAAAAGTATAATTATTACCAATTAAATTTAAAGATAAAGATCCTATTCCTATATCAATAGTACTATTACCAGTAATCATTGATGTAATATTAGTTTTACCTACTCCTACATCTAAATCTAAATCATTAATATTACCATTTACAATAGTAAAAGAACCCGCTCCCGTATTAATATTAGTATTATCAGAATAAATATCTTTAATTAAAGTAGATCCTGCCCCTAAATCAAGAGCTAGTTTTCTAGTATTCATATTTTCAATATTTAAAGTACCTGCTCCCATATCAATATCAATCTTATTTAATACAATATTACTAGGAATATAAATAGTTAATTCATCTTTCTTATTATTAGAACTATTCCATATCTTTCTATTTTCTTTTACTATTAAAGTACTATCTTGAATAGTATATTTAACATTCTTACTATTTGTTTCTACAGAGAATTTATCTCCTACTTTAATATTCAAATTATTATATATTAAATCTATATCAATATCATCTATATTAGTATTATCATTATTCCATAACACTTTTACATCTTCATTACCAGAAGTATCACTAAATACACTAATTAAACTATATATACCATTTGTTATACCTGATATAATAGTAAAAGTTAAGAATATAGCAAAAGCCATAGATAAATATTTAATTATTTTCTTACCAGCAGTCACTTAATATCAACTCCGCCAAACATACACATAGCATTTATATAAATATTCTTTTTAGAATTAGTATTTTCTTTTTTATTAGTAACTCCTCCAAAGATAGAAGTAGATTTTACAATAACATTTACATCCTCTGGTACTAAAATATTAATACCTCCAAATATACTTGAAGCATTAATTACTATATCCTTTTCAATAATAGCTTCTCTTAAATCTAATTTAATATCACCAAAACATGCTGTTACATCACTACCATTAAACTTTTTATTACTTAAATTTACATCTTGTCCTGAGAAGGCTGCAAAATAATTATCATCACTATTTTTTTCTTTATTTAATTTATTTATTTTATCATTTACCTTACTATTAAAACTATTCTTAAATATTAATGATAATCCTATAATTACTATAATAGAAGGCACTATTAATTTCCATATCTTATCCAAATCTAAGATATCATTCATACCTAGTAATAAAATAACTCCTACTAAAAGACCAATTATATTACCAGTTTTATCCTCATTAGAAAATAAACCTATAAAACAAGGTATTATAATAAATAAAGACCACCATCCATCAAAGAAAATATCAATATTAGTAATACCTAAACTATTAGTACCAACAAGTACTCCAAGTAAAACCAAAACCACACCCCATAAAATACTTTTCATATTATTCATTATTATCTCTCCAATCTTTATTATTTAATATCCATTTATTATTTGGATTTTCTTCTAGAAGTATTAATGCTTAAAATTCACTAGATAAAAGTTCTGCTACTTCTTTTTCTAATATTTTATCTTTAATTATTTTTATTTCTTTAATCGTTTAATTCTCCTTTCTTATAATTGCATTGTATCACATGATACATTATTTGTATATATTATTTAGATAATATTTTTATTTTTTTTCACTCTAAGCCTAAGGTCTTAGAGTGTCATTTCTAGCTTGTAATCTAGAAATGATAGTATTTGTTAAAATATGTAAAAAGATATAGACTTTTATAGATATTTATAGTATAATTAACTCACGAAGGGAATACTATATATTGTAGTATTTTCTTACCGAGCCCCCCATACATTTGAGATGGCAAGGGCTCGACCTCGAGCTGTGCTATACACAGTAGCCCACCTTTTGGTGGGTTTTTTATATTCTTTTATTTTTTAATGATAACATAATGTGTTTTAATTGCTCATTACTTAAAAAATACTTTTCTGCATTAGTAAGTGGAATATGATTTTTCTTTTTATAATATAGTTTATCTATAAATGTTAACATATCTGACACTTGAAATAATCTTTCTTCTTCATGATCAAACTCTACAATTTTTTCTACATTTGAAAAGGAGGAAAAAGCACTATCAAGTATATAATTTAACTGTTCTTGACCATTATCGTAATATATATAAATTTTTCCAAATTTTTCAAAATATTCCTTATTACTATTTATAAAATCCTCTATTTGCTTAGATAATTCTTTATTCAATTGTTTTCTGGTATTTTGATATCTTTTATCTATAACTATAGTCTTAATTTTTACTTTTGATCTTTTAAGAAAATAATATAATGGCCAAAAAATATTTCTTCTCTTTTCTAGATTATAGTTAGAGTATTCACCTCTTTTGGCTATGAGTAAAGCCATATGAATCATTCCTTTGTAACCAATAATATCAAGTTTATCATTTAAATATTTTATTTCTTTTTCTAATGAATTCATAGTTTCATGTAAAGTAAATGATATAGTATATAATTTTGAACCACCTTTAGTAAAACCAGGATCTCCACTTTCATCAATATAGATATTTAGTCTTTTCATGCAATAAAATCACCTCTTGTTCAAATGACCATTTCTATTTTCATTAACATTTACTATAAAATAAATATGTACTTATGTCAATGTTATTTTTAGTATTTTTTCCTATATTTTATAATACCTTTATTTATAATATCTTACAAGACTTTTAGCAAACAAACAAAAGTTTATTTTTTAGACCCCAGGCTAAAAAATACCCTATAGGACCTTAGGCCTATAGGGCAATAGAAAATAAATTATTTATTATTTAACAAATGTTTAATAGCTCTAGTTACAATTAATTTACCATATTTATAACTAATAGAACCCTGTTGATAAGCAATATAAGGACTTCTAAGAGGACCATCACAAGATAGTTCTATAGAACTACCCTCAGTAAAGGAACCCGAAGCCATAATAATTTTATCATCATAACCAGGCATTTCTGATGGCATAATCATAGCACTAGAATCTACTTTAGAATTAAACTGAATACCTCTAACATATTCTATTAAATCATTTTCATTATTAAAAATAATATTTTGAACAATATCTACTCTTTCACTATTATATTTAGGACTAACTTCATATCCTAATTTTTCCATAACATAAGAAGTATATATAGCAGTCTTTATAGCATTTGCTACTACCATCGGAGCAAAGTATAAACCTTCTAATATATATCTATTCTGATTAAGAGATGGTCCCACTTCTAAAGCCTGTCCAGGAACATTTAATCTTTCAGCGCATAAATTAATTAAATCTTCTCTTCCAACAATATAACCACCATTTGAAGTAATAGCTCCTCCTAAGTTTTTAATAAGAGAACCTACACAAACATCTGCTCCTACTTCAGTTGGTTCTTTAGTAGTTACCATTTCACAATAACAATTATCTATCATAACAATTACTTCTTTATCAATACTTTTAATTAATTTAATTACTTTTTCTATCTTATCAATATTAATACTATCTCTAGTACTATAACCTTTACTTCTTTGTATTTCAATTACTTTAACTTTATTATTTTTAAGAAAATCTTCTATTTTAACATAATCAAAGTCATTATCTATTAAATCTATTTGTTCATATTTAACATTAAAAGCCTTTAATGAAGAAGGATTATCATTAAAACCAATTACACTATCTAAAGTATCATATGGTTTACCACTAATTGATAATAAAGTATCTCCAGGTCTTAAAAGACCAAAGAAACAAGTAGTAAGAGCGTGAGTTCCTGATATAAACTGACATCTAACCAAAGCAGCTTCAGCTTTAAAGATATCTGCAAAAACTCTTTCTATTTTATCTCTACCTGTATCATTATACCCATAACCAGTAGTACTATTAAAATCACTCTCACTAATACTATTTCTAATAAAAGCATCAAGTACTTTACTACTATTGTATTCCTCTATTTCATCTATTTTAGTAAATATTCCTTCTAAATCTTTATTACTATTCTTTATAATATCCTCTAACATTTCTTACCTCCATCTATTCTTATAATACTATTATTTATATAACTAGCATTATCACTTACTAAAAAGAAAACTAACTCTGCCACTTCATTTGGATTACCAAATCTACCTAATAGAATTTTATTTTCTTCTTTATTAATAAATTCTTTATCTAAATTTCTATTCATATTAGTATTAATCCATCCAGGACATATAGTATTTACTCTAACATATGGAGCTAAATAATTAGCCAAATTATTAGATAAAGATATTAATCCAGCCTTAGAAGCATCATAATCAACACTTTCTATATATGGAGTATCTATCCCATTAGTAGAACTAATATTTATTATTACACCATATCTATTTTCTTTCATTTTAGGTCCAATCTTTTGACATAATAAAAAAGGAGCCACTAAATTTATATCTAAAGTATTCATAAAATTATCTTTAGTTTTATCTTCAAATAAAGTATCACATGTAGTAGCAGCATTATTTATTAAAATATCTATTTTATCATATCTATCATAAATAATCCTTAACATATTATCTATTTCTTCTTCTTTAGCAAGATTACATTTAACTACCAATACATCAGTATTATATAATTTATCTAATTTATCTTTTAATTTCATTACTTCATCATAGTTATTATTGTAATGTAATATCACTTCATAAGAGTCTCCTAGTAAAGATGCTATTTCACTACCTATATCACTTGAAGCACCTGTTATTAATACTATTTTCTTCATATTTCTTCCCTCTTCCATGGTATTATATCATATTTTATATTTTTTTTAAATAAAATACTTGTCAAAAACAAAAATATATGATATCATTGTTATTGTCTTATGGCGGAATTGGTGAAGTGGTTAACACGGTGGATTGTGGTTCCATTATACGTGGGTTCGATTCCCACATTCCGTCCCAGATAGATTTTAACTAACCATTATGGTTAGTTTTTTTATTATTAAATTATACCAAAGAAAAAGTAAACACATCTTTTTTGTGTCTACTTTTATCTTACAACTTCAAGTATTTTACCCAAGTCTTTCTTTTACTAGTTTATTAACCAAAGACATATCAGCCTTACCTTTAACAAGTGGTGAAATATTCTTCATAATAAGTCCCATATCTTTTTGTGATGTAGGTTTTACTTCTTCAAATACTTTATCAATTATTTCAGTAAGCTCTTCTTCAGATAATTGTTTAGGCATATAAGTATTTAAGATTTCTATTTCTTTCTTATTTTGTTCTACTAGATCACTTCTACCAGCAGCTTCAAACTCTTTAATAGAATCATTTCTCATCTTAATTTGTTTAGATATTACTGTAATAACATCATCATCAGTTAATTCTTCTCTTGGATTAGGTTTAGCAAGTTGCATAGCACCCTTTACCATTCTAATTACACTAAGACGAAAACTATCTTTACTTTTCATTGCCTCTTTTAAATCATTATTAATTCTTTCTGATAGTGTCATATCTATCACTCCTTAGTAATTTCTTCTATTTTTCTTTCTAGAATTAATTATATTTTGTTTCTTTTCTTCTCTTAATTTAACTCCACGTGGTGTGTAGCCTTCTGCTCTTTTTTTAGCTCTAGAGAGATCACCATTACGTGCAACTTGCGTTTTGAACTTTCTTAAAGCAAATTCAACATTGTTGTCTTTTACATTAACGGTTACCTTAGTACCTGCTGACATTTTATCCCTCCTTCCGCTTTTTCATTAAAGATTATACCATTATTTAATACAATTTACAAGTATAACAAATATATTTTTTAATAAAATGTGACATTTTTTTACTATTTAAAACGGAAAAAGGACTTTTATTATTAATTAAACCTAAATATCACACATTTTATTTTCTGTTTTACGCCGAATATAATTACCAAGAGATTCCCCTATTTGATAAATTACTTCAAGAGTTTTATATATAGCAGTTAACATACTAGAAGTTAATCCAGTTCCCCCTTCAATACTTTTCATTTCATTTATATTTAATTCTTTCATACTATTCCTTCTTTCTAATTACATTTTTTAGGATTAGCTATACCATTTAATATTCCTGATACAAAAGCTATAACCATAGTTACTATACCAGTAATTAATATAGGATCTGCTCCCCCTTCAATATTCTTCATAGTAGTTACATCTAATTCTTTCATTACTCCTCACTTTCTAAGTAGATAATCAATTATTTTTTTATTTTCTTTTATTAGTTTTAAATCTAATGTTAAATTATTATATTTATATTTATTTGGCATATCTAAATTTATTGTTACTATTTGATAAGTAGTAATATTATCAGTAAAATATTCACTATCTATTTCTCTTATTTGATAATAATACTTTTTATTATCAATTATAATGATATTATTATTAGTAATAAATTTAATATTATCTAAAGGAATATATAATTTTATATAGTAAGAACTATCATCTTTAGTTACAAGTCCACGTAATTTATAATATGTTTTATAATCTAAAAGCATAAATGCTATAATTAAGGAAAGCAGCATTATAATTATTATCATTACATAAACATATACAATATACTTTATTTTTCTTGTTAATATTATTTCACTATCAATATATCTATTCATTATATACCTCCTCTATCATATTAACTTCACCATTATCTATTTTAATTACCCTATTATATAAATCACTATTTTCTATCCGATGAGAAATAATAATAAATGTTCTATCATGAAAATATCTAAATATATCAAGTAATATTTCTCTTTCTAATTTAATATCTATTTGATTAAAACCTTCATCAATCATAATTATCTTACTATTTTTTAATAAACTTCTTGCCAGTATTATTCTTTGCCTTTGTCCTCCTGAAATATTGATACCATTTTCTTCAAGAATATAATCATATCCCAAAATATTATCTTTAACAATATCATCTATATGTAATATCTTACATATATTTAAATAATCTACTTCATGAACATCTCTATCAAGTAGAATATTATTTCTAATAGTATCATTAAATAATAATTCATTTTGTGATACATAAGTAATACTACTTCTAATATCAGACATACTATAATCATTAATATCATAATTATTTATAAATATTTTATTTCTGTCCGCTTGTAAATATTTATATAATAATTTTAATATAGTTGATTTACCACTACCAGAAGAACCTAGCAGTAGTACTCTATCTTTATCCTTAATAAATAAATTAATATTTTTAAGTACATAGTATTTATTATTAAAAGTATAACTTAAATTAACTATTTTAATATTACCATTAACTTCTAATCTCTTATCTTCATATATTTTTTCATCTTCAATATCAAAGAAATCATTAGCCCTTCTAATACTATTTTTAACATAATAATATTCATAAATTAAATCAATAATATTACGAAAAGGATAAATTAAATAACTAGATAAAAAACTTATAGTCATATAATCTCCTACTGTTACTTTACTATTCATAATCAAACTAAAAGTATAATAACTAACTAGTAAGATAATACTATCAGTAATAATCTCTTTTAATAAAAGAATAGTATTATTTACTTTATCAGTATAATAATTTATATTTAATAATTTAGAATAATTCTTACTAAACCTATAAATAATATTATCTTCTATATTAAGACCTTTAATAGTTTCAAAACCATTTACCGATTCAATAATAGTATTATTTACTTCTACTACTCTCTCTTGCTTTGTTATAATAGCATTTTTTATTATAGTATTATAAATAATAATTATCAGAAGATATAGAAATGCACCTACTAAATAAAGAATCAATATATCTTTATTTATATTAAATATAATTATAAATGATATAATAAATAGTAATGTATCTAGTAATATAGTTACTATTATTTTTGAAATAAAAGATTTTATATAAGATAAATCATTTATTCTTGATAATACTTCAGAAGCCTTTTTATTCTTATAATAATTGAAAGGAAGTAAAATTACTTTACAAAAAGATTCAATTAAGAGAGTTACATCAAGTTTTTGATTTAAATAAATCAAAAGATGATTTCTAATAAAACTAGTTATATTCTTAATAATATACAAAATGAAGAATACTATTGTTATTAATTTTAAATTATGTAGTTCTGTATCTATTACTTTATCAAATACTATTTGAGAATATAAACCTACTATGCACGATAGTAAAGTAAAGATAAAAGATAGTATAAAGACAATAATAATATTACTCTTATTATCATTTAATACTTTAAAAATTATTTTTTTAATAATTTTATTACTCTTATAAACAGGTAACTCTGATACTTTTTCTAATAATAGTATATAGCCTGTCCACATATTACTAAAATCAAAAATATCTATTACTTCTTTACCAATACTAGGATTCATTATAAGTACTTTATTATTATTAATCTTATAGACTACTACAAAATGCATATAACCATTTTTATTTACTTGACTAATAAAGGGTAAATTTACTTCTTTTATTTTATCTATCTCATCTACCTTAAATCCTTTAGCTGCGAACCCTAAATGAGAAGCTGCTAAACTTATGTTGTAAAAACTAGTTCCATCTTTAGTTGTCTTTACTAATTCAATTAGTCGCCCCTTTGCTATATCACCCCCATAATAACGAATAATTGATAGAAGGCATGCTGCTCCGCAATCTTTAAAACCATCTTGCTTAATGATGAGTTTCTTCTTCATTCTACCTCCCTTCATATATTAATACACTTTTATTTTTAATTTTTACCTCTTTTTAAAAATTTTTTTATTTTTCGATACTTATGTATAGACTTCCTTTATCTTTCCAGGCATCTTTATCTTTCTCCCAGGCCGCTAATAACTCTTTATCTTTGTTAGCGGCCCTAATACTTTCTAAGAATTTTTCTTTTTTTTCGGGAGTTAATAAATCATCTCCCAATAATTCTGATATTTCATTAATAGTCTTAGCTTTAAAAATACTTCCCCATCTTAATACATTAGTTTTTGGTACACTATCATCATGCATAAGTTCATAACACTTATCAAAATCAAGTCTTACTACTTTAATTGTTTTTACTTTATTATCTCCATCTATTATGTAATTACAACTACATTCACTTAATACTTTTTTATCTATTTCTTCTCTCATTTTTCCTTCTTTCTTCACATTTAACTCCTAATTATTCTCTGGATAAGTTACTTCTAAGTCATACTATTTTCCTCCCTTCATATATTAATACACTTTTACTTGTAATTTTTACCACTATATGTGATATTTTTTGATTATTTTTATGACCTTAGGCATAAAAATACCTCTAAAGACCTGAGGCTTTAGAGGTATCTACTAATTATATTTAACTGAAATATACATCTTATCATCAAATTCGTTTTGGACTAAACGCATAATATTATTAGCACTACTAGTATTTGAATCTTTACTATCTAATACTACTCTTATATTATCACCATCTATTTTTACAAAGTTTTCACAATTACATAATTCTTTTATTTTTAATTCTATTGTTTCTTCTTTAGAAGAATTTTTATTTAATAATTTTAATTCTTCAAAGACACTATTTTTTTCTTCTGTACTTATATCAGTACTAGTTAATTTTTCTTTTAGACTATTTATCTTATCCATGACATTATTATCATCTTCTACTTTTAAGGCTGATATTATGCTTGTTTCTTCTACTTTGGTAGTACTATTATCAGTAGTAGTCTCTTTGATATTTTTATCAAATATTTCATTAGGCATTGTTACATAATAGATAGATAATACTAATACTAAACTAAATAATGTTAAAAACCATAAATTCTTCTTATTTATCATATTTATTCCTCTTCTTTCTAATTAATTATATTATCTTATATATAAAATATGAAAGAAAAAGAAAGAAACATGAATCCTCATATTTCTCTCTGTCATTATATATAATGATACTATATTATATTAAGCAAATTTGGTTTTATGTTTTTTTTGTTTTATTAGGACTATTGCTAGTGTAATTATTGATACTGCAAGTAAACCTAAGGATATTAACATATACATGAAGTATTTATTGTTTTCGTCTTTGTAGGCATTTACTAAGTCACTATTAAATCTTTGAATTGTTCCTTCTAGTTTATCATAGACATATAAAGCTTTTTCTCCTGTCTTTTCGTTTATGGCATAGAATAAGTAGAAGTCACTTCCTTTTACTTTGTCGTCAGCGGCATATGTTTTATTTTTTTCTATTAATTGATATCCTTCTAGTTTGCTATTGTCATAAGTAAATGATACTTTGCTATAGCCTTTTGGTACTAGATTATTAGGCATATCTATTATATTAAAGGTAATATCTCCGACTGATAGGCTATTATATAGGGTATATTTTTTAGTCTTTTCATTATAGCTATATAGTTTGGTATTTCCTTTTTCATCTTTTAATAGAACTAAGATATTTTTGGTTTTACTATTTTTATAACATAGTACTTCTTCTTCTCCTATTGTGATAGTGGATTTTTCATAATTACTTGGTATAGTTATGTTTTCGTCTTCTTTTCTTACGATAGTGTATTTCTTTTTATCTATTGTTACTTCAACAGGATTTAGTTCTTTTACGGTTACATTAATAACATAAGTCTTAGTACTTCCATCTTCGGCAGTTACTTTTATTTCTATTTTGTTATTGCCTTCTTTTACTTCTACTTCGCCGGTTCCTTCTACTTTGGCACTAGAGTCATCTAATTGGGCATTTATTTTTATTTTTTTAACATCGTTTTCTACTACTACAGAGTATTCGGTTACTTCTTTTTTGAATTCTTTATCTAGGTTATAGCCTTCGATAGTTAGACTAGACAAGTTATTATTACTACTCTTTTTTTTGGTTGGTTTAGGAGTAGTTGTTGTTCCGGTTTTATTACCACCATTATTAGGATTTGATGTTGGTTTACTATTTACGGTTATGGTTACGGTTTTATTTCCGGTTATGGTATTACCATCATATGATGTTACATCAGTTGGAGTAATTGTTATTACGGCAGTTCCGGCATTACTTGTCGATATGGTTACACTCTTGCTATCATTATCTATCCAAAGACTACTACCGGATAGTGATGCAACACCTGAATTAGATGATGATAAGGTAAATTTACCTGCTAAATCATTTCCTTTTATAGTTAGGGTTATACTATTTCCTACGGTTACGGTATTACTTGTTACTGATACATCGTAACTAGCGGCCTTTACATAACTTATTGATATTATGAATGTACATATTATTATACTTAAATATTTTACTACTTTTTTCATATTTCCTCCTACTGAATTATTTTACTTACTTCCATTATATGATTTTTTATAGCGATATAGTCTGCTGATGAGACTTTTCCATCTTTATTGGCATCAGCATATTCTTTTTCTAGATCAGTTAATTTATTTGTTTCCATGATATGATTTTTTATTTTGATATAGTCTGCTGATGATATTTTACCATCACCATTTACATCACCATAGATTATTACTATATATTCTTTTTCTTCACTATTGGTTTTTATTTTTATTTTATCTCCACTAGCTATTAGACCTGATTCTTTTGATGATGTTATGGTTATTTCTAAGTTAGTACACTTTAATTTACTAATGGTATCATTGATATCTTTACCTAAGGTAAAACCATATAGGTAGTTATCTTTATATTTGATACCGGCTTTATCTAGCACTTCTTTAGTTGTTACTTTGGTATTATCTCCAGGATCAGGAGTTGGTTCTGGATCAGGAGTTGGTTCTGGATCAGGAGTTGGTTCTGGAGCTTTCTTTCTTGTTACATTAATGGTATATTTTCTAGTATCACCATTAGCGGCGGTTACTGTTAAGTTTATATTGGTCTTCTCACTATTTAGGGCTACTGTTCCTAAACCACTTATAGTAGCACCATTATAGACTTTGGTTGCATCTACTGTTACTGATGAGACATCACTTTCTACTTCAATACTGAAGTTAGTGTCATTAGTAGGACTACTAAATAGTCTTGTTTTGTTTACTGTTAGGCTAGATAAATAGTTATTAGGATTTCCTGTATTTGGGAAAGCAACTTTATCGGGCATATTATTAAATATTGGTATATAGAAGGCAAAGCTACTATTTAACAGATTAGTACTATTATAGCCATTATATGTTTTATAGCTTTGAGAATATGGAGCTTGGATATTTTGCATATACTGATGATCAGCATATGATGGTCCTATTAAATCCCATTTTTGTAAGTATTCTGTTTTTTGTCCAACATTTACATAGTTATTACTTAGGAAGGATGCTCCTCCTACTACGGCTTTATATGGGCTATTCCAGCCTTGGTTTTTGGCATATATTAGACCATTGATAATGGTTTGATTTTTATCTCCACCTTCGGCAGTGGCTCCAATGTTATAGAAGTTATAATAGCCTTCATAACCTGCTACTGTACCACTTACGATAGTACTTCCTGATGCTCCTACTTCTTGAATTACTCTTGATATTAATACATATGGACTTATATGATAAGTATTAGCAGCTTCTATGAAGGCATCTACATAAGTCTTACCATCACTACTAGCAGTCTTACCACTCATGAAAGTTCCTTTTAACATATTTTCTATTCCTTCTCTAGTATGGAAAGATGGGTTATATGATAAGTCTTCAAACATAAAGATATTTCTTTCATTAAAGAAGTTTCTTGGATCTATATAATATGCTATAGTACTAGTACTTGCGGCATACCATCTAGAACCTCCTCCAGTAAAGTTGGTGCTAAAGACATTAGTGAAATAGTTATATGACCAACTTGCTGTTGATTTTAAGCCGTCTAGATTACCATAATAGTCTTCGATTAGACTTCGTCCTGATGATTTATGTTCTAGATTAACGATATAATTAAAATCTAGATTAGTATTAAAGGGAATAAATTTCCATTTAGGATATAGGGCATGCAACTTTACTAAGTCATCTAAATAGCTTTCTGGAAAGCCACTCTTTTTTAGGTTGGCTCGATATTCTTTTAAATCTGTTGTATCTAGATTAATATTGCTATCAGAAGAGCCTATATATTTACCACATACATAGCCTGTTGTATTTCCATACTTTACTTTATATAAACTAGTAGGGCATGTTCCTTTACCATCTTTACCTGCATTTTTATCTAATACTTCTACTTCGGTATTACAACTTAAGCCTCCATTATTTATTTTATCTGTTCTATTTAAATCTCTATACATATATAATGGAGATGTATCTTCAATACATAGTACTTTTCCTTTTTCGGTAGTACTAGGAAGATTTACTTTTATAAAGTCTCCACAGGCATAGCCTGTTAATACTCCTTGTCTTACTTTATAAAATGATGTTGTACAACCGGAACTTGGATTTGTACCGGCATTGGTATCTAATACTTCAACTGTACTATTACAAACTAATGAGTTATTAGCGGGACTTGTAATACTTGGTCTTAGGTTTACTGGTTCATCATTATCTGGACAGTATACTGTTCCTGTAGTACTCGCGGATACTACTCCTATAAAAGATAAAAAGATTGTTAATGTTAATAATACTCTCTTCATATATTCTACCTCTTATACATTATAACATCTTTTTCGATCTTTTTCTACATATATAGTCTTTTTTTTATTACTTTACATTTATGTTTGGCACTGCAAGCTATAATCTTGCTAGTGTTATATGAAGACAAAGTGTCTTCATATAAGTATCAACCATACTTATTATATTTGGGGTGTAGACTATTTTTAGATATAATTGTTATTTTTATGACCTTAGACATAAAAATACCTCTAAAGACCTTAGGCTTTAGAGGAAAGGAAAAATTTAAATATTATTATTCATGAAAATCCATTTTAGTTATAATATTATCTTCAATTACAACTTTACCAATTTGATATTTAAAATTATTATTACTACATTTGGATAAATCTTTAAGATCACACTTACTATCATCAGTTAGATACTCATAAGAAATATTAATCATATATTTATTATCACTACTAGAAGTAATCTCTATATTATAGTTTCCAGTATAATTACTCTTCCATCCTTTACCAGAATAATTTCTACAATAAAGATTTCCATCTATTTCATAATAATCATCATATTGTTTAGGAGTATTAATATCTGATAACTTAAGTTCTGTTTTAAATAAACTAGGACTTGCAAAAGTATTTAGATAACTTTTTATTTCATCGATAGTTTTATATTCAGATTTAACATATTCTCCAGTAAAAGTAGAACCATCTTCATTCTTAAAAGTAATATCTTTGACATCAGTAGTATTACCACAGTAAGGCATTACCATGGTTTTTTCATAATATTCATTAGCCTTATCAATTATTTCTTTTACTTTATTTATAGTACTTTCTTTTATATTACTCTTTTTAATATAAGTACCACAGGCATAACCAGTATAATTATCATCATGTTTTTGGTAACTTATTTTATACCACTTATCACATGCTTCATTACCTTCTAGTTCTTCTTCTATATTAACTTTTTGGTAGCAGGATAATCCATCGATAATATCTCCTGCTGTACTATTTCGAACATTTAAAAGGGCTGTATTACCATCGCAACTTACATAAGAAATAGTGGTATCTTTGTCAGTATCTTTGATGTTATCTACTGCATCATTATCTTTATTATCTTTAATGTCTTTATTAGTATTGTCTTTATTAATTATTACTAAATATATTATGGCTCCTATTAAAAGTAATATTGTTATACCAACTACTATATACATAATGGTTTTATTTTTTTCATTATTTTTATTTAGTCTATTCATATTAATATTCCTTTCTTTATTTTCATTTTCTTCTACTCCTTCGATTTGTTTTTCTATATCATTCATAATAGCCTCCTACTAAATATAATATACCATATTTTTGAAAAAAAGAATAGTTTTTTTATATTTAAAGAAGGCACTTTTTAGAGTGCCTTTTCTTATGCTAATTGTTTTATGAATTCTAATCTTAATTTATCCGCTACTGTAACTATGAATTCGGAATTGGTTGGTTTAGCTTTATCGATGTCAACACTATGGCCAAAGACATCTTCCATCAGATCCCAATCTCCACGATTCCATGATACTTCGATAGCATGTCTGATTGCTCTTTCTACTCGTGATACTGTGGTATCGAATTTTGAGGCTAGTTCAGGATATAATTCTTTGGTTATTCCTCCTACTATTTCAGGATTGTTATATACCATAGAAATTGCTTCTCTTATGTATTGATAACCTTTAATATGAGATGGCATTCCTAGTTCGTGTAACATTTTACTTATTGATATTTGAAGATTGTTATTTAGCAAATTGATTGTTTTCTTTTCTGATGTATTAAATGTATCTAAAATTTTATCTTCTAATTCTGCTAAGTCAAATGGCTTTAATATGTAATAATTTACACCATACTCACTTACTTTTCTTATGGTATCCGGTGCATTATATGATGTTGCCACAATTATATTGAGATGCATATTTTCTTTCTTTAATTCTTTTAAAACTCCTAGTCCATCTTTTTTTGGCATAATTAAGTCAAGTATAACTAGATCATATTTTTGTTTATTTTCCTTTATTATTTTTAGTCCTTCTTCTCCATCATATGCTTTATCTACTACTTCGATTCTTGGATTGTTTTCGAAATAGTCTTCGACCATTTCTATTAGATTGATATTGTCGTCAATCATTAGTACTTTTATTTTTTCCATTTCTTCTACCCTTCTTTCTTACTACTTGATTGTACTACATTAATAAAACAAAATATGTCGAATTATACTCTATATTATTAAAAAATAGAGAAATATTTTTGGTACTTCTCTATTTTTTATATTTCATTCATAATTCTTTCTACTTCTTTGATATTCGATGAAATGTCTCCTAATAAGATACCATCAAGAGTATCCGTATTTATAATTTCCTTAATATTGCTACTATCAACGGAACCACCATATAGTAATATTGGCTTTCTCTTATATTTTTCTTCTAGGTAGTTATTTATGAAAGTAGTTGTTTCTTGTAGTCTTTCTTTATTTGGTAATGCCCCTGTTCCTACTGCATAAGTTGGCTCATAGGCAAAAATAATGAATTCTATATTTTCTACATCTTTTAAATAGCTATCTAGTAGTTTTGGTAGTGTCTTTTGATATTCTTCTTCTATTCCTTCACCAAAACATAGGATAGGAAAGATATTGGCATCTAGGGCCGCTAATAACTTGCTATTTATGATTGTTGCAGTTTCATTGAAATCTCTTACTCTTTCATAATGCCCTATTATGCTATATTCAATACCTAAGGATTTTAGTTGATCGGTTGATATTTCTCCTGTATGTTTGGTATCAATATTGTAATTTAAATTCTGACTTCCTACTAGCCAATCGGAATTGTTAGCAAAAGCCTCTAAATAAATACTTGATGGACAAATAATGATATCATTATCTGTATCTATGTTGTTTGTCCTTTCAATATAATTATATAAGTCATCATATAATAAACTCATTTTATGATTTAGTACGATTATTTTTTTCATGTGTTACTCCTTACGTTAATATAATTATATTACCGGGTAATTATAATTATATATTCTTATTTTTATTTTTTATGTTATTTTTTATATTATTGTTATTTTGATTGATTTGCTTATAATTATTTACTCCTAGTTAACTTCTTTTTTATCTTCAATAGCCTCTATTCCTACTAGTGACCTATTTTCTAAGTATTTCATAGTGGCTCCACCACCTGTTGATACATGGTAAAAGCTATCTGCAAAGCCTAAACTATTAACAGCGAATGCTGAGTCTCCTCCTCCAATAACTGTTTTGATTTTATTTTTATCTAAATATTTAAATATTCTACTTGTTCCTTTAGAGTATCTTTTATCTTCAAATAAACCCATAGGGCCATTTAATATTACTCTTTTAGCACCTTCTAGTTCTTTTTCAAACAGTTTTATAGTTTTAGGCCCAATGTCATAGCCAATATCATCAGAAGAGAATTCTTCAATATCTTTAACTTCTGTTTCGGTTATGAAATCTATTGGTAAAACTATTTTATTAGAATATTTATCTATCATATTTTTAGCAAAGTCTAAATGCTCAGTACTTATTATGGAATTACCAGTATTATAGCCTTTGGCTTTTAGGAAGGTAAATGACATGGCACCTCCTATTATTAATTTATCACTCTGTTGAACTAATGATTCTATTAGTGTTATTTTATCATCTACTTTTTTTCCACCAAGTACTGCTACAAAAGGATGAGTTTTGGAATCTAAAATATTATCGATTTTTTGTAATTCTTTTTCTACTAAAAAGCCAATACCACTTGGTAAATATTTGGGTATTCCTGTTACAGAAGCATGATTTCGATGACAAGAACCATAGGCATCATTAATAAATATTTCTCCTAATGAAGCCCAATACTTAGATAAATTATCATCACAATTGGATTCTTTTTTATCTGGAATATCTTCATATCTAGTATTTTCTATTAGTAGGACTTGTCCTTTCTCTAAATTTTTGGCCATTGTAGTTAAGTTTTGACCATGAGTTTCTGGAGAAAACAAAACATCTTTATTTAGATATTCTGATAGTTTTATTGATACTGGATAAAGGCTATTCTTAGCTTTATCTTCCTCTTTTTTTATTTTACCTAAGTGAGATAATAAAATTACCTTAGCATTATTTCTTAGAGCATATTTTATTGTTCTAAGACTAGCTACAATTCTTGTATCATCAGTTATGATATTATCTTCCATAGGGACGTTTAAGTCGCATCTTATTATTACTTTTTTTCCTTCTAAATCAAAATCTTTTATTGTTCTTTTCACTATTCCATCTCCTAGTTTTATTTTATCATATTTAAATTTATTAGTCTATATTTTATTTTTATTTAATAAAATTATTATGAGGGATACTATGGAAAATATATTAAGTTTTTACTATAATTTAAAGTTTGATAATCTTAAGAATATTGATGATGATTATTATTTTTTTAGTAATGGTAATATGTATGTTTTTAAATTATTCCATGGTAACCCGGATAATATTAGGGATATCTATAATCTTAATTTATATATGGCTAATTATGTTAATGTTGATAGAATTATTCTGAATAAAGATAATAATATTGTAACTGCTGTTAATAATTCTCTTTATATTCTTATTTTAACTATTGAAAAAAATAAGAAAATTAGGTTATCTACTATTTCTAATTTATCTCTTATTAAGATTCCAAATATTAAAAGTTTAGAGAGAAATAGTTGGGAGATTTTATGGGGAAATTTAGTAGACTACTACGAGACGCAGATAGGACAAAATGAAAAAAAATATCCTCTTATTAGGGAATCTTTTGATTACTATGTTGGTATGGCGGAAAATGCTATATCTTATGTTGTTAATACTAAAAGAGAGACTACTCCTGATGAGAATGATAGTAAGGTTATTGCACATAATAATTTATATTGTTCTCTTTTTGATCCACTAAATATTATTTTTGATCATAAGTCTAGAGATTTAGCTGAATATATTAAACTTAGTTTTTTTAATAATGATGAAGATATTTTTGAAAAATTAGATGAATATTTTTATTATAATAAATTTTCTTTATATGGAATAAGGATTTTATTTGCAAGAATTTTGTATCCTAGTTTTTATTTTAAGTTATATGATGAAATTATCAGGGGTAAAAAAGATGAAAAGGAACTCAATTACATTATTAATAATGTTGATAGATATGAGATATTTTTATATAGTGTATACTTATATCTTAATAAATATTATAGTATTCCTGAAATTGAATGGTTAAAAAAACGAGGGTTTGATCTCGTTTAGATATTAATTTTCATTTATAACTTTTATTACTTCTGGTATTTCATTTACTAGTGCTGTTTCAATACCATCTTCAAGAGTAGAAGCCGCTAGCGGACAGCCAGCACAAGCTCCTACTAGAGTTACATAAACAACACCATTTTCATATCTATTAAATTTTACTGAACCGCCATCATTTTCTAAGTATGGTCTTATTTTGTCTAATACTTCATTTATTTTCTTTTCTATTTCTTTATCTTTCATTGTCTCACCCAATAATTATTATATATTTTTTTTATAAAAAGTACAAGAACTATTCTAAAATTACTAAAAAAATGTTATAATATTGGCAGTGAGGAAGATAATATGGAAAAGTTAAGTAAAAACGATGTTATAAAAGTTACTGTTACTGGGGTTCAGAAATATGGGGCTTTTGTTAACACTAACGATGAAAACTATGATGGATTAATTCATATATCAGAAATTTCTTATGGATATGTAAAAAATGTTAATGATTATTTAAAAGTTGGGGATACTATTTATGCAGAGGTTGTTGATGTAAATGATAATGATAATCAATTAAGACTTAGTATAAAAGATATTGATTATAAGAATGATGGTGCTAAGCTTAAGAGAATGGCTGAAACTAAAGAGGGATTTAAACCTTTAAAAGATAATCTTGACAATTGGATTAATATTAAAATTAAAGAGATAACTGATAAAATGTAAAAAAAATAAAATTTTTTTATAAAACTCTTGACAAGAGGTACTAAGAGATGGTATAGTATTAAATGTCATGAGACAATGGGCGATTAGCTCAGTTGGTTAGAGCACCTGCCTTACAAGCAGGGGGTCATAGGTTCGAGTCCTATATCGCCCACCATTGCCGAAATAGCTCAATTGGTAGAGCAACTGACTTGTAATCAGTAGGTTACGGGTTCAATTCCTGTTTTCGGCACCATTTTTTTGGAGGGATAGCGAAGTGGTCAAACGCGGCAGACTGTAAATCTGTTCCTTCGGGTTCCATGGTTCAAATCCATGTCCCTCCACCACTTTTGGTTTGGTTATTGATTGCCCCGTAGCCAAGTGGTAAGGCACCACACTTTGACTGTGGCACTCGTTAGTTCGAATCTAGCCGGGGCAACCAAAATTATTATTTTGCTTCGTTAGCTCAGTCGGTAGAGCATTTGACTTTTAATCAAAGGGTCTGGAGTTCGAATCTCCAACGAGGCACCATTTAAAAAAATAAAGTTAACCTTTTGGTTAGCTTTTTTTGTTTATACATTTAAATACATATTATTGTTTTCTTTAAACTTACGATATTCTTTGATAAAGTTAATATTCTTTTGATATATATTAAATATTAATTCATAATAGTTTAAAAAGATATTATAGTTTTCACTATTAGTGACTTCAAATAAAGCTATTATTCCATATCTATTTCTATTTACAAAATATAATTCTTCTAATAAAAATAGTATTTTGTTGATATCATTTGATTTTTCAAAATTTATTTTATCTAAGTCTATATCTACTGCGAGTAAATGGTTATTTAATTCTTCTCTATAGGTTAAGATATTATTATAGAAGATAGATATTATTATTTTATTAAATTCATTGTTATAATACTTGATATTACTACTATCATAATAGTTTCTTTTGGATAATAATACTTTTTCTTTGTTATCACTTATAACTGTAGGTATAACTTTATATACTAAATCTATATTATTAAATATATTTATGAAATGAGATATAAAGTTATCTAAAACATATATGAATTGTTCATATTCTGTTAAGTATCCATCTTTTATAATAGTGGGACCTTTGATATATATTTTTTTATGTGTTAATTCTATTATATAATTATTTAATTTATCATTATTTAGTAAATCTAATATAAGAAGTTTATTCATTAAATTATTGCTTTTCTTTACTACTTTTTCTAAATTTATTTTTTTTCTTTCAAATATATTATTTACCATAATTCCCCTCTTTCTGTGTTTATTTAACACGTTTTCTAGAATAACACATATTATGAATATATATTTATTATATTACTTACAAATAATTATTGGCTCTACTAAATGATATTTGTTAACTAACTAGTAACTTAACTGGTATAGCGATTTTAAGAAAAGATGAAGCTTTATTTTACTTCATCTTTGATTTTTTTTAAAATATAATATTTACATTCTACAGCACAATTTTCTTCTAGATACTTATTGACATTTTTATAATTGTTAATTGGCTTTGCTTTTTTATTCTTTTCGTCATAGAAGCCTTTTAGACGTAATTTACTGTAGGCTATATCTCCTAGTAAATAATCATAGTCTTCAAAAAAGTCTGTATAGTGGCTAATAAATTCATCTAAATCGAAGGCATTTTTGTAATCTTTTATTAATTCGTATTTATTATTTTCTACTTCTATTGTTTTCATAATGTTTCCTTTCTATTTGGATAGTAATTTTATTGGTAATCTTTTGCAAATGCTGATTTTATTTGTTCATATTTGGCTAGACTGGATGCTGAATTCCAAGTTATGAATCCGCCATCTAAACCAGCATCATATAATGCTTTTACTTGATCTTCTATTTTACTTGCACCATATACTACTGTTGGGTTCCAGTAAGGTGTATCATAAGCTGTAATCCATGTTCTTGCTATAGCAGGAGTTGGTATCTCAGTTTGTCTTGTTGCTGCTCCTTTAGCCCAATTATTTACTGTTTGATAAGCATTTGTCCAGGTATCTACTCTTCTACCAAAGTGATCGGTATATGGCATAGAACTAATTACATCTACTACATTAGATATAGCGGGCCAATATTGACCGTATGCTGTTACATATTCACCAGAACATTCGCCAAATACATCTACCGATAAATAGGCTCCTGTTTTATGAATTTGATCACTAGCATAGAAAAGAAAGTTTTGAACAGTTTCGGCTTTTTCTTCGTCATACTTATTTTTAAAATCACTATTTCCTTTTATTGACATATTATAAGCATCTTCTGGAAATCTTACATAATCAAATTGTATTTCATTGAAGCCCATTTCTTTTACTGCTTCTTTAGCTAGTTCAACATTATAATACCATGCTCCTCTACTATAGGCTGATGGCCATAATCTACTTGAGGCTGTTGATGTTATACAATCTTCTGGATGATCTTTACCATAATGGGTATCATTAAATACTACTATTCTTCCTACCACATAGATACCTGCTTCTTTTATTTTATCAATAGCTGATTTATATGATTCATTACTATTAATAGCGGTAGCATATGCAGTTGGAGATATTTCTTTAGCTACATTTGATGAATATGCAAGAGCTCCATCTTTTATATCTACTACTATGGCATTAACACCATTTTCTTTGGCTATCTTTAAATAACTATCTATAGAACCGATTACACCAGCATTTAAATACATACTCTTAGCATTTTTTAACAACTTATTATCTGCAAATTCTGGCTTTTCATATGGATAATAATCTAAAGTTGATGGTTTACCTCCATATAATTCTCTACCTTTGAACTTTCGGTCTTTATGAATATCATAGACACCGTTCTCATTATATACTTCTTTAGCGGACTGCTCATCATTTACTAAATATTTGGAATATACCCAACCTTCTATGTCATTAGCTTTTATTTTATACATATTAACATTACCATCATCAAGAAGATTATCATAACCTGTTATATCTAGTTTATTTCCTTTTTTGATAAATGATAATATTTTTGAATCAGTTTCATTTTCATATACTGTTACTGATGTTCTAACATATTTTTCTTTTTCTAATACTACATCTTTTATATTTTTTACTAATGATGATGATATGACATAGTAATTATTTTTTTCATATTCTATTTTTGTATAATTTGTATTATCTTTGTCTATCTTATCATTATAAGATGTTACTTTAGTACCACGAGGTACTTCCTTTTCTTCTTTCATGTTTTCTTCTTCATCTAGTATATATAGTTTTACTATATTGTTATCTGCTGCTAAGTATAATTCATTTTTACTTATAATTATTTTTTTACCTTTATTTATAATAAAGATTACTCCTAATAATATTATTATTAATATTATTATTGCTACTACAATTCTCCTTATTTTTAATTTCCTTTTTCTTCTTCTTTTTTCCACTTCTACCACCTAGATATAGTATACCACAAAAATTGACATTTTTACTAAAAAAAACTTAAATACAAGATTTAAGTTAATTTGTCATATATAAAAATATTAAAATTGTTGTTTTACCTAAGTAATAGTTTATCTCTTTAGAATAGCCTGTTGCTTTTTCATATGCCCATGCTACTTTGTCTACTAAACTTACTATTAAGCTTTCTTTATATCTTGGAAGTGTTTTGATATTTACTGGGAACATATGACTTTCTATTATATTTATTTCTTTATCAGATAAGGTAAAGTGTTTTTTGGCATTGTTTGAGGCTATTTTGGGATGACTAATTAGTAATTTACAATCTTTACCGGTATGATATTTATTTAAAAAGAAGTCATGAAGTAAGCCTGCTCTAGCGGCTTCAATGTAATCTAAATTTAGATACTTACATATTTTATATGAAAAATAAGATACTCTTTTGGAATGTTCTAATCTATTAATCTTGTGATGTTGACAAGATTCTATTTTTTTGAATTCTCTATTTTTTAAAATATCTTTTATTATTTCATTATATTCATAATTATTTATATCAATTTTCATTTTACACCTCTTGATATTTTATTAAGTTTTTTTATTTATAATAAGTTAAAAAGAAGCAGGTGCTTCTTATTTGTCTAACATATTTAATAGATTTATCTTGAACATATCACGATCAGCATGAGATTTTGATACCATGACACCTTTATATGTTGATAGTTCTTTTTGATGTCCTTCAGTTAAGATATCTTCTGGTGTTAGGGTATCTAGCATTACTAATTTTTGACTTTCATATACTGTGTAATGTAATTTTACATCACCATGTACTGCTGCAAACATTCTATCTGTTGGTAATTTTAATTCATATTTAGTAATTCCATCTTTAGTATTTTTAGATACTACTATTCCTTTGAAGTTTCCATCTCTAAATGATGGATAAAAATCAAATGCTAATTTTTTATATGCTAACATATTATATTTTTTGACAGCACGCTCTTTTTTTCTAAATTCATTTTCATTTAAATATTCTATTACAAAACTATTTTTCATTTTAACCTACTCCCCCTAGATTTCAAACGAAATGTATTATGATTATACCATATTTTATAGGGTTTGTCAATTGTTTTTTTGTTTCATGATAAGCCTTTAGGGTTTTAAAGTCTTATCATGTCATATATAGCCTAGGTCTATATATGAACAACTATAAGATATTATATTTGGGGTGTAGGCTTTCTAACTTTGACGCTTATTGATACTAAAATATTAACTAGTATTTTTTAGATTATGGTATCACCCTTAAATTTAGGTATAAAGCTTTCACTTTGACTTTCTTCTTCTTGAGTAAAACAGTTTCTAATTCCTAGATTGTAAGCATAATCTATTAAATTATCATATTCTTTTGGATCTACTTTTTGATTTAATTCTGGATATTTTGTTATTTTTGTTATTGTATACTGATTCATAATACTTAGTATTATATTATCTTTATATTCTTGATATAGATAATTTATTATTTTTTTGGAATCTTGATAATTGTTTGGTAATACTAAGTGTCTTACTATTACACCCTTTTTTAACATTCCTTTTTTATTATACTTTGGTTTACCTACTTGACGATACATTTCTTTTAATGCTAGAGAAGTTATATTAAAATAATCTGCTACTGAAGAGTACTTTCCTAAACTATTATCATAATATTTAAAATCTGGTAAGTATATGTCTATTAGTCCTTCTAATGTTTTTAGGCTTTCAACACTTTCATAACCCGATGTATTATATACAATAGGTATTTTTAAGCCTTTTTCTTTGGCTAAAACAATGCTATTTTTTATTAATGGTATATAATGAGTAGGAGTTACTAAGTTTACATTCTCTGCTTGCATTTCTTGTAATTCTAGCATTATATCAGATAATCTTTCTATAGTTATATATTCTCCTACTGAGTCAAAACTTAAATCATAATTTTGGCAATATGCACATCTTAAATTACAATAAGAGAAAAAGATGGTACCTGAACCATTTTTTCCTGTAATAATTGGTTCTTCCCACATATGAAGATGATAACCTCCTATTTTCATTTTATTTGAGGCTTTGCAATAACCCAGTTCACCATTATTTCTATTTACTTTACATTTTCTAGGACATATTTCGCATTTATTTAATAATTCTTCCATAAACATCACATAGAATATTTTAATATAAAAAATAGACTTTGTAAAGTCTATCTATTTCCTAATATAATGCAAGCTATTACTGCTAGTAAAAGTAGAATTGTACCAATATTAATAAAACCTTTGCTATCTTGTTTCTTAGGTACTTCTAGTTTGATTCTTGGCATGGTACTAGTAAATTCTAAATTATCTCCTACTAACTTTATTTTTTTTACAATTGGTAGTGGAATTTTTTTAATTTTATCTTCACTTATTCCATTACATTCTTTTATTTTTTCTATATCTAATTTATCTTTATCTCTATTTAACATAAGTTTATCTGCTACTATTAGTTCTAAAGAAACTGACATATATTTTTTGTTATCTGATGAAACATAAGGAACAATATATTCACTTAATTTAACATTAATGTTTTTTATTATTCCTATTCTGTTATGGCAATCGAAGATATATTCAGTTATTCCATTTTCTTTCTCTTCATATACTGCTATATTTACCTTTATACCATCTACTATTACTTGGAAACCATAATCTATATTATTTATAGTGTAAGTTAAACTATCTCTTTTAGGATCATATAAATTGTTTTTTCTAAATACTTCTCTTATCATAGCAGTATCTTTTTTATTACATATTAAATCTAAATTATTATGTTTTCTATTTGAAGGCTCTCCTAGTAAAAGATAAGGAACTAGGCCACCTCTTAAATATAGTTTAGCAGTAGTTTTGTTCATCTTATTTACTTTTTCATATACTTTTACTACATCATCATAGGTAAAACCCATTTTTTCTAAGTTTTCTTTATATGCTGCTACACTATTATTGAAGATTGTATCTATTCTTGTCTTTATGGCATTAATATCTTCATTTCTATTCATAAATGCCATTAGTAATTTTTCTTTATTTTCATTTGGTACATACATTGACATTGATTCTAATTCTTTTATTTTTTCTTCTATATATAATTCTATTATTTTGTTTTTTTCTTCCACTTGCGTCACCTACTATTTTCATAATAATTATAGCATATTAGAAGTAAATATGTAAAGAAAAAGAAAGAATTTTCTTGAAATATCTAGAATTTTATTCTTTCTTCAATATATTTTTCTATTTCTTCTACTTTAATAGTAGTTTGTTGCATTGTATCTCTATCTCTTATAGTAACAGTACCATTATTAATGGTATCTTCATCAATTGTTATACAATATGGTGTACCTATTGCATCTTGTCTACGATATCTTTTACCAATACTACCTGATTCATCATAAGTAGTCATAAATTCTTTACTTAATTTTTTATATATTTCTTGTGCCTTTTCCTTATGATATTTTTTTGATAAAGGTAATACGCAAACTTTGTAAGGTGCTAAATAAGAATGTAATTTTAATACTTCTCTATTCTCACCATTTTCTAGTGTTTCTGTGCTATATGCATTAAATAAAATAGCAAGGACAGTTCTATCTAATCCATAAGTAGATTCAATAATATATGGTATGAATTTTTCATTTGTTTCAGGATCAAGATATTCTTGAGATACTCCACTATATTCTTGGTGACGAGTTAAGTCGAAATCAGTTCTGTTATGAGTACCATTTATTTCTCCCCAACCAAAAGGAAACTTATATTCAATATCGCATGCTGCTTTTGCATAGTGTGCTAATTTTTCATGATCGTGAAATCTTAAATCTTCTTCTGGAATACCTAAATCCATATAAAACTTTTTACCATAGTTTTTAAAATACTCATATAATTCCATATCACTACCTTTTTTACAGAAAGTTTGATATTCCATTTGTTCAAATTCAATAGTTCTGAAAGTAAAGTTACCTGGAGTTATTTCGTTTCTAAATGCTTTACCAATTTGCCCTATACTAAAAGGTAATTTACTACGCATAGTTCTTTGAACATTTAGAAAATTAACATATTCTCCTTGGGCATTTTCTGGTCTTAAATATACAACATTTTTATTATCGTTTGTAACACCACGATAAGTTTGAAACATTAGATTAAATTCTCTAATATCAGTAAAATTACTTTTTCCACATTTAGGACAAGGGACTTTATTTTCCCTTATATAATTCATCATTTCTTCCTTACTCATTGCATCTCCAATACTACTATTTGAGAAATCATTAATAAGGTTGTCTGCTCTATGTCTTGTTTTACATTCTTTACAATCTACTAAAGGATCTGAAAAACTAGATACATGTCCGCTTGCTTCCCAAACTCTAGGATGCATTAAAATATCAGCATCAACTTCATAGGCATTAATTCTTTCTTGAATAAATCTTTTTCTCCAAGCATCCTTAACATTATTTTTAAGTCTACTACCTAGGGGACCATAATCCCAGGTATTAGCAAGTCCTCCATATATTTCACTTCCTTGAAATATAAATCCATATTGTTTGCAATAATTAACTAATTTATCCATAGTCATATTTTCCATTTTATACCTTCTTTCACGTTTAATATCATACTATAATTTATCTTTTTTGTAAATATTATTTAATAACTTCATAGATTAATTTTACATTTTTATTTGGCATACTACTTACTACAAATAATTTATCTTTATCTATTTGTGGTAATTCTTTATTAGTGTATAATGTTAAGATAGTATCACCTATATTTATTTTATCATTTATATTTTTATTTATGATAATACCAGCAGAATAATCTATTTTATCTTCTTTAGTTTTTCTTCCTGATCCTAGATTACTAGATAACTTAGCTATTTCTAATGAGTGAAGATTAGTTAAATATCCTTCTTTTTCACTTTTTACTTCATATATATTGCTACTTTTTGGTAGTTTTGTTATATCACCATTTTGATATTTTACAAATTCTAGTAACTTGTTATAAGCTTTTTTGTTATTAAGTACTTCTAATACTTTTTGTTTTGACTCTTCATAAGAAATATTTAAACCTAATTCAACCATATAGCTAGCTAATTCAATACATAGATTAGTTAAATTGTTATTTGGAACATAATAAAGTGTATTTAGAGCTTCTAGTACTTCTAATGAATTACCTATGTTGTTTCCTAGTGGTATATTCATATTAGTAAGTAGGCATATTACTTTCATATTATTTTCTTTTCCTATTTTGATCATTAAATTAGCTAAATGTCTAGCATCTTCAATATTTTTTATTAAGGCTCCTTCTCCTACTTTTATATCTAATACTAAATTCTTTGAACCTGATGCTATTTTTTTACTCATTATCGATGAAGCAATTAATGGTATACTCTCAGTTGTACCAGTTACATCTCTTAGAGCATATATCTTTTTATCCGCTAAAGCGATATCTGATGTTTGACTAGTTATAGCCATTCCTATATCTTCTATTTCTTTTATAAATTCTTCTTTAGTTAGATTAACGTTAAATCCAGGTATACTCTCTAGTTTATCTATAGTTCCTCCTGTGTAACCTAAACCTCTTCCACTCATTTTAGCTACTTTACAGTCTAAGGATGCTACTATTGGTGATATTATTAAAGTTGTTTTATCTCCTACACCACCAGTTGAATGTTTATCTACAACATTACTTAAATTACTTAAATCTAATATACTACCTGATAACATCATATACTTTGTTAAAAAGATTACTTCATTATCAGTCATTCCATTTATAACTATAGCCATTAGTAGTGATGACATTTGGTAATCTTTTATTTCACCACTTACAAAGTTATTTACTACATATTGTATTTCTTCTTCAGTAAGTTCTTCTTTATTCTTTTTTTTTATTATTATATCTATTATATTCATAGTATCACTCTTTTCTTTTATGTTTTATCATTAATATTAATATATCACAATTTTTATTTGTAATCAATAAATTCCATAGGAAAAAGGAAGATTATTTTTCTTCCTTCTTCTTATCATGATTCCAAATTATATTTGTTTTTAATACTAATAGTAATGTAAGTACAAATAGTATTATATATATTATAATACCATATTTATTAGTACCTAACATCTTATTACCAACGGCATATAGTATAGATGCTATAGCAAATAAAATATCTACTAAATATATTATTAATACTGTTTTTCTCTGTGATAATCTTAATCTTAATAATTGATGGTGTAAATGATTTTTATCTGGTTCTCCTAGTGGTTTATGATTTATTAATCTTCTTAATATAGCAAATAATGTATCCATAATAGGTATTGCAAGTAATAACATTGGTACTAGAAATGATGTTAATGTTATATTTTTAAAACCTAATAAGGCTATTACTGCGATTATATAACCTAAGAACATACTACCAGAATCACCCATAAATATTTTAGCAGGATTAAAGTTATGAACTAGAAATCCTAAGGTGCTTCCTAACATTATGAATGTAAGCAATATATCTAGTCCAGAAGAATTGTTTAATAATATTGCTATTATTCCTACTGTCATGAAATAGATACTTGATATTCCCGCTGCCAAACCATCCATTCCATCAATTAAATTAATACAATTAATTATAGCTACAATAAATATTATAGTTATTGGATATGCTAATATACCAAAATTTATATATAAGCCAAATGCTGATATGTCTTGCAATAATATTCCACCATATAATGGAATTATAGAAGCTCCTACTGTTTGAGCAAGTAATTTCCATTTAGCAGGTACTGGTTTTATGTCATCAAAAATACCTGTGATTATTATTATAAAGCTTCCAATTAGTATTGCATTCATTTTTATTGAATGTATTCCAAATAATATATAGCCTAGTAAAAAACCGGCATATATTCCAAGACCACCCAATCTTGGCATTGGTACTTTGTGTATTTTTCTTTCATTTGGTATATCCATTGCTCCAATAAATTCTGCTATTTTCTTTACTACTGGTATAAATAGTGCAACAAAAGCAAATGTTACTAATAACATTAATAATATGTTTTTTATTTCCATAATTAATACAACTCCTTAAATAACTAATACAATTATATTATATAATATAATTGTATTTTTGGCAATTTTATTTGTTATATTTACATCCTAGTTAACTTTAATTATGTGATTATTTTAGCCAGTCTATCAGTAGTTGTTGTGTTATAAATTACATATCTAGGAACTTTAAATTTATTTATATTTCTAGTCACTCTTTTATTGCCACCAGTTAAGGCCATAGTAAACCCGGCTTCTTTTAATGCATTAATAGCATTGTCATTATATTCATAAAATGGATAGCAGAAATATGTTGAATTATTAAGACTTTCTCTACTTTTCTTTAAGTCCTCTACTATTTTACTTTTATCGTAACAAAGTAAAGCACTTCTTCCTTCTTTACAATTACTTACATTATGTAAATTCCATGTGTGAGAATGAACTTCAAGGTATGGTGAAGCATAGTCACTAACTGGAGCAAGATATCCTATTAAAAATAACGTTCCCATAACTTGATAACTATTTAAAATATTCTTTGCTCTAGCAACAAACCAACCATCATCTATTGTTATTGATACTGATTTTTTTGGTAAATTTATTTTATCGTCAATAAACATTTCTAATTCTTTCATAGTAATTGAATAAAAGCCATTGTCTTTAATATACTTTATATGACTTTCAAATTGAGTATCTGTGTGGCAAATACTTGATGGTTCACATAACTTATCTTCCCCTGCTTCTTTATTTATTACAAAGTGATAATTGAGAACTGCTAGTGATGTTGCTACTTCTTCGTTACTATTATTTTTTTCTACAACTTCACTACTATCTTTTCTAACATATAATAATTTATTATCAAAACTAACATAATATTTATCTGTATCATTAATTAATATAGGTAATTCTATTTGTTTATCAATAGTATAATATGTATTGTCATCTATGTATAATTTAGTATCTTTATTAGTAATTATACTTTTATTGAATGGAATATAGTTATCATATCTATTATCCTCTTGTTTCTCTTCGCTCTCGGCGATATCGGTATACTTTATATACATATCTGAATACTTTAACTTAAAATATTCTTTATCATAATTATCAGGTATATCATCTAACACTAAATAGGTTCCTTTGGTAACTTCTCCTATGATATTTTCATTTTTGTCATATAATTTGCTATTTTTATTTGTTATCACAAACTTATTATAACTATTTTTTATATTTTTTAAGAGAATATATTTTTTGTCTTCATTAATTTTATTATTATTTTGCTTATATATGAATATTGTAGTAACACTTCCAATTAAAACTACTATTATTATCACCAGTGCTAGCAATCCTTTTTTTATTTTCTTAGTTTTATTATATTTCTTTTCTGCATTATGCTTGTTACTCTTAGTGTTTTTTTTAGTCTTATTAATTTTTTCTTGCATTTTTTGTCTCCTTAGAAATTATTTTTACTAAAGTATTTATCATTATTGAGCGCCTTGTCCCATTTTCTTATCATGTATGTTTCTTCTCTTTTATACCTTTCCTGTTTTTCTTTTGTCACTTCATATCCTCTGCTTCTAGATTCATAGTGATACATTTCAATATTAGAAAGGCAAACATTGTAATATCCTTTTTCTAAAACTTTTAAACAAAGGTCAACATCGTTTAGTGCTACTTTTAATTTTTCATCAAATCCTCCAACCTCATTAAACTTTGATTTTTTTATTAATAAGCATGCTGCTGTTACTGCTGTATAATTATAAGGCATAACCAATCTTCCAAATAGACCAACGTCATTATAATCATATGGGACAAATATATGTCCTGCGACTCCTCCGTATCCTAGAACTACTCCTGCATGTTGAACTTTCTTATCTGAATATAACAATTTTATTCCAACACAACCGACATGCTTTTGTTCAGCATAGCCTAACATTTCGCTTAAAAATTTAGGATTTATAACTTCAACATCATTATTTAAAAATAATATATATTCTCCTGTTGATTTTTTTACTGCCTCATTATTTAAATGAGAATAGTTAAACTCACCATCTATTCTTAATACTTTAAAATTACTATATGTACTACTATAATATTCAAGCATTTCTTTGGTTTCTTTTTCTACACTTCCATTATCAACCATAATTATTTCAAAGTTTTGATAAGTCATTTTTTGATATAATGATTCTAAACATGTCTTAGTTATTTTTGCTTTGTCTTTCATAGGGATTATTATTGATACTTTTGGATTTGAATTTTCATACTCTATAAGGTATGTACTAACTTTTGGATTATCATATACCTTTCCTTTTATATGTCTTCTTTTTAAAGTATCCTCAAGGGCCTTTTTTCCTGCTATATAAGCATATGATTTATTTCCTAAGTATCCTGCTGTTGAAGTTTTTGTTTGCCTCCAGTGATATAGAATTCTGGGAACATGATATATATTATTAGTAATATCCGTCACTCTTAAGAATAAATCATAATCTTGTGCTCCATCATATTCACTACGAAATCCACCTATTTTGTTTACAATACTTCTCCTTATTGCTGTTAAATGACAAATATAATTTAAACACATAAATGTATCAGGAGACCAATCTGGTTTAAAATGAGGTTCCATTCTTTTTCCATTATAATCAAGCTTATCTTCATCTGAATATATTAAATCAATATTTTTATCTCCATTTAATGCTTCAACAAAATAATATAGTGCATCTTTCTCTATAGTATCATCATTATCCACCAATACAATAAATTCTCCTTTAGCTATTTTTATAGCATCATTGCTTGATTTGGAGATCATACCGTTTTCTTTTCTATAGATGACTTTTATTTTTTTGTTTTTTTCATACTCTTTTAATGTTTCTATTGTTTCATCACTTGTTGAGTGATCATCAGCAATACATATTTCAAAATTATCATAGCTTTGTGCTAATAATGAATCAATACATTCACTAAGTAATTTTTTTGGTGCATTATATACTGGTACTACAAATGACATTAATGGATTATATTTAAATTTTTTATAAGTCACTTCTTCTTTATTATCATCAATCCATTTTAGATATGCCTTTTGATTTGTGTATAAATTTGAAACATTATTTCCTCTCTTTAATACCACTATAAATGATTTTATATATTTCTTCATAGCACTTGGTGGTATTAAAAAGTGATGTCTATGCCATGCAAAATATATTGATTTTTTTACTAATCTTATAAATTTTTCTATTTTTGAAAAAAGTTTTTTCATATTAACCTACTTTCTAAATATATGTTTATATTTATTTACAATTATATTCCATGTAAAGTTTTCTTCGATTATCTTTTTGGCTTCTTTTCCTAATTCTTTTCTATCATAATCTTTAATATTATCTAATATTTTTGTTAGACTACCTTCATTTTTAAAATATATGCAGCTATCTTTTCCAACGTCTTTATTGAAATTAACATCATATAGTATATTAAGATTAGTTAGACTAAGTGCCTCTAGTAGGCTTGGATTTGTTCCACCAACTGAATGACCATGAATATAAGCAAAAGCATTTTTTCTTATTGTACTTAATTTTTTTTCATCATATACCCCATTTATGAACTGTATTCTATCATCATTTTGACAATTTGTCTTCATAGTTACTTCCTTATAATAATTGGAAGATGATAAATTTGATATTATTACTAATTTCTTATTAATATTTGATTTCATAAATTCGTTGATTACTAATTCATAATTATTTTCTGGAACAAATCTTCCTACCATTAACAAATAGTTATCTTTTTTTAAGTTATATTCTTCTAATACTTCTTTTTCATTTACTCTACTTAAATCAGCCTTGCTTGTT